>Ga0078972_1010913_pt1 | contig 16603 bp, 22 predicted proteins | sample YelNatPaOPGAMG01_FD_67568 | JGI IMG/M metagenome (GOLD analysis project Ga0078972, IMG submission 67568) | Hot spring thermophilic microbial communities from Obsidian Pool, Yellowstone National Park, USA - OP-RAMG-01 (SPADES assembly) (version 2) | ecosystem: Environmental > Aquatic > Thermal...
CAGAGTCACAGCGACTCCCTGACCGACGCGCGTGCGCGCGCGCAAATGCACGCGGTCACCGACGACCGCACCGGCGCCGATGACAGCGCCGGCGCCGACATAAGCACCGCGGCCGATCACGGCACCGGCGCCGACGACGGCATTCCTTGCGACGCGCACACCGTCGGCGATGTGCGCGCCGTCCATGATGACGGCACTGGGCGCGACGCGGATATGCCGCGTCGGGAACCAGTCCCTGACCTCCTCGGCGTTGCCCTCGAGGGGCTGCCAGGTTCCTGACCACCCCTCCTTGATATAGATTTTCATAATTTCCCTCCTTTTAAGTGTTAAATTCGGATTTTTCATCCGTTGTTTGACTGTAATATAATCATATTTATCTTGCTTGTCAAGCTTTTTTTTAATTTTTTTTCGTTAATGATTTCGCGCTTTTACTATTTTTTTAATTTTTTTTGCTTTTTTTACGTTTTCATACCCGCAAAAACTTGACAAACCGCCGACAACAAGTCAATAACTAACTAATTCCTAGCTTAAGCTTCCGTGTATCCACGTATCCACTCAGTGCGTTAACTGGTATGAGTATTGCAAGCTGATTTGCGTCTGATTTTTGCCTGCGGGAGGACACAGACGTCGGCTTAATCCCTCTCCCCCCTAGCCAATCCCCTGACAACCGACGTGCAGCTTTTGTTGAGTAGTGTGCCCGGAGTCCGGACATATGTATTCATACCCTTTCGGGACTTGACAAGCTATCTGATATCTGCTCAATATATTGTCAACCGCCGAGACGGCGCTGACGACTCGGCAACCGCCTGACTCCCCCCTGGGTTCCCTCATTTCAGTTGGCCACTTGCTACTCACCATGTCATGACAGATTTTCCCGTGCTTGTGTTTCCGGGCAAGGGCTTGCTCACAACTTCCGCCTTACTTCTCACAGCACTGTCTTCAGGGTGGGCAGGCAGTGGATTCAGGATGAGAGAGTTCCGGGGTGGTTAACCTTCCTCCCCCCAGAAAAAAATTTTACGCCTTCACTTCTCCGCTTACCGTTTCACGCCTTTACCCCTCACCCCTAACACCTATCATGCCCAGCGCTTTTCGTAGTTTCTAGGGCAATCTGGAAAGCCTGGAGAGTATATATGGATAGGGGATGGAATGTGGGTGCGCATGTATTTACGAGCGGTGCATGTATTTACGAGCGGCATTTATGAGCGTCAAGGGGGCTTGACAAATGATTTTTTTTGTTGTATAGGATATACGCAAGGTTTATAAGTTATTACGGATTGGGGGGTGGATATGGCTTTCTTTATTAAAGACCTGAACAAAAAGAGAATGCAGCAGCACGCCATAGAAGACATACTGGATAGGACTTGTAGGCCTATGTATGATGATGTAATGAAGAAGGCTTCGGGACAGACTAAGCGGCTTGAGGAGATGCTCAAGTCGGTAGGTTTTGAGACGGGGGTGAAGAAGGTTGAGATTAGGAGGCCGGAAGACCTTAATAAGGTTGCGACACCGACCAGTGTGCAGGGGGCGGCGGAGCTGGATAAGAGCCAGTTAAAAGAGTCTTATATCAATGTATCTGTAAATCCGAATAATTTCAATGATGTGAAGGTAGGTAGAATTAAGAAAGGATGAAAAAAAGGTTTAAGGGCTCAGAAAACTTAAACATTTTCCCTTACGATGATGAGGAAATATTAGAATTTAGGGATGGATGTCTGAAGAATATAGAATTGAGGCATCAGCAGTATAAAGATTTCAGAAGTATATTGTTCGATAATGAGAAGAAGAACTCCATAAGCAAGACGATTGATGATGTTGTCAGTCTTGTATACCTTCCCGATAATATCCTATTTGACATTGTTGTTGACCCAGATAAAGAAGAGCTTGTAAAAGATAGCGTTCAGAAAAAGCTGGATAAGCTCAATAAGGTTCTTAATGAGAAGTTTGTTAAAGACACCCTGGATATAGAGTTTTACGATTGGCTGTTCTGGGCGTGTGTTTATGGTATTTATATCGTTAAGACCATACTGGACGGCGATACGATTACCTTCAAGGGCGTGTCGCCGTTTGATTTTGCCGTCTATTATGAAGACAATAGAAGTCTGGATAAAGACCAGATATTCCTGCATATTTCAAGGATACCCATTCATGTGGCCAGAAAGAAATATCCGGACGCGAATTTTATTCCATCTGTAACTTCACCGACAAGGCAGGATAACTTTCTCGATATCGTCGTAACACAAAATCAGCAGACAAATCTGTTTAACGTATCTCCTATACCACTAAAAGATGAAGATGGGTTGACGCCGAAAAAGGTCGGCGAATACGCTGAAGTGTATGAGATGTGGTTCTGGGATTATACCAGAAAAGACTGGTTCATGGCGCAGATAGTCGGGGATAAGATATATAAGTCGGTTAATCCGTTTATTCCTAAAGAGCATCCCTTTATCGTTTTTACTCCAACTCCCGTGGAAGGTTTCTTCTGGGGGTTGTCGGAATTGCATTATTTGACGCATCTTTACTTAAGAATTAAAGACGAAACACAAAGATTGGATAAAGTAGAAGAATTGCTGTCCGCGCCGCCTTTAATTGTCTATGGCGCGTCATCCAGCGTCAATGGGGCTGAATTGCAGGAGAAAATAAGGAAAGCCGGCAGTGTCTCGGAAATATATGACCCTACAGCGAATTTCAACTTCTATTTACCTAAAATTGACCCCAATGTTATCTTTAACGCGATTAAATACTATGACGAAGCTTTTAAGGAACAAAGCGGAATTGTAGGTGTTCTTGGTGGAAGAGCAATGCCTAATGTTCGTAGTGCTTCGTATGCTAATATTCTCGCGCAATTCGCTTCCACTGTTTTGAAGAAAAAGGCCTTAAGGGTAGAGGCTTTTATAGAAGAAGTAATGACAATGATGGCTAACTGTATCGTCTATACGGATACAGAGTATAAAGAATTTTTAAATATTCCGTTCAGGGTGGATGTTTTCGCCCATACTTCATCGCCGATAACGTCTCTTGCTTATCAGGAAATGGTTTTAAATCTTGCAGAAAATCAAATTATACCTCCGGATGTGGTCATCGAGCTGCTGCCTATACCGAGGAAAGAAAAGATTTTGAAGTTTATGCAGCAAAAAGCACTGATGAGTATGCAAGAGTCGGCGGCGGATAAAAGCACGGAAAAAGAATAAGACGCTCCGACGAGCAAATTTTAGGAGGTAATTTTATCATGGCAAGGAAAAAGGCTAGAAAAATTAAACGGACGCGCCGAGCTAAGTAATTACAATGCTTGTCGGAGCGTCTATTTTGAGTCCCCTGGCCGAGGGCTAAATCGGCCACTTAAAAAAACAGAAAGGAGTTTGATATGCCAAGTATATTGGAACAGCTGGGTATTGATACCAAATTGTCCGCTCCGGCGGGTGGCGAGACCGGCTTGAGTCCTGAAGGGCAACCTCAAGGGGCAATGCCGGTTACAGAGGCGGCACAGCCGTCAAAACTCAGTTCGTCTAAAGAAATGGCGGATATGATAGTCGCCGGTGCTATTGCAGCCCTAGACCAAGTGGTGGCCGTTTATGGATATACTACGGAAGAGGGCAAAAAGATAGCGAGAGCTATTGACAATCTGTCTGCCGTAGTTCCCGAAAGCAAAGTCAAGGAAGTGCAAGGACAATTAAGCAGTATGCTGAGCGGCGTCGGAGCCCCTATGGGAATGCCAAGCGGGCCGTCTTCAGTAGTGCCTGGAGGAGCGCAAATAGGCAGCGTGCCTAAACCGTAACGAAGAGGCTTGGATATGCCGATAAGTTTGCCTTATATCTTCCAAAATATGGACTTGTCTTCTTTCCCAGATGCACAAGATAGCGTTGGAGACAAGATAGGGAAGGCTCTTTCCGCAGCTTATCTTGACAGTAACTTCTCGCAGCTGGCGAAGATAATGACAGTATCTTCAACCCCGCCGACTCCAAGTTATGCGGGTCAACTCTGGCTGGACACTTCTGCAAGCCCTGCAATATTGAAATTATGGGATGGAGCGAATTGGCAGTCAAAGACGACTTACGCTATTAATGCCGATAATGCAAACACGGTAAATCATACTTCTGCAGGTTCAACGCCTGCGGCAAATACAATTCCAATTGCAGGAAATGATGGGAAATTAGACTCGGGGTGGATAAAAGAAAGGAGCTTCTACCAAGTAGAATTTTCTTCGAGCGGCTCTTGGACGGTTCCAGCTGGAGTAACTAAAATTTTGGTTGAAGCCTGTGCCGCCGGCGGTGGTGGTGGCGGCGGCGGCAATTATAATGGTAACACCCGCGTGGGTGAAGGTGGATATTGTGGTCAAAGCTGCACAAAGGTTCTTTCAGTTTCCGCAGGCGAAACAATAACTGTAACAGTAGGTGCTGGCGGTGCTGGCGGCAATACTAATGGTAACGGGACGGGGAGTAATGGTCAACAGGGAGGTAATACAAGCCTGTCAGGAAGTGTTTCAGGTTCTCTTTTGACTTTAACAGGAGGACTAGGGGGAAGAGGAGTTGCCATTAACAACCCAGGGATTACAGCCGGCCAATCATCGAGATTTGGTAGAGGGGGTAAGTATACGGTGCTTGGTTTGAACGAAGACGCAGCAACAGGAGAGGATGCTCCATATCCAGGCGCCGGTGGTGCTGGCGGTATTGGTGCTGGCACTGGTTTGCATGGTGGAGACGGTGTTGGCGGTGCTGGGGCAGCAGGGTTTGTTAGGATTATATGGTTAGCATAGGCGTAAGGAGTTAGGATATGTCAATAAATTTGCCTTATAATTTTCAAAATTTGAATACATCCTCTTTGTCGGACGCAAAGGACAGCAATAATGATGTTACTGGTAAGGCTGTTCCTGCAAGCTATTTTGATAGCAATTTTGAAGAATTGGCAAAGGTGATGACGGTTGCTTCTTCCGCTCCAACTGCGTCATACGCAGGACAGTTATGGCTGGATACTTCTTTTAGTCCTAAGTTGTTGAAGCAATGGGATGGGACAAGTTGGATAGCAATAGGAGCAGTAACGATAGGGGCGACAGAACCAGCTTCTCCTTTTTCTGGGCTACCATGGCTGGATACTTCTGTCTCTCCGCCGGTATTAAAGGTCTATGATGGAACGTCATGGCAATCTAAAGTAAGTTATGCGGATAGTGCAACTAATGCCGATAACGCTACCAATGCTACCAATGCGACTAATGCCGATAATGCGGACACGGTGGATAACTTTCACGCAAGCCAAACACCTACGGCAAACACCATTCCTGTTGCGGATAGTAGTGGTAAATTAAATTCTGGGTGGTTGTTGTCGTCGTCAGTTATTACAAAAACAGCCGGATATGATATTCAGGCAAGTGAAGTAAACAATAAGTTTCAGGCTAATGTATCTACTGCGAACACGTGGAGTCTGCCGGCTGCTAATGCTGTTCCTTCCGGTTCTGAAATAATGATTGAAAATATCGGCGCAGGAACAGTAACTATTTCAACGGCAATAGAGGGCGTAACTAATTTGCCGCTAGGGACTGGATGGACGATTAATTTATACTCGGATGGCAGCGCATGGCGTATTAAATCGTATAGTTCTGAATATAATCAAGCAACAGTAGCGGGAACGGCATTTACCCTTGCTAGTGCAGAGACAGAAAGAAGCACCACATCTACCAGTTATGTGAAGATGAAAGAATTTGTGGCGGCTCAAAATGGGGTGGTAACTGTTTATTTTGAGATAAAAACTTCTAGCGGCTCTGCTTATGCTTTTGGAAGAGTATATAAAAATGGAATAGCTTATGGCACAGAGCGCGGAACTGCTTCAACAACGTATGTCGGTTATTCAGAAAACTTAACTTTTGCAGCGGGTGATTTAATCCAAATTTATTTAAAAATAAACAATGCGTCATATGCTGCGTATATAAGAAATGCTAAAGTAACAAGCGGCGGAATGGTTTTCAATCCCATTTCCGAACAGGTTAATCTGGATTAAAGCTGTGTTGCCAGATTTTATATCTGGCGTAAAAAAAATAAACTATTAAAAATTAAGGAGGTAATTAAAAATGCCAAAAGCTTACAATGATTGTCCAAGTGATGTTGTAGAAAAAATTAGACAGCAGTATAATGCCTTGCAGACAGACGTGAATAATTTGATAACAAAGTATAATGCGCTTGTTAGTCTCGTAAATGACATGAAAAGCACGTTCAATGCTCATACACATGATGTTACACATGCGGCTTGTAGTGCCGAGAGTGCCGTTTATGGAACTTCTACTGGTATTACTTCAACCAGCGGGCCTTCTACAACGGTAGCAAATGGAACGACTGCAAGTCTTTCCGCCGAAACCGTAACAAGATAGTTTTGGGAGGTTTTTTATGGCACAGGTAGAGATGAAGGCTTATCCTGCTTATGATTATGAAAGTATTTCCGTAGGCGACACCGCCGTTGGCCTAACAGCAGAAAAGTTCAGTGATTATGCTGCTTATGGGCTGAAAGCATTTTTGACAGTGGAAACTGGTGATATTAGATTTCGGATTGATGGAACCGCCCCGACTTCCGGTGAAGGACACTTACTTAAAGCTGACCAGAATTTGACCTTAGAAGGGTATGATAATTTGAGCAATTTCAAGGCGATTAAGGCAGGGACTTCAGGTGGTGTTCTTAAAGTAACTTACTTTAAGGGGTGAAACAGCCAATGGAGGTGTTTTAAGATTCCTATACCTAAACGAAGAAAAAGAGAAAAAGTGAGCCAATATCGAAGTAGAATAATCCGGCAGGAAATCCGTTCTGGGAAATCAAGGGAGCAGGCAGCGGCAATCGCTTACAGAATAACCGGCACGGGAAGGAGCAGAAGAAAAACAGGAAGGGGAACGAGAAGGTGACAATGGGAGAACTGGCATATTTCGTCTGTGGAATTGGGGTATTTGTTGTTGGCAATCTCATTATTAGCGGCATAAAAGGACACGAGAAAGTAACACAAGAAACCTTTCAGGTGTTTTGTGAGTCTATTGAGAAAAGGTTTGATGCTTTGGATAAGAGGCTTTCTGCGATAGAACACAGAATTGCAAGGGTGGAAGAGTTCTTGTTGAAGTAAAAATGGGAGGTGTTTTATGCTTTGGGGAACTATATTAGGCCTGGCAGGTTCATTTGTTCCTGAAATTATCAATATTTTCAAGATGAGACAGGAACATAAGCAAGAACTTGAAATGCTGGAAATGCAGCTGAAATACCAGAAAGAAATGACCGATATGAGAATAGAGGAAGCTCAAGCTCTTTCTCAAATAGAACTCGACAAGCAGGCCTATCAGTATGCTCCGGTTACCGAAATAAAACCGACAGGCAATACTTGGCTGGATTTATTACAGATATTGGCAAATGTGTATAATCAGACGGTTAGGCCGACAATAACCTATATTGTCATAGGGGCTTGGATAGCGTTGAAGATTGCAATGTGGTATCAGGCCGGTGGAACACTTGACGCTATACCGAAGATATGGGGAGAGTATGAGAGCGAGTTTGTGAGTGCTATCGTTTCCTTCTGGTTCGGTGGAAGACTTGTATTACGGACTACTGGGAAGTTAAAATGACAGATAAATGTGTGGAACTAGTAAAAAAATATGAAGGATATTCAGCATTTCCATATTTGTGTCCGGCTGGTTATCCGACGGTAGGTTACGGGCATGTTGTCCTAAAAGGAGATAATTTTCAATATCCCTTGAGTGAAGAATTTGCAGAGCAGTTATTATCAAAGGATTTGGCGAAAACAGAGATGCTTATTAGTCCGATGATAGAAGTGGATGTTCATCCTTATATGCTTGATGCTTTAATTAGTTTTAGTTTTAACGTTGGAGCGTTTGCTTTTAGGGCATCTACCTTGAGGAAAAAACTGAACAATAGCGAATGGTATGATTGCGCTGACCAGTTTTTGAGATGGGTATATGCCGGATATAAAAAGTTAAACGGTTTAAAAAGAAGAAGGCAAGCAGAAAGAGAATTATTTTTAGAGGGGGTAAGATTGTATGTCTAATACTTTGTTTCCAAAATTTAAGGAGTTGTTGTTGCAGGATTTGACGTCTGCTACTGTCAAGGTTATGCTTGTTAAGTCCGGCTATACCTACAGCTCGTCTCATCAGTATTTGTCAGATGTAAGCACCTATGATAACGGCAGAAGCTCCGCGCTGACAAACATAACAGTTGCTAATGGCATTTTCGATGCTGATGATGTTTCAGGCATAACTGTTTCAGCGTCAGCACAGGTAATTGCTGTTGTCTTGTATAAAGACACCGGAAACGACAGCACTTCTCCGTTAATCGCTTATATTGACACTATGACCGGACTCCCTTTTACTGTTGGGGCTGGTGGCACTGTGCAAATAATTTGGGACAATGGAGATTATAAGATATTCGCCTTATAATTTAAGGCGTTAGGTGTGAGGAGTTAGGGGTTATGTATTTCAAGATAACAGACATAGACTCTGAGAAATATCCTGAGATAGGGATGGTTGGGGTTACTGCTTCTTATTATCTTGAAGAGGGCGACGAAGGTTATGATAAGTATGTTGCGGAATATCCTAATCGAACGCCTTTCAGACACCACGAAAAACTATTTGATGCGGATGTTACCGATACGGAAATACTAGACTATTTTCAGTCAGTCAGCGATTCGCTCCGCAAGGTATATCTTTCCGATGATATACATACACTCAAAAACGATTCCCCTATTGAAACTGACACTACCTATTTATCAAGAAGACAACTTTACGACTATATCAAGACCGTTCCCGCTGATGAACAAACTCCTGACATGCAGCTTGCATTGGAAAAAATAACAGCGGCGGAAGAAAAAGTAATCTCTTTGAAGGAAATATTTTTCGGGATTAAAGAATAATGGCTGATTATGATTTCATAACAACCTGTAACTGGACGTCAACCGGAACATTTACTCTTAGTGCTTATCGTGGCTCTGGCACTAATGTTGTTACGTCTTTCAGTCTGTTTTACCGCAAAAAAGGCGCGGCAAATTGGATACAAACTACTAATGGGCAAATTGTAATTGATTCAACCGGCGAATGGGAAGTTGCGAATAATTGGAACAAATCAGGCAATAATGTTTTAACCCATTCGTATTATGGAATAACGGCGATTAATGCTTGCACCGACGTTTATTTCAATGAGAGTTCTCTTGGTAATATTGTTGGAAATTATTTTCTTTATTCTTGTTGGTATGGTTGTTCATCCTTAGCTTCAATGCCATCAGGGTTTAACCTTCCCTCGGGGATAACTACTGTTGGGAGTAATTTTCTGAGTTGTTGCTGGTATGGTTGTTCATCCTTAACTTCAATGCCTGCAGGGTTTAACCTTCCTTCGGGAATAACTACCGTTGGAAGTAATTTTCTTTATGCTTGTTGGCATGGTTGTTCATCCTTAGCTTCAATGCCATCAGGGTTTAACCTTCCCTCGGGGATAACTACTGTTGGGAGTAATTTTCTGGGTTATTGCTGGTATGGTTGTTCATCCTTAACTTCAATGCCTTCGGGCTTTAACCTTCCTTCAGGGATAACTACTATTGGAAGTTATTTTCTTACTTATTGCTGGTATAATTGCACTGTTCTAAAGGCAGACAAATATACAGAGAACATAAAATTTGAATTTAGTGCGACTAATGTATTTGCAGGAACATGCCCTATTACTCCGGATAGTGTTACAGCGACAAAAGATAATCCGGTCTATGTGGCTGTAAATAGACTTCCTTCTCGTCCGACTAATGTTTCTGCAACAGACAATCTTTGGGATAAAATCACGATAACTTGGACACCAGGAACAGGTGAAACAGGCGGACATAGAGTTTATAGAAATGGAACAGACGTATCAGGCGTTGTTGCTCACGGGACAAATACTTTTGATGATTATCCCGATGTTGGGACTTATTCTTACACAGTCAAAGCGATAAATGATACTGGTCTCAGCGAGGCTTCAGTCCCAGATAATGGGACAAGAGTGGCTGGAGTTGTAGTATATGCAAGCTCGGTAATAAATCAATCTTCAGTGGGAGAGGACTTATTAGGGATTAGTGCTTATTCAGAAGGCTTTTCCCAGACCGAGTATTATGGGATTCCCTCTTCAGGGATTAGTGCTTATCCTGAAGGCTTTTCCCAGACCGAGTATGGGGCTTCTTCGGAGATTGTCGTCACTTTCGATATACTATATGCAATCTCGCTAGTAAATCAACCTTTAGTGGAAGAGTTAATCTTACAAAAGAGTAACGGTGAAAATTTAATTGCGCAGAACTCTTCTGATGTATATGAAATCATTACCATATATAAGAACTATTTTGGCAAGTCTTTATTAGGGGTTAATGCTTATCCGGAAGGTTTTACTCAAATAAACCATTACGGCACGCCTTCTTCTGAAATAAGCGCTTATCCTGAAGGGGTCTCCCAGACCGAATACGGGACGCCCTCTTCGGAGATTGGCACTTATCCTGAAGGTTTTTCCCAGACCGAGTATGGGAATTCCTCTTTAGAATTAGGTATTTATCCTGGAGGTTTTACTCAAATAACCCATTATGGCACGTTTTTTTCTGAAATAGGCGCTTATCCTGAAGGGTTCTCTGGAACTAGGTATGGAAACGCCTACTTGACTTTTCTGATGTTTGTAAGCTATATATATAATATACAGCAGTTTGGGGCTGATAAAATGAAATTGCCGTATGCTATGGCGAGCCTTCAGAATGCCGCATATAAAAGCAAAAATGTATCGAAGGCGAGTTATGGCAATACGAAAGTATCGGGGGCAAGTTATAAAGTAACCCATGTTAAAAAAGACTATTGACGAAAGGAGGTGATAGGAAATGTTAGGGAAAGCGAAAGGAATGGCAAGAAAGATGCCGGCGATGACTGACCAGGCAAAGGACTTTCTTGGTGTCAATCTTGAACAAGACCCCAAGATTGGTTTTAACCCTTCTATAACAAAGAAGGAAGCAAAGAAAAAGGGAGGTAAAAGATAATGGAAGAATTCGATTATGAAGAGGCTTATAACGAAATAAAGCAGAAGTATGACCAGCTACAACAGGCATACTCCGCTTATGAGACGGGTGTTAGGAAAGCATACGAAGACCCTGAAACAAGACCGCACCTGAAGAAGATAGGGGAGAAACTCGGTTTGCAGATTGATGACCCGCCTCATGAAAAGGCTTACAGAAAAGAGATTGATGAGCTGAAGAAACAGCTCGAAGAGAAGGAAGCAAAGGAAAAAGAGGCAAAAGCCAAACAGAAGCAAGAAGAATTGGCACAGATGTTATCCCAGTATGGGGTTACAACTGATGCCGAATATCAGGATTTTCAGAAGTTTATGCAGGAAAATGGAGTAATCCCATCCACGCAAAAAGGATGGGAGAAGATGTTGCAGGATTATCGGCGTGCTAAAATAGCGCAGCCGACATATCAAAGACCCACATTCAAAAACAGAATTGGGGAAGATTACACTAAAAACCCAGAAGAGGCCTTATTCAGGGCTCATCTAGGGGCATTGGGAGTAAAATAACAGGAGGTAAAAAACAATGACAGTATCTGATTTGGCTTTGGCTAAAGCTATTGAGGTTCTAAAAAGTGATGCAAATCCTGCAAAAAGGCCAGAAGTGCGTCAAAAAATAAGCCAAGCCAAAAAGGAATGGTGGGCTAACCAAGAAAACAGAAAAAGAGTTAGTAGAAAAATGGAAGAAGCAAGAACAAGAATGTTTGCTAAAATGGAACTTGAAGAGCTTTATCTAAATCAAAAAAAATCGATAGCTGAAATTGCTAAAGAAAAAGGATGCTCAATAGGTGGTGTTCAATATCTTTTAGAGAAATATGAAATTCCAAGAAGGACTTCTGGTGAAGGGGTTTCAATAGCTCTTGCAAAACCTGAATGCAAACAAAAGCTTTCTGAAGCACAGAAAAAGATATGGGATAACCTTGATTATCGTAAAAAGATGAGTATGGCTGAAGCACGGAAAAAGATATGGGATAACCTTGATTATCGTAAAAAGATGAGTATGGCTATTAGCAAGGCAAAAAGAGGTGAAAAAAGTCATTTCTGGAAAGGTGGTAAAACAAAAATAACAATGCTTCTTCGGGAATCTGCTAAATATAACTTATGGAGACAATCAGTATATATTAGAGATAATTTTGTCTGCCAAAAATGCGGTCAAAAAGGAGGAGACTTGGTTGCCCATCATAAAAAGCCATTTTCAAAATTATTAGAGGAAGTAAAGAAAAATTTGACTCTATTTGATTTGTATGAAGGTGCTTTAATCTACTCCCCCCTTTGGGATGTAGATAATGGCATAACACTATGTTTAAAATGTCACAAAAAAATTCACAAAAAAAACAGGAGGTAAAAAACAATGACAGTAAATTTTAATTATGGAACAACTCCATACGGGCAGTATGCACCTGATACATCAACAGGCGCGAAGGATTATCTTAACTCTTTAAGCAGGGCAATCCCGCCTTATGTGGTTGCCCAGAACTTGGGGAAACTTTCTCCACTCACAAGACGGTTGCTTGCCAGTGCGGAAGTGAAGCCGATTTCATTTCCGTTTATTTCTCAACCGGTGGCAAAGAAGACCATTAACAATGTTCAGAAGGTGGACTATCAGGGGTCTTTCACTGTTCCGACAAGTCTTGACACTGACCTTGCGGATATGGCAACGCTCTATTCTAACCTTGCCTTATCTACTTTGCTCGTGTCTGACTTTGAGGTTAAGGCTTTTGAACAGGGCAACCCGAATGTTCTTTATGACACCATAAAATTGAGAGCGAACGAAACATGGATGGGATTGGTTGACCAGATTGCAACGTGGTTGCTTGGTTCAAGAATTAGCGGCACGCCTCCGGCGGAAGACACTACTCAATTTTATGGGCTTCAGGACATTATTGACGATGGGACTAACTGCTCCAACTATGCGAATATTGACAGAGAAACGAACACCTATTGGAACAGTTATATCTGGGATGCTGTGTCCACATTCGGTTCTGGCTTGAGTGCCTATGTCTATGTGATGAGAGCGTTGGCTAAATACCAGACGGTCGCTTCGACGATGGGGCTGCCTGATGTTGGATTCACTTCTCCGGCAGTATTTCAGGCGTTGGCGGAGAGCTTTACCAACATCGAGCGTTACGTTGTAGCTGACCCTGCGAAGCTGGAAGAAGTAAGACAGTATGAGGTTACTGGTATTGCTATCAATGGTATTCCGATATTCCCTGATGCGTATATCACGAATAACGAGATTTTCTTCATCAACTGGTCTCACTTGCATCTCAAATTCTGTGATGGGTATGCGGTGGTGTCGTCGGATTGGAAAGACTTGAGCGTTAACGGCAGGCTCGCTTACTTCTCGTATCTGATGTTTGGTGGTCAGTTATTCTGTGATGCTCCGGTGTCCTGCTTCAGACTGCAGAATATGCCAGAAGCTACTGGTATTTAACAAGTAATAGGGGGCTGCAACCCCACATATAAAACCTTAATATGAAAGGAGAAAAGTCATGGCATTGGTGCAAAATACTTCCGACAAGGATTTTAAGGTAGTCTATCAGGGGGTAGAGTATATCGTTTCGATTGGAGAACCTATTGAAATTCCTGATGTTGCAGCAAAATTGTATTTTGCTTATGGGAACGATAGCCCGTCCCCTGATACAATCAAATGGTGCTGTCAGCGAATGCGGGGAGCAAACCCTGGGTGGGGTAATGTTCCTGACAAGGAGATATGGGATAAGGTTATTCGCAAGGTGATATTCGGCAAAGAAGTGTTAAAGAAGAACCGAAGGTAACCTTCTGACAGCGGTCAACTTTAAAAGGGGGCGTTGGGAATGACTGGGCAGGATATTATTGACAACGCAAAGTCTATTTACTCGGTTGAGACCTTTCTGAATAATGACACGCTGGTTAAGTATGTCAATCAGGCAAGGGAACGAGTAAATAAGCTGATGGATTTGTCGTATTCGGAGTATAGCTTCACAACAGAAGCAAATGAATGGAGATATTTCTTTGACGACAAGTTCTATGTAATTTATAGGGCGGAAATTGACATAGGGAACTCTCTTGTAATTCCTCTTGAGCCGGCACTTGAGGGAAAATTTCCTTTGCGGAATACCTTCCGCATGTTCCCTGTTTGGTATTCTTTCACTCCAATGGATAAGATAACTCTATATCCTTGCCCAGATAAGAGCTATCCAGTCTATCTATACGGTAATTCCTTGCTGACATTTAACTATACGACTACGAATTTAGATGAATCTGACATTATTCCAGACCATTTCCTCGAACCCATATCTTTCGATGTTGCAAGAAGAATAGCTACCTTTGACCAGAACTATGAACTTGCGGGGTTGTTTTCACAGGAGTTTTATAACTATTTGAAGGTTGCAAAAGTGTAATGGCGACCAAAAAAAAGAAAAAGCAGCAAAAGAATTTAGCTAAGTCTTTTGACATTGATTTAGCTCCGTGGAATGGTATAATCGTTTCTCAAGATGCATATAGCATACCGGACGATACTGCAACGTGGATAAGCGGATTACCGAAACTTACCGGAGCAATCGAAAATACGCCAAAGCCGGTAAGCGTTTATACCCATTCTTCGAACATAAAGGATTTCTTTACCTTTTTCCTCGGAAGCTCTCAATATTTCTGCATTCTCGATGGTTCGCAGTTGAACATTTATTCGGCGACTTTCAATCTGATAGCAAGTTATACCACTAGTTCTACGAAGGTTGATTATGCAATTCAAAGCACAGATGCTATATGGATTGTTAGCAGTAACTTTTTGATAACCTTTAATGGAACGTCAATAACAGATTTAACTTCGTTTGGTATTAAAGGGGATTCTATTTGCTATTGGAAAGGTAGGGTATTTATAGGAAAGGATAGAATGATTGCCTTTTCAGTCCCTAGTCCGGCTCCAGGCGGAAACCCCAATCCTTTCGATACCAATCAAGGCGCCGGAGCAATAACACTAACGGTGTCCAATTTTTCAAAAATATTCGGGCTGGTTCCTAAAGAAGATAGTATTTATATCCTTACGGATAAAAGTGTAATATCTCTTATTGGAACTACAATCTCCAATGACCCGATGAGCTGGTATATCACGGAAATTGTTAAAGATACTGGTATTACAGGAACAAGGAATTATGTAGTAAGTGAGCATACCATTTACTACCATTCTCCTTTTGGATTACAGGCGCTCACTGCCACCGCGCCGCAAAAGATTGATGACGCCATTACGAATATCACCAGCAGTATTTCCGGAATATGTCAGTTTGCATACAAACAAGTTCCCTATATAGCTGTTTCCTGTCAGTCCGCTATTAGTCCTAGCAATAATGCAATCTATTGCTATAATCTTTTAACGCAAAAATGGTATGCTTTAAACATAGACGCAACAGTAATGTCTTATAATTTATCGGATGTTTGGTTTGTTTCCGGTTCAGGTGTCTATAAGATGTTTGCTGGAGATAATTATTTACCACTCCATGTTAAGTCAAAAGTGTTTTTTAATACGGATAATACCTACTATAATATTAAAAACGTCATTCTTTATGGAAGAGGTAACTTCAATTATTTGCAGGAGTTTGTGGTTCTTGTATTCGCAGGACAACAGGAAAATATTATATTTCAAGTTTCAGGAAATGAGCTGGCGCAAATATCACAAACAAGCGACTTCTGGTTGGCTGTATTAAAGCCCTCTTCTACCCTTCCTTATTCGATGAGGGTGAAGCAATTTCAAATTGAGTTGATGCAAGGTGATGAAAATTATTCAGAGATAATCAACATTAAGATTAAGGGAAGTATAGGGGCGCGTTATGTATAGCAGACTTCCAATGATTGTAGATAAGCATGATGAACAGTTCTGGTTCACATATAACAAATTGCACGCTGAAGAACATCAGGATATGGCAAACTGGATTAATGCTCTGGCGAAGGCCAAAAGTTTGGATTTAACTATTTCTTATTACCAGTCATCGCCTTTTGACCCTAACGATAAGGAAGCAATTAAAGACTTCTTCTATACGAACTGGAAACAGCACCAGCTGTTTTATGACTTTCTTAATAAGATAGGTCAATCCCTGACTGTGCCTGTATATGTCTTCCCGAAGAATTATCCTAGTTTCGAGTTTGACATGGATGTCGAGTTCATGCTAAAATTAGAAAAAGATATTCATAATATGCTCTGGAGAACTATAGATGTTATTGAGTCAAATCCTTGATTTATGCTATAATCTATGCGGGCAGAATAATTACTGGCAAGTATCAGAACAATGCAGCTTGATTGCATGGGCTTATGAGACGGGCAATTATATGATAGCCTCTAGGAATGGTCAATGGGCGGCTTGCTTTTATACCTTCTGTAACATGGAAGAGGCTAAAAAACTAGCAACATCTGATAATTTTCTGGATGGGGCGCTGATATTGATGAGGAAGCAGTTGAGAGGGGAAGTTATATTCCCATTCCTTATATGTGGAAAAATAGACGCAGTTTATAAGGATTATTTTAAAAGTCATATGAAGTCTTTAGGGGCTAAGGCAATAGTGTTTTACAAAACAAAACGAAAAAGATTTTATTTTATGGAGGTGTAAC
>Ga0078972_1010914_pt1 | contig 16600 bp, 10 predicted proteins | sample YelNatPaOPGAMG01_FD_67568 | JGI IMG/M metagenome (GOLD analysis project Ga0078972, IMG submission 67568) | Hot spring thermophilic microbial communities from Obsidian Pool, Yellowstone National Park, USA - OP-RAMG-01 (SPADES assembly) (version 2) | ecosystem: Environmental > Aquatic > Thermal...
AAAGAATCTTTCTCTCCCCTTGGAGAGAGGATCGAGAACACCCTCACCCCAGCCCTCTCCCGCCAAGGCGGGAGAGGGAGATGTCTGTCATTTCTATTTTGAGAAGATTAATATTTCTCTTGGGAGACCATTTTGCGTTGAGGAGGGATGATCGTGATTATTGACGGAGATACTCATATTTCTCCTACCCTCGAAGGTGGGAACAGCATCACCATGGAGGAGTTGGTGAGAAGGATGGATCGATCCGGTGTCGAGAAGGCTGTGACATGGCTTCAGCCGCCCTATCTTCGGGAGGTGAGGGAAGCCAACGCGTATATCTACCGAGCCACTCAGACCTATCCGGGTCGGATTCTTGGTTTCGGCTGGGCCGATCCCAACCTGGGGATCCAGAAGGCGAAAGATGAGGTGAAACGATGTATCGAAGAGTTCGGGTTTTACGGCGTGAAGCTGAACGGAGCCCAGAACGATTACTCCATCGATGATCCGAAGTTGAGCCTGCCTCTTGTTGAGGAGATTGCCAAAGCAGGCAAGATCTTGGCCCTCCATGTGGGAGCCGATGCGTATGAACGGACCCATCCTTTCCGCGTCGGCAAGATTGCGAAGCGGTTTCCGGAGCTTCCGATCTTGATGGTTCACATGGGAGGAGCTTCCTTCCAAGATCTCAGCCGGGCGGCCATTGAAATAGCCGGGGAACATTCCAACCTGACCCTGATCGGGAGTGCCATCCGAAGCATTCCCATCTTGCAGGCTATCCGGGCCTTGGGCGCTTCGAGGGTTTGTTTCGGAAGCGATACCCCTTTTGAGCTGATGCATGTAGAGCTGGCGAAATACCGGGCACTGCTCGAAGGGGAGGTCGCAGAGGCTGAAAAAGAGCGGATTCTGGGAGGAAATATCGCCCGGCTGTTCAGGCTGGGCCCCTGAGGGGACGCAGCGGGCTCGGCCACTCCACCGCTCGGCCCACCAAGGGGCGACGGAAAAGGCGGCGGTGAGGAGGCCCTTGCCGACCTTAGAGAAGTTTCGAAATCTGGTCGAAACTCGGCTTCAAGGCTCCGTAGAGCCCTCGATAAACCTCAAAAAGCTGTCGATAACGCTCCACATGGGCGGTTATGGGGCGGGTCCGGGTTTCGACTCGAAGGGTCTTTACAGCCTCCTCGACCGTCGGCCAGAGTCCGACGCCAGCCCCCGCAACAAAAGCGGCGCCGTAGGCTCCTCCTTCGTTGCTTCCGCTGACGGTAACGACCTCACTGTTGAACACATCGGCATGAATTTGGCGCCAGAGCTCGCTTGCGGCTCCACCCCCCGAGGTTCTGATCTGGTTCAGGGAGACTCCCAGTTCTTCGATCACTTGAGCAACGGTCCTCAGGCTGAAGATCACCCCTTCGAGAAGGCTACGGACGAGATGGCCACGGGTGTGTCGGAACGTGAGTCCGATAAAAGCCCCTCTGGCATGAGGGTCGATGTGGGGACATCGCTCGCCGATGAAGTAGGGGAGAAAGAGGAGACCTTCCGAACCGGGAGGCACTCTTGCCGCTTCCTGGGTCAGGAGCTCGTAAACATCCTCTCCGCTCTGCCGGGACCGCTCCCTTTCGGCATCGCCGAGGTTGTCGCGAAACCACCTCAGGGCTCCACCTGCCGTGAGCGTCACACCCATGGCGTGCCACTTGCCGGGCATATTGTTACAGAAGATCTGGAGTTTTCCTTCCGGATTGGGGGGACAGGAGTCAAGGGCCATACCCACGATTCCTGCCGTTCCAATCGTGGTTCCGAGATTTCCGGGGTTGACCAGCCCGGTGCCTGTGGTCTGAATCACCGCATCGCCTCCCCCTCCCACAACGGGCAGCTCCGAAGGAAGGCCGATCTCCTCTGCCACATGCTTGCCCACGGTTCCGGTGATTTCCGCGGATTCGTGGCACCGAGGTAGCCACTCCGGCGGGATATCTAGAAGACGAAGAAGCTCGGAAGACCACTTCCTCTGTCGGACATTGAAGAGGCCGGTACCCGAGGCATCGGAAACCTCTGTGGCGAATTCTCCGGTCAAGCGAAGGCGGATGTAGTCTTTTGGGTTGAGAATCCGTTTGATGCGATCGTAGAGGTGAGGCTCGTTCTCTCGCATCCAGAGAACCTTTCCGCCCGTATAGCCAGGGAGCATCCGGTTGTTCGTCAATCGGAGCAGGGCTTCGAGCCCGCCGACGCGGTCATAAATATCCTGACACTGTTTTTCGTTTCGTTGATCATTCCAAAGAATGCAGGGCCGTATGACCTTCGTTTCCCGATCCAGGGCCACAAGGCCGTGCATCTGGCCGCTCAATCCTATTGCTCTGATTTCCCCGACGTGCCTGACCTGAGCCAACAGGTGCTGAACCGATTTCTTCACAGCCTGCCACCAGTCCTCCGGATCCTGTTCGGACCATCCAGGTCGGGGGGTCGAGAGGGGATAAGGTTCTAACGCTCTTGCAAGGATGGAACCTGTTTGATCAACGAGTAGGGATTTGCATGCGGAGGTGCCAATGTCGATTCCGATCACGTACTGGTTGGCCATGCTCTGTCCTTTCTTTTCGATCCTTTCGGGTGAGTTGAAGGGTCTTCTGAAGCAGAAAAAATGTTGTTCGGTTACCTCGTATCCCTCACCTTGCCGGTGACCCAGAGCAGCTTCAGGGGCTGAATTCCTGTGTTGTACGTCACATGAAAGGCGCCAGGAGGCACATGGAAGGCATCGCCTTCCTGGATGGGAAATGCCTCGTCGCCCACCACCATCTTTCCCCTTCCCGATAAGACGAAGTAGACCTCTTCGAGGTCCTCGTGCTCATGGCCGGTCGTCCGGCCTGTAGGGTAGACGATCGTCAAACCCATCTTCAAGGTTTGGGACGGCGAGGAATCGGGATCGATCAAAAAGTACGTATCTCTCAGTATTTCATTTTTTCGGTCCTTCGCAAGGTACCGGAGGGACCGTTCATCCTCGTCCGGTTTGAGCCCTTCGAGGTTCACCCGATAGACCATAGGATACCTCCCTATCCGTTTGATGATCCCTATTATACCAGAATTGCCTTTCAATGGCAGCCTTCTCAGAGGGCCGAGATCCCAGTTTGGAAATTGTCATCGCGAGGCTACCGAAGCCATCCCACCTTTCACAGCGAGATGGCCACGTACCTTGCAGGCGCTCGCAATGACGGAATGGCAAAAGGCTTTCGCTTTCAAAATGGGAATGTGGTTCATCCTTCCATTGGAATCGGATATGAAAAACAGAAACCTCCTTGACATCTTGGGGGCCCTCATGGTAGCTTTGGTAAAAAGAGAAAAGGTGTTAACAAAGAGGACAAGAAGCCTCAGCGAGCCCCTTGCCTAAACCCCTGCCGATTCTCCGTTGGACTGAAAATCCTTTCAGGATGGTGAGGGTTATCTTTACCCGTCAGTCGCATAACGGAGCCCCGGAGAGGACGCCTCAGAGGCCTTGTCAAGCGGGTTTTGTTGACAGATGGGCGGTTATCACAGACTCCACCCAGAGTGAAGTCCATGAGAGGTAACGGAACTTGAGTATTCACCCTCCTTAAGGTGCCGCTACAAGCCCTCTTTGGCGCCCTCCCCGGGGCCCTTGAGCAGGATTTGTTGCAATATTAGGGTTTATTCGCCTTCTGAGCCGGGCTGGTCGTAGACGGAATTTGGTTGACCTCCAGAAGGGAAAGGAAGGACTATGTTTCACTTCGAGAAACCTCAAAAAGTGATGCAGATTGGACCTTGGAGGGTAGGAGGGCAACCAGGAGAGAATCCGACCCTCCTCATCGGATCCCTTTTCCATAAAGGGGATGCGCTCATCGAGAGCCGAAAGGAGGGTCGGTTTAATCGGGAGAGGGCTGAAAGGCTCATCCGGCAACAGGAGCGACTTTCCCTTGAAACCGGCCTTCCTTCCATGTTCGACATCGTCGCGAACTCAGGGGACGAGTTCAAAGCCTACATCGATTTCGTTCTCGAGGTGACCGATCTCCCTTTTGCCATCGACGCCTGGATGCTCAAGCCCAAGCTCGAGGCGGCTCAGTATGTTCAGGAGCTGGGATGTCTTGATCGAATGGTTTATAATAGCCTAAACGTATGGTCTGAAGATATACCCAAGGAGATTGAAGCGATCCGCAAGATTGGGGTGAAGCATCTGGTCCTCGTTCCCTTTGATGATCAGGACCTTTTACCTTCGGGGCGGCTGACAGGGCTCAGGCGCCTTTTGGAAGCGCTTGGGGACAATCCTTCCGAAACCCTACTTGTTGATACCTCGGTGATGAACACCCCCGCGGCGGGAATTGCCTCTTGGGCTAACTATCAGATCAAAAAAGAATTTGGTCTGCCCGTGGGAAACGCTCCCGCCAACGGCTCGTATATGTGGAAAGAGGCGAAAGCAATGTGGGGTAAGGAGGGGTTTGCTGCAGTTGACGCCGTCCTTCATGGGCTGTGCGGTCTTCTCTGGAGCGATTTCCTTTTTTACGGACCGCTGACCGGTGCAGGAAGAATCTTTCCAGCCGTGGCCGTGGCCAATGCGCTTTTGGCCACAATCCGTTTCGCTCAAGAGAGCCAGCTTCCCACGGGGCGAGATCACCCACTCCAAAAGCTTTTTTCAGACTTCGTTCAGAAACTGGAGAAAAGATCATGACCTCAAGAGAGAGGGTCTTACGGCTGTTCCGAAAGGAACCGATTGATCGGATGCCTGTTTTTAGCGGCCAGGGGATGGTGGTCTTACCGGCGATCCAGGCGCTGAACCTCCGGTTTTCAGAGGTTCATCTGACCGCCGAGAACCTTGCCGCCTCTGCCGTGAAAACGGCCGAGATGTTCGGTTTCGACTCGGTTGTGTTACCCTATGATATGTGCACCGTCCCCGAAGCAGCGGGGCTTTCCGTCAGTCTCTATCATCAGTCGGAAGAGGTCCTTTATCCAACCCTTCCCGAGAAGTGGAAAACGATCGACGAGGTCGTCCTTCCGGAGGATATCCTTCAGCGGGGCAGGATGCCCGCCGTGTCGGAGGCGATTCGAATCGTTAAGGAGAGGGTGGGGGACCGTTTGGCAGTTGGTTCGTGGACCCTCGGGCCTTTCACCATGGCGGGTCAACTCGTAGAACTGGACGTCCTGATGAAGAGCACCGTGAAAGCCCGGCAGAAGGTGGAAGACCTTCTCGATCGGTTAACCGATCTGCTGATCCGTGTGGGAAGGCATTATCAGGATCTCGGAGTGGACTACATGAGTCTGCGCGAGATGGGGGCGGGGACCGATCTGCTGAACCCGAGGGTCTTCAAGAGCCTTATTGTGCCTCGGCTTCAGAAGGTGCTTCACGCCTGGGAGTCTCCGAAGGTCCTCCATATCTGTGGCGCAACGGATCTGATCATCGAGGCGATGAACGAATGCGGAGCCGACGCCCTGAGTGTGGATCAGAAGAACGATCTCGCTGCGACCCGGAGGAAGCTCGGCAACGGGGTTTTGCTGTTCGGAAATTTCGATCCCTATAACACGCTCTGCGTTATCGATGCGAACAAAGTTGAGGGGGTCATCAAAGCCTGTATCGAGAACGGAGCCGATGCTGTGTGGCCTGGTTGCGATATCTGGCCTGCCGTGAAGGAGGAGAACCTCAGAGCGTACGTTGCCACCATTTTGAAATATGGAACGACGCCCACGCCTTCGGTCCGAAGAATTTGAATGGGCTCTGGGCACATTGTAGAAAGAAAGCTTCTTCTCCCCTTGGGGAGAGGATCGAGGTGAGGGGGCAATTTCTTCGGAAACTCCCTTCCCCCTATCTACCCTCTCCGCCGAGGCGGAAAAGAGAGATGGCTGTCATTTCTACTTTCAGCATAGGAAGCTTCTTGTCTGTGGTTCGTAGTTCGAAGTCGGTACATGTGGGGGCCCGTTCGAAGGTAAGGTGAACGTAGGGCAAGGGCTTGCCCCTTGCCGGGAACGATACATGAGGATGAGGGGTCAGAGCATGTAGGGCAAGGGCTTGCCCCTTGCCGTGAGGTGTGATGAGGCGGAAATTGGAAGGAGAAAGGGAATGGTTTCGGAAGCGAAGAGAGAGGAGTTGCTCAACAAATTGAAAGAAGGGGTAGTCAACTTCGATGAGGAGCTTGTTCGTCAAACGAGCCAGGAGGTCATCGAGGAAGGCCTCGATGCCTATGACGCGGTGATGAACGGTTTGGCCGCCGGGATGGAGAAGGTCGGAGAGCTCTACGATAAACAAGAGTACTTCGTTCCAGAGATGCTGATGGCGGCCGATGCCCTCTATGTAGGCCTGGATATCCTTCGCCCCCACATCAAGCGCGATGATGCAGGCAAAGCCAAAGGGCAGGTTGTCATTGGAACCGTTCAGGGCGATGTTCACGATATCGGGAAGAATCTGGTAAAGCTCATGTTCGAGATCGGCGGGTTCACGGTGCACGACCTCGGCAGGGATGTTCCGCTGGAAAGATTTGTGGAAGAGCAGGTAAAAACCGATGCCGAGATTGTGGCCCTCTCTGCCATGATGACAACGACCATGATGGGAATGAAAAAGGTGGTTGAAATGATCAAGGCGAAGAACCCCAACGTGGCCATCATGTTGGGAGGAGCGCCGCTGACAAAGGACATTGCCCGTCTCTTTGGGGCTGATGGCTATGCCGAGTCGGCCGGCAACGCCCTGCAGGAAGCCATCAAGATGATCGGGCAGTTGAGAAAACTTGGAGAAGGAAAGACGGTGAAACATGAATGATGAACTGTGAACGATGAACCATGAACGAAAAACAAAAAGCGAAAGGGGGAGAGATGAGGACGTTTCAGGTTATTTTTCAGCCCTCGGGGCGAAGGGGAGCGGTCGTAGAAGGAAAGACCCTCCTCGAGGCTTCTCGGGAGCTGGGAGTGGAGATCGAGTCGGTTTGCGGTGGGATGAAGGTCTGCGGAAAGTGCAAGGTGAAGTTGGAAGAGGGGTATTTCGAGCGGGAAGGGATCACCTCACGTTTGGACCATCTTTCAGCCTGGACCGACGAAGAGGCCGATTTCATCAACGATGAGGAGAAAGCCTCGGGCTATCGTCTTGCCTGTGCCGCGGAGATTCACGGGGATGTGTTGGTCTTTGTTCCTGAGGAGAGCCGGGCCCAAAAGCAGGTCGTGAGAAAAGCGGCGACCGAGCGGCCGATCGCCCTTAAACCGGCTATCGTTCTTTACTATGTCGAGCTTTCACCTCCCAGTTTTCATGATCCCTTGGGGGATTTTGAGCGACTCGAAAAGGCCCTCCGCGAACGACACCATCTCCCTTCCCTTACCATCGACTATCAGACCCTTCTCAAGCTGCCACAAGTGCTGAGGCAAGGAAACTGGAAGGTGACGGTGGCAGTCTGGATGGAGAAGGAGATCCTGGAAATCCGACCAGGCAGGTGGCTCGACCCTTATGGCCTTGCTATCGACATCGGCACCACAACCGTGGCAGGCTATCTTTGCAACCTTCGAAGCGGGAAGGTCATCGCCACCCACTCGATGATGAATCCTCAGGTGGTCTATGGCGAGGACGTCATGTCCCGAATTACCTACACCATGACCCATCCTGACAAAGGCCTCGAGACCTTGCACCGCACCATCGTGGAAGGGATCAACGGGCTGATCCAGGGCATCACCGAGGAAGGTAGCCTCACTCCCCTCGATCTCCTTGAGCTCACCATCGTCGGCAACACGGCTATGCACCACCTCCTTCTCAAGATTCATCCTGAGCACATGGGTGTCGCTCCCTTTCCTCCTGCAATTCATCGCTCCCTCGACATCAAGGCCAGGGATTTAGGAATCCATGCGAACCCAGCAGCCATGGTTCACATCCTCCCCATTGAGGCGGGCTTTGTAGGGGCGGATAATGTGGGCGTTCTCATCGCGGAAGAGCCCTACAACCAGGACGAACACGTTCTGATCATCGACATTGGAACGAATGGTGAGCTGGTGATGGGAAACCGCAAGCTTCTCATCTCTTCCTCCTGTGCTACAGGGCCCGCCCTGGAAGGCGCTCATATCAAATTTGGGATGAGGGCGGCGCCGGGAGCCATCGAACGCGTTCGGATCGACCCCCAGAGCCTTGAAGTGAACTACAAAGTGATCGGCCAGGAGCTGTGGCACTTTGATTACCGGATCGTGACGGCCAAGGGGATCTGTGGTTCCGGGATTATCGATGCCGTGGCCGAACTGTTTAAGGCCGGTGTCATCGATAGAACCGGACGGTTCCGAAAGGAAGCGATTCGATCGCCGAGACTGAGGATTTCGGATGGGAAACCGGAGTTTGTGATCGCTTGGAAGGACGAAACCTCGATTGGGAAGGACATCACGATCACCCAGCAGGATGTTCGAAACGTCCAGCTTGCGAAAGGGGCTCTTTACACGGGTGCGAAGCTGATGATGCAAAGGCTGGGCATCGAAAAGCTCGATAAGGTCATCCTCGCAGGGGCTTTCGGTACATACATCGACACGGAGGAGGCCATGGTCCTGGGGATGTTTCCTGATTGTGACCTCAGCCGCGTGTATGCCGTGGGCAATGCGGCGGGCGACGGGGCGCGAATCGCCCTCCTCAACCGGGAGAAGAGGAGAGAGGCGGATGATATCGCAAGAAAGGTCCAATACATCGAGCTGACGATTGAAGAGCATTTTCAGCAGGAGTTCATGGAGGCGATGCAAATCCCCCACATGAGAGATCCCTTCCCTCATCTCAAGGGGATCGTGAGGGATGAGCTTTTGATCATCCCGAGATGATATCGGGAAGATTCGTTTTTAGAAGGGGAGGGATCGCGAAGCGAATGAACGGAAGAGAGAGATTGCTCAAGGCCCTAAGAGGGGAGGAAACGGACCGTCCGGCAGTTTTCTGTGCCAACAGCACAGCGACCGAGCAACAGGCGGAGCGGTTCGGACTCAGGTGGCCCGCCTTTCACCAGAAGGCAGAAGAAATGGTGAAAATGGCCATGGGAGCACACGAGCTTTTTGGTTTCGATGGCGTCCGACTTCCTTTCTGTCAGACGATGGAGGCGGAGGCGTTGGGATGCGAGGTCTTCTACCGCGATTTCATCCCGAGCAACGACGTTGCGATTTACCGGTTGGAAGATTCCCCCCGATACCCGGACGATTTCTTGAAGAGAGCTCGAATTCCGGAACTTCTCGAAGGGATGCGCCGACTCAAGGGGGAAGCCAAAGGTGAGGTTCTCGTGATCGGCGGTATCTCGGGGCCCCTGACCATTGCAAGGGCCCTTCTCGATTCGGTGCCCCTTCTCAAGGCTTCTCTAAAAACTCCCGAGCGAATCCTTCCTTTTCTCCAGGTCGGAGAGAGGGCCTCGCTGGAATTGGCAAAGGCGCTCGTCGATGCGGGTGCGGAGGTCCTCGTCATCGAAGACATGACGGCCTCGCCGGATCTTCTCCATCCCCGAACCTACCGAACGGCTGTTTGGGAATATCATCGCCGCCTCGTCGAGGCGATACCCGTTCCGTGTGTCCTTCACATCTGTGGGAATGTGACGCTTATCGCTGAGGAGATGGCCCGAAGCGGCGCTTCAGGCCTTTCCATCGATCCCAAGGCCAACCTGAAGACGATGCGAGAAAAGGTCGGCCCTGGGATGCGTCTCATCGGCGGGATCGAGACGCTCGCCCTCTCCCTTTCGAATCCTCAAGAGATCAAAAATATGGCTTTTCGGGCCTTAAGGGAGGGGATCGACATCCTCGCCCCGGGCTGTGCCATCCCCCCCAATTCACCCTCTGAAAACATTAAGGCCATGGTCGAGGCCGCAAGAGAGTACGTTTGACGAAGGGGACTGACAAAGAGAGGGCTTGGAGGTGAAAAAAGCAGTTTTCTTCTTTTTGCTGGTCATTTTCTCAGGGGACATGATTGCTCTCGCTCTGGAGCCTCCGGCCCCGGAAGAGATTGAGGCCTACCGAAGAGACGGATCCCTCAAGGAGCGCATTGCCAATGCCAAGGCCCTGGGGAACCATTTGGTCGCTCCCCATCTGATGGAAAGGTTGCGTTACAAACTTCGCCGCATGGCCTTGGAGCTTCAAGGGTTTCGTGCCGAGGAGATCGAGGGGATCTTGGCTCCTCCTCCGGCTTGGCGGGGTATGCCTACCAAGGGAACCGTCAAAGTCCTCGCTCTGCTGATCGAGTTCAGCGATTATCCCCACCAATCCCAGAATAGCAAGGAAGCGATCGAATCGAAGCTTTTTGGCGACGGGAGCGGAGGAGCCCCTTACGAGAGCCTTCGCAATTATTACCGCCGGTCCTCCTACAATCAGCTTGAAATTCAAGGAACGGTCCTGGGTTGGTACAATACAGGCTTACCTCGAAGTTCGGTCCTTGAGACAACCGCGGGAAGAGAGGGCCTGATCAAGACGGTCCTCAACTACTACAATGGTCTGGGACACGATTTCACCCAGTACGACAGTGATGGTGACGGAGCGATTGATTATCTGATCGTGATCTGGACGGGTCCGGACAATGGGTGGGCCAACTTCTGGTGGGGATATATGACCTCCTTCACGGATTCATCGTACCAGATCGATGGAAAGAGGCTTGAAACCTATTCCTGGCAATGGGAAGCCTATCCTTATCCGGGCACCTTCACGCCCCGTGTCGTCATTCACGAGACCGGCCATGCTCTGGGCCTACCGGACTATTATGATTATGACGGAAGTGTGGGGCCCAAGGGTGGGATCGGGGGCCTCGATATGATGGACGCCAACTTTGGTGATCATAACTGCTTCAGTAAATTCTTGCTGGAATGGATCAACCCAGCAGCTTATAGCAGTGGAAATCAGATGTTGACCCTTTACGCCTCCGGGAGCACAAAAGATCAAAACGCCATTGTCGTCATGCCGGGAGCGGTTCAGGGGGACCCCTTCGGCGAGTTTTTCATGGTTCAAAACCGCCACCGGGTTGGAAACGATATGGGCTATCCCAATGACGGATTGCTCATTTGGCACGTGGATTCGACCCTGAACTATTTCGGGACCGATTTTGTCTACGATAATTCTTACACCTCTCACAAGCTTCTTCGCTTGATGGAGGCCGATGGGCTGGAGGAGATCGAAAAAGACCTCGATGCCGACGGGGACGATTATTACGTTTCAGGAAAGACATTCGGGACGGCAACGACCCCAAACAGCAATCGATACGACGGCACGGAAACGGGGGTGGTGGTTTTCGACATCGGTCCTTCAGGGAACCCGATGACCTTCAAACTGAGCATCGCATGCCCCGTCCCTCCAGCGCCTGGGAGTCCTTCTCCGGGGGATGGCGCCACAACCGTATCTCACAATCCAACCCTGAGCTGGGAGGCTCCGGGATCGCTCTCCTTTGACATCTACTTTGGAACGGAGACAAGTCCTCCCTATATGGGAACCACAATAGAGCCAAGCTTTCCCGTCACCGGGCTCAGCCCCAACACCCTTTACCGGTGGCAGGTCGCGGGGACAAACAGTTGTGGGAGTGTTTCGTTGAGCCCGGTTTGGACTTTCAGGACCGAGGTCAATCCTCCTGGGATTGCCTCCTTTTCGAATATCACACCAAGCTGTATCCGTGCCAACTGGACCGCCAACGGGAACCCCCCCGACACCGAATACCTGTGTAGGAATGAGACGATCGGTGTCGAATCTGGGTGGATCACCCATACTTTTTGGGACAGTTGTGGTCTTGCTCCGAACGTGAATTATACATTCAGCGTCAAAGCGAGAGACCGAGATGGGAATGAGTCAGACCGGGTTCTCTTGGGGAACCAATCTACCCATGCAGAGGGGACGGTTGGAACGTTGGTCCGAATCGGGGGGGCAGGTTTCGGAACGAAAAAAGGAAAGGTTCTGATCGGAACCACAGCCCTCAAGATTTTGAGCTGGACCGACAGTTTGATTGAATCCCTTGTTTCGAAGGGGATCCCCTCTGGTATCTACGATTTGGTAGTCTTACCGAAAGGGCTTCCTGAAATCCGCATGGAAGACTACTTCAGCATGAGGCTTCCTGAGATTGACTCCGTTGAGCCGGACAGGGGATCGGTTGGAGAACCGATCTCGATTCAAGGCCGGTTTTTCGGAACGAAGAAAGGGAAAGTGTACCTCGACTGTGGAACCGGCGCGACGACGGTGAGAAAGAGCGGAAAAGTCACGAGCTGGTCGATGAACGCCACGACAGGCGAAGGAGAGATTCAATTTCTTGTGCCGAAAGGCCTTCCCGTTGGCTCCTGCGATCTCACCCTCACCAACCCCGTAGGCTCGGCGACTTTAATCGGGGGCTTCGTCGCAGAGTAACAGAATGACGAAAGCGCCATCTCGAAGCCGTTTGGCCCTATGAAGAACTATAAAGGAATCGTTGCCCATATTGATTTAGAAAACCAAAAGATCGAAATGGAGGAGATCGAGAGGGGGAGCCTACGGAGGTGGGGCGGGGGATCGGGTCTAGCATCTTCGCGCCTGTACGAGCAGGTGAAGCCGGGGATTGACCCTCTCGACCCGAAAAACGTGGTCTGGGTGATGGCCGGACCCCTGACAGGAAGCGTTGCGCCCTGTTCGGGCCGAATCGAGGTGGTGACCAAGTCAGCTCTGACAGGCTTCATGGGTCTTTCGAGCACAGGAGGGCTTTTCGGAGCCCGATTGAAGCAAGCCGGATGGGACGGGATAGCTATCCGAGGAGCCTCCGAGACGCCGGTCTATCTCCTTGTCCGACCCGGATCGATTGAAATTCGCGATGCCTCGCAACTCTGGGGGCTTGATACCTTCGAAACCTCGAGGGCCATCGCAAAAGAGCTCGGTGATCCGTCGGAGAGGCGGGTCAAGGTGATGGCCATCGGTCCTGCAGGGGAGAACTTCGTTGCCTTTGCCTGCCTGATCAACGAACGCTGCCACGCCGCTGCTCGAGGAGGAGCAGGAGCGGTTTGGGGAGCCAAGAAGCTCAAGGCGATCGCCGTGGATACGCAATTTCGGCCCTTACCTGCCTCGGATCATTTTCGAAAGGTTTGTGCTGCCGCTTCAGAAAAGATCAAAACCAATGAAACCTGCCAGGCCTACAGCCGATTTGGCTCTCTACCCGTTTCGGACTCCTGGTTCGAAATGGGTTGCCTTCCCGGTCTAAACTTCCAGAAGGGCGTTCTGCCTCGATGGAGAGAAACCCGTGGCACCGAACGGATTAAATCCTTCGTCACGAAGCCCGATGGGACGTGCTATCACTGTGCGATGCCCTGCTTCAACCGGGTCGAGGTGGTGGGCGGCGACTACGACGGACTCAAAATCACGAGTGGAACCTTTGTTCAGGCCGTGATGGAGTTCGGTGCGAAGTGCGGGATCGAATCGTTGCCAGCCATCTGGAAGTGCAAGGAGATCTGCCATCGCCTTGGGATGGACTACGGGTCGGCAAGCGGCGTGATCGCCTTTGCCATGGAGCTTTTTCAAAGAGCGCTTCTCACAGGAAAAGACTTGGAGGTGGCAGGGCTTGAATGGGGAGATGCTGAAGGGATCTTTCATCTTCTTCGCAAGATCGCTTATCGTCAGGGAATTGGAGCGGTCCTTGCCGAAGGCAGTGCCCGGGCCTCGGCAAAGCTCGGACCGGAAACCTCGCGCTTCGTCATGGCTGTCAAGGGCATGGAGATGATCGGTGCGGATGCCCGATCGGGTCCGCGGGCTTGGTGCCTCGGTTCTCTAACCAGCCCCCGAGGGGGAGACAACGTTCGCTCGACCCACATGAAGGGAGAAACGATTCCCGACCCCTCGCTTCTTGGGCGAGGGAACGTCACTTCTTGGGATGCCTACTCGAAGGCCTTTGTCTCGAGGCTTGATATGTTTCCTGAGCTGAAGAAGGCGATCTATGGGGATCCTCCACGAGTCGACCCCTTCACCTTTAGGGGGAAGGCCCTCATGGTCAAGTGGTTCGAAGACCTTTTTTCGATCGTCAACGCCCTGGGGGTTTGCATCTTTCCGGCCGATAAGCTGGCTCTTGGGCCGACGGATTACGCCGAGATGTTTTCGGCTTTTCTCGAAGAAGAGATCGGTCCAGAGGAACTGACGATGATCGGAGAACGGATCTTTAACCTGCAGCGTTTGTTTAACATGCGGGAAGGGGTGACGCGAAAGGATGATTCGTGGCCGGATCGATTTTTTGAGGAGCCTCTTATGGAGGGGCCTTCGAGAGGAGCGATTCTCTCGAGAGAAACGGTGGAGAATGTGCTCGATGAATATTACGATACGAGGGGTTGGAATCGATTGACCGGTGCGCCGACACGGGATACCCTGAGACGACTGGGTTTGGAGATGGATTGAGAGGTATGCCCGCTGCAACAAAGGGAGGAGAGGTGTTTGATGGCTTCCCACGAGGTAAAAACGGTCTATACAACATGCGTGTGTAACTGCGGAGGGACGAGCGCCTGTGTCATCAAGGCCCATGTGAAAGATGGCAAGGTGATTCGGGTGGAGCCGGATGATCGGTACAATCCCGGGGTTGGCATGGAGGACAAGGTCCTCTCGCTCAACGATCTGGTTCATAACCGACTTCAACGAAGACCTTGCACGATGGGCTTTGTTTTTCATAAACACCTCCATATGGAGGATCGAAGGGTACTCTACCCCCTGAAAAGCGCTTCAGGATCGAAGCGGGGCGAGGGAAGGTTCGAGCGAATTTCTTGGGACGAGGCCCTCGAGACGATCGCCAGCCGGATGAAGGAGATTCGGGAGAAATACGGTCCCTACTCGATCATCACGCCCTACATGCCTAACGAATCGCTCGAACGGCTCTTCCAATTCTGGGGTGCCGGAGTGGACAGTTGGGGATGGTGCTCCTACGATCCCCAAAGGCTGATGGGCCACGTCATGGCGGGCGCTCCAGGGTGGAGCTATCACGAATTTTCCTCCAGCTCGGCAGGGGATCTTTTGGCAAATGCCAAAATGATCGTCCTCTGGGGCTTCGATCCGACCCTCCAGCATCACGGGCCGGCCCACCAGTTTGCATGGTTCATCAAGCTGGCGAGGGAAAGAGGGGTTCCGGTGATCCTCTTCGATCCGCGATACACGGGCACGGCTGAAACCTTGGCAGATCAGTGGATCCCGATCAAACCCGGCACCGATTGTGCTATGTTCCTCGCCATGGCTTATCTCGTGTTCAAGGAAGATTGGGTAGACCACGAGTTTGTGAAGCGTTTTGTCGAGCCTCAGGGGTTGGAGAAGTGGAAAACATACCTTTTCGGTTCGGAGGATGGGATTGCGAAAACCCCGGAATGGGCGGAGAGGATCTGTGCCGTTCCTGCGGAGACGATCCGGGATCTGACGAGAAAGGTGGCACGAGATTATCGGCCCGCGTGGATGTGGAACCACTATAGCGTCAATCGGAAGTCTCAGGGCGAACAGACCTTCAAGGCCTTTGCCTCGTTACAAGCGATCCTCGGCTACTGGGGAACGCCAGGGTCAGGTCCTCCCCTGAACCTCGGGCCTCATCGGGCCTTCGAGCCCAGGGCCGACTGGGGACCGCCGGGACCTTATCGTGTCCCAAAGTTCTACCGGAGCCATCATTGGGCAAGGGCTGTCCTTCTTCTTGAAAAAGTGCATCGGGGCGAGCTCAGTGAGGAGACCTATCGAAAGATAGTAGGGTGGAGGGCTGATCCGTCTTTGGTGAAGGCCTTTCAGCCCAAAATGCTCTTCTGGGGAGGGGGCAGCAAGCCCCACGCAAGCAACCATCTTGTCACGGCCACCGAAACACCCAACGACCAGATCGAAGCCATCAACCGGATGGAGTTCGTGGTGAGCATGCACAGCCGTATCACACCTACGGCGCGCTATGCGGATATTGTCCTGCCAGCGATGGACTGGATGTGGGAGGAACGAAACCTCACCCGAAGCAAGTATGGGGGCTTCGAGAGCGTCAACTTCTGCCCGGGCGTCATTCCTCCACAGGGAGAGGCAAAGCCTTGGATATGGGTTTACACGAAGCTTGCCGAAAGGTTGGGGATCAACCCGCGAGATTATTTCCGTTACTACACGGACGACGCCCATTGGGACGAGGATTATGAACGGTATCTCAGGGATTGCTACGAGCCGATTGTGCAATACTGGCAAGATCGGGGCAAAGAACTCCCATCGTGGGAGCGCTTTACCCAGGGTGAGTTCATCAACTGTGACGAGCTCGAAGAGAAACCTCACACCGGATGCTGGGATTCGTTCATTTTGGAGGGGAAACCGCTCAAGACGAAATCAGGAAAGATCGAGATCTTTTCCGAATACATAGCCGACGAATCGAACAGGGGCAAAGGAGAACATTTTGATCCTTTTGGTCGGCTGATCGATAACCTTCCGGGCGATTGGAACGACCTTCAACCGATGCCCAAGTACCGACCGGCGGTGCGGGGGATGGAGGATCCTCTCACAGCCCAATATCCCCTCCATCTTCTCACCCCTCACAGTCGTTATCGGGTTCACTATCTTTTTTGGGATCATCCCTGGCTGAGAGGGGATGTCTATCGTCATCGTGTCTGGATCAACGTGGCCGATGCCAAAGCAAGAGGCATTCGGGATGGGGATTGGGTCAGAGTATTCAACGACCAAGGGGAGGTGCGGCTTGAGGCCTATGTGACCTCGAGGATCATGCCGGGTGTGACGGTGATCCGCCAGGGAGCCTGGTACGAAC
>Ga0078972_1010915_pt1 | contig 16598 bp, 10 predicted proteins | sample YelNatPaOPGAMG01_FD_67568 | JGI IMG/M metagenome (GOLD analysis project Ga0078972, IMG submission 67568) | Hot spring thermophilic microbial communities from Obsidian Pool, Yellowstone National Park, USA - OP-RAMG-01 (SPADES assembly) (version 2) | ecosystem: Environmental > Aquatic > Thermal...
TTCCGCCTTGATTCATAAATACTTACTAACCCTCTCCCCAAAGTGAATTGAAAGCTGTGCCAATATCCTATTCCAGTTGGGTATCCTCATTGTCCGTTTCTTTGTTATCTCGTAATCATGTCTCTTTATTGATCCATCTAATCTTGAAACTACCAATAGCATCATCTAATTTAAGTCTAATAGAACCCGGTTTGGCAGCAAGATATGCTTCATTAATTAGGAATTCTCAGTAAAACCTTATTTTGTTTGATCAGTATTTAATAAATCTTTTATCACATTTACAACATCATCTACGGATATTTGATCAACACACCTATAATTTTTAAATTTACATTTATCTTTGGCACATGGTGGACATTTATCTTCCATCCTCAAAGCAATACAATTACCGCCATAAGGACCAAAACGTTCGGGATCAGTTGGTCCATAAAGTCCTATGACTTTTGTTCCACAGGCAGACGCTATGTGCATAGGACCGCTGTCATTACCGATAAATAATTGTGACCGTTTTAATAGATAAGCCAATTCTGCCAAAGTCAGTTTCCCTGTTAAATTGATCACTCGGTTATCGTTGACAGCTTCCAAGATTTTGTTTGAAAGCTCATACTCATCTTTACCGCCAACTAAAAAGATTTTAACAGGATAATCTTGCAGAAGCGTTTTTATCAAATCCACATACTTTTGAGAAGACCACCTTTTCAATAATAAAGGCGCCCCAGCATGAATAACAACTTTCATTTTCATATCAACATCATTGTAACTGAGATCGGTTTCTTGCAAAATGTGTTTTGGATCAATTGACGTTTCTTTAATTCTTATAGGTATTCCCGCTTCTGATAAGATATTTAGGCAGACATTAGCTTCATGTAAATCTGACCACTCATCACCTTTATAAACACCTTTCCTACTTTGTAAAAAGGGGATAAAGGGGGATTTTTTCCTACCAAACTTCCTTTTTACCAGATACGACCCCCTATCTAATCTATATTTGCTATTTGAGATCACCGTATATAAAAGCGTTGCAAAACTCCCGCGAAAGTCAATTATCAAGTCAAACTTCCGCCGTTTCATATCTTTGGCAAAACGAACGCCTTTCAATACATCAAAAGCCCGAGCATTGCCAGAGCGGTCAAAAAATCTTGCATTATATAATATAATTTCATCTACATGAGGGATCATCTCTGCTATTGCTTTTGATGATGGATTGACGACTAACGCTATATAAGCATTTGGAAAATATTCCCTGACATTTGCAATGGCAGGTGTTGATAATATAACATCGCCGAGATGATCTAATTTTATAATAGCTATCTTGTTTATGTCCGAAGAATTGATCTTTTGATTCCGATAGCGAATCCAGCCGACAATAAAAGATAATATAAGAGTGACATATTCTTCAATAGCTCTTAAAAAATGTTTTATATTCATATAAATATCAGTCACACGTTACTAAAACTTTAAGCGCCCCGTATTCCTCTTTATTCAATGCAGTCTTAAAAGCATCTATCAGTTTTTCAAGCGGAAACCTATGAGTTATCAATGAATTTGCATCTAATTTACCTTTTGATAAAAGTTCAAGTGCTATTTCAAACTCCGATTGCCCTTTCCATGTTGAATAACTGTAAGAGGATATAATATCCACTTCATATCGCAAAGGTCGCCAAAAGTTTAACTCAATTGGTCTTGTGAAAATACCTATAACAACGACTTTTCCTCCGGGTTTTGCCATCTGAACCGCTTTTTCCATAGTGCCTGATGTGCTACCGACAGTCTCAAACACGACGTCAACGCCTAAACCATCAGTAAACTGCATTATTTTTTGAATTTCGTCCTCTGTTGATGAATTGATAACGAGTTCTGCTCCAACTTTTTTAGCGATTTCAAGATTTTTCTGATGATGACCGATTAATGCCAATTTTTTTGCCCCTGTTGCCTTTGCTATTTCCAAAGTAGATAACCCTATCGCACCATCGCCTATTACTGCAACCGTATCGGTTATTGTTATCCCTGCCTTATGAATAGCATGGACTCCAACCGCAAAGCAATCTAATATGGCAGATTCATCATAAGAGATATGATCGGGAATTGGAAAAACTTTATCTTCCAAGAGAACCGTATATTCTCGGAAACCACCGCCCGGATGAGTTAAATTTGAACATAGATGATATTCACCTATACGACAGAATTGGCATTTACCACAGCCAAGCAACGGTTCAACTGCTACTCTCTCGCCGACTTTTCTTGATTTAACGCCGTCGCCAATTTCTGTGATTATCCCGCTCAATTCGTGTCCACTCATAATCCTACGAACTCTGCTACCATCGGATTTTGACCTATGATAATGCAGATCACTTCCACAGATTCCTGCGGATTTCACTTGAAGCAAAACTTCACCATAACCCGGGATAGGTTTTTCTACTTCCTCAACCGTAATATCCATAGGACCATAAACAATACCCGCTTTCAATTTTAGCACCTCTATTAAAAGTTTATTAATGTTAGATGAAAACTTCCCAAAACAGATTATAGCAGATAAGATTAGCTACTTCAACATCTTTAATAATAAACTTTAATCTTGTTTTCTATGATGAATTTTGATTAAAATGTGTTGTAAGAATGAAAAAATTTACAAAATAGTTTCTTGATTGTAAACCTCTTTGGATAGGATTTTTGCTATGATGAACTATTTTTATTTAATATCAATTGTTATTTTTATTGCCTTATTTATGATAAGTCAAACTTTCGCAGAAATAACGTATATCTGGAAAGAGGCTGAAAATCCGGACTATACAAACTTTAACATTAACATCGCTAATGGTCCAAAGGGAGAAGTTCTGAGCGATGGCAAGTGGCTTATGCAAACTTTTAGTGTTGAGGAAGTCAAAGCAGGCAAATTAGGAAAAGGATTTGAACTTGCTTATAACTTCACTGCTGAAAAAGAGGGACGCTATCGCTTTTGGATAAGATTAGGCTATGAATTTGCCAGATCGCCGTTAATGTGGAGATTAGATGATGGTGAATGGCAAGAAATCTCGTCTTCCGACATTTCGCAGAATTTAATCGGACTGTCAACTTGGTGCGAAGTTGGATGGATTAATCCCGCGGAGGTGACATTGTCATCAGGTAAGCATGTATTACATCTGAAAGCTGATAAGCCAAGCAACGATGGACGATTTTTGCTTGCAATAGATGCTTTCGCATTTGTCCAAGGCGATTGGAAGCCCGAAGACAAACTGAAACCTAACGAAGAACCAAGTTCTGAATTAGACATTCAAGCAAGAAATAATATATTCTATCTCAAACCTGATCAAAAACCTGAAAAACGAGTAGAACTATCGCTTAATGGAGTATGGCAAATATGCAGATATGACGATCCAAATATGGATCAATCACCCTATGAACCAGTTGTTGACTTCCCTGCTAATCCAAGATGGCGAGGGATAAACGTCCCTTCTAATATAAGATCAATTCCTGAACTTGATTTAGCACATCGTGTCTGGTATCGCTGTCGCGTTGACATTCCAAAGAGTTTTCAAGGTCAAAGCTTTTTTCTAAACTTCAATGGGACAAACTGGATTGCATCAATAGCGATAAATGGCAAAATTGTCGGAAATCATAAAAGCACTCGTATTCCATGGAAATTAGATATTACTAATGCGGTTAAAGCGGGACAGATCAACGAAATTATGATAGGCATTAAAGATGTCTGGTATGCGATTGATTATAAATTTCACAAGAAAGAGTTAAACACTATGCGAAATATACCTATAGACGCTTTCCAATGGACACGATTTGTCGCCCCTGTTTATCCTTCAACCAAAGGCGATGCAGACGGAACACAATGCGGAATTACCGATCCGATAACACTTATCGTTACAGGCAAAGTTTATGTAGATGACGTATTTATCCAAACAAAGGTCGCAGAAAAAAAGATAATAGCTGATTATACACTAACAAATACAAGCCAAAATGAGGTTAAAGTGATACTCAAAGCTAACGCATTGCTTGAAGTTAATGATAAAATTGAGAAGGCATTTCAGCCTAAAAATTTGTCAATCCCCGCAAATAGCTCAATTAAAGTCAGGCTTGAGGAGTTATGGGCTAATCCGAAGCTATGGTTTCCGGGCGATGACCCTGCGAATATGTATCGCTTGATAAGCACAGTTACAATCGCTGGCAAAATTAGCGATCAACATGAGCAACGTTTTGGTTTTAGAGAGGTAACCATTGATGGAAAATATATCCGCATTAATGGTTTAAGACGTAATTTTTGGAATCTCTTGGATTGTCTGAAAGGGTCAACATCTGAGGAAAGATTAGCACATTTTCGCAAAGGCAATAACCGATTTGAACGTTTCAGTGAGGATTTAGGACTTCGGAGGGCGTTTGGTGTAAGGCAAAAGCAGTTAGATTGGACTGATACTCACGGTATCCCAGGGCGATTATCTACGATGATTGACGGCATGTTTATCAACTATGACTTGACAAATCCTATCACTTGGGAGAATTTCCGTGATCATGTCCGCCAAGTTGTCTTAGCGTATCGCAATCATCCATCAATAATCGTATATAGCCTTGAAAATGAACTGATATTGATCAATGGCAGGCTTAACTATGGCGGGATATTAGATCAAATAGAATTACAGGCTAAAGAGATGGTAGAATCCGCAAGAGAGCTTGATCCAACTCGCCCATATATGCTTGACGGTGCAGGTGCATTAAAGGGCAATCTGCTTGAAATAAATAATCTTCATTATCCAGAGCCGTCAACGGAGTTTTTCCCTGAAAATGCTTATACTTTGGAACGATGGGGCGAAATGGGCAAAAGATGGGTATGGGACAGGCAAAGACCTTTGGCAATGGGTGAAACCGCATTCTTTTCAGGCAAAAATTCCGAACACGCTTGGATAGGCGGAGATGACGTTTTTCTCGGCAGAAACGAAGCGAAAAAGGCTTATGCAAAATATGTCAAAATGCTTATAGAGGGCTATCGTTGGAATGATGTCGCCATGATCTGCCCTTGGGTTGGAATGGACGATTTTCCCGAATGCTGGAACTCTATGTCTCCATTGGCGGTATTCGTCAGAGAATATAACAAAAACTTCTTTGCTGGCGATAAAGTCACACGCACAGTTAAGATATTTAATGACACATTTTCCAATAAGCCTTTGGAATTCTCTTGGTCAGTCAAGATCGGTCAAAACCAAATTGCAGGGGATAAATATCTGCTTAATATAGAGCCAGGCTTCAATAAGGAGATGACGATACAATTTTCTGCACCATCAGTGAAGGAACGGACAAACGCAAAACTATTCCTGACAGTCAAACAAGGCGATGAGACGTTTAGCGATGTCAAAGACATATCATTTTTCCCCAAAATAACCGAAATACCATTAAAAAGACAAATCTATGTGCTTGAAAATGACAATAAATTCTCCAAAAAACTCAACATAGTTGGCATAAAAGCAAGGTCAATAAGGGCTTTATCTGAATCCGATATAAACGGAATACTTATTATAGCACCTAATACGATAACAGATGAGATGTCAAAATCAGATGAGTTTAAAGCTTATGCCGAAAAAGGCGGGCGTATCATCTGTCTTGAACAGGATTATCCTTTCAATGAACCGGTTTTTCCCATAAAAGCGACCAATCATCAGGCTAATTTTGCTTTTCCATTAGGTTACGATGTTTTGCCGATGAAGGGTCTTGATGATACGGACTTGTCAAATTGGAGTGGACAATCCCCTACCGCTAAAAAGGTATGGGAACCAAGAGCTGTTAGATCGTGGATAGCTTGTGGAGAGGAATTAAAATATAGTGCAATGATAGAAATGGCTTATGGCAATGGCGTAATTGTCGCTTCGCAAATGCAGATCGGGGCAAAAATGGATATTGAACCATCTGCACAACTGCTATTATCAAACTTGATTCGTTATTGTGATGTTTATAAACCTAAATCGGTTAAAGTAACGGTTTATGCCCCTGAAAAGCCTGAAATTGCTAAATTTATGTTAGATTCTGGATGCGATATTACAGAATCAAAAACATTAGACGAAGCAATATCAAAAGCAGATATACTTGTCGTTCATGCGTCAAAAGATAATCTTGAATCATTGCTAAATATACAAGAAAAAATTGATGAATTCACTAACAACAGCAGATGGATTATGCTTTGGGGACTTGAGCCTGACGGGCTTTCTGCTTTCAATAAATTGTTAGGGACCGAACATCTGATAAGGGAATTCCGACTTGAACGAGTTTCAATAGAGAAGGATATAATTTCGTCAGGATTAGGGAATCGTGACGTTGTCCAATACAGCAATGAAGAAATAATGCACGGTGATAAGTGGCTTTCTCAGGAAGTGTTCACTTATTGCGTTGATACTTCTGACATTGCCCCATTTTGCAGATTGCCGGGTCAAAAAGATGAACCCTATCATCCAACAAAAGATGATCATGATCCCTATAATCTCGTAAATGGCATGACGGGGCATGATTTCTGGCGATATATATTGCAGATATGGCATGGCAATTGGGGACCTGAGGGTTCTCCACCATTTGTCTTTGGGTTGCCAGTGTCCTGCAAAATTAAATCAGTTAAAATATGGAATAACGCATTCTATAACACGATCAAAAACATTGATATACAGATAGATGGCAAAAAGGTTGCGACATTGGAGTTGCCAGATGCAATGATGCCCGCTGAGATTGACTTAGGCGGTAAAGTAGCAGAAAAGGAGTTGTCATTGATAATTCGTAGCATACGCAAACGACAGGAGAGGCAACCTTTGGTTGGTATTGATAATATTCAGATAATTAGAGAACTCCCTGATTGGTATAAAGATAAGGTATTTCCTTTGGTCAATGTTGGCGGATTGATCCGTTATCCTCGTGGAAATGGCGGATTTATACTAAATCAGATTAAACTAACTGATCAGGATACTAAGGAAAATATATCCAAAAAGCAAAGAATAGTAAAGACAATATTGGATAATATCGGTCAATAGATTATAAATCAAAATAAAATTGATTTTTGAGTAGAAACTTTATTGTCTTTACAAACGTGATAAATTGCGTTATGATAACCATAAACGGATTTGAATTTTTTAATAATCGGTTTACTTGTTTACGAGGCTAATATGGTTCACATAGAGTTAAATTCAAAAGTAGAGGAAATTGCCTTAAAAAGAAGCGGTCAAGAGCTTATATATCCTCCAACTGAAAAGATCGGAGTTATAGTAGTTGACAATTTTCCATCTCTTGGCAAATTAACCGCATTAAGGTTTCTTGAATGGGTTCAGTCTAATCCCGGCGGTGTAATATCCCTTCCCACAGGAAAAACTCCTGAATATTTTATCAAATGGGTCAACTACTATCTGCAAAATTGGGAAAGACCAAATGTTCAGAAAAATATGGATGAAAATGGGCTTGACCCTACCATAAAGCCTGATATGAAAAGCCTTTATTTTGTTCAGATTGACGAGTTTTATCCCGTTCCATCAACATATCACAACAGCTTCTATTTCTATGTTAATAAATTTTATATTGAAGGTTTTGGACTTGATCCTGATAAGGCTTTGCTAATTGACTGTTCTAACATAGGCATTCCAAATGGATTAGACCTTGATGATATATGGTCGCATAACTCAGAAATTGACCTTTCACTTAGGTATCGTCCCGCAAAAACTAAGCAAGAACAATTGCAGAAAGCTGTTATTGAAAATGTAGATCAATGGTGTTATGAGCAAGAGGAAAGGATCAGAGGTTTAGGCGGGATAGGTTTCTTTTTAGGTGGAATAGGTCCTGACGGGCATATAGCTTTTAATGTGATGGGATCAGATCATAACTCAACGACAAGGCTTACACAGATAAACTACGAAACTCAATCTGCTGCGGCAGTTGACTTAGGAGGAATAGAGGTAGCTAAAAGACATTTAGTGATCACCATAGGACTTTCTACTATTACCTACAATCCCGACTGCACGGCTATAATTATTGCAGCAGGAGAGGCAAAAGCCAAAGTTGTCAGTGACGCAATTCAAAAAGATAAGCATATACATTATCCTGCTACCGCCCTTCATTCCTTACGTAACGCAAGATTTTATTTAACTAATGGCTCTGCTAAACTTCTTTTGGAACGACAGCATAGGGCGTTTATAAGCATAGAAACTTTGCCAGATGAACTAATACAGAAAATTGTGATTGATCTTGCACTTGAAAAACGTAAACGTATACGTGATCTAAACGAAAGCGATTTTAAAGACAATCGTTTTGCCTCTATACTTACGGGTAAATCGGGTTTGACAGTGTCAGAAATCACCAGTAGAGTTGAGAAGGCTCTTTTAGAAAAATTGGAAGCGGGGAGTAAGGCTCGGAATAATACAATATTTTTGCATACATCGCCACATCATGACGATGAAATGTTGGGTTATTTACCTTATGCTGTAAGGAATATTCGCGACGCAAGCAATAGCCATATTTTTACTTATATGACCTCTGGATTTACTTCTGTAACTAATAAATATGCCTTGTCGCTTGTTAAAAAATTAAAATATTTTCTTGAAAAAGGCGAATTTGATCATTTAATAAAAGAACGTTATTTTGATCCAAAGGATATAAATGGGCGAAATCGTGATGTCTGGCAATATCTTGATGGTATCGCGGGAGACGATATTGTTATGAAAGACGAAGGCGAAGCGCGACGAATGCTCCGTAACCTTATTCAAATTTACGATGAGGAAAACATAGAAAACCTTGGACATCGCATAGATGAGATGATCAACTATTTTGAGACGCAATATCCCGGTAGAAAAGATATGGAACATATACAACGTTTTAAGGGAATGATAAGGGAATGGGAAGCGGATTGCCTTTGGGGATATTTAGGTTTTGATACGAGATCAATAAAGCATCTGAGGCTTGGCTTTTATAAAGGTGAGATATTCACAGAAGAACCAGAGATAGATAGAGATGTCCAGCCGATTCTTAGAGTGCTTATGGATACAAAGCCTAATGTTGTAACGGTGGCTTTTGATCCAGAAGCTAGTGGACCTGATACACATTATAAAGTGCTTCAAGCGATTGCAGAGGCATTGAAACAATATCAAGCGAAGACAAATTGCTCTGATATAGAGATATTAGGATATAGAAATGTATGGTATCGCTTTCATCCATCAGAGGCAAACATCTTCGTTCCAGTATCGCTCAATATGTTTGCGGTAATGCAAAATGCGTTTATGAATGCCTTTGTATCGCAGAAAGACGCGTCTTTTCCGAGTTATGAATGTGATGCGCCTTTCTCTGTCTTGGCACAACAAATACAAGTTCAGCAATATCAAATGCTGAAAACCTGTCTTGGTCGTCAATTCTTCAATGAGCATCCAAGTCCGTTAATAAGGGCAACGAGAGGCTTTGTCTTCCTTCGCAAGATGAATCTTGACGAATTCTGCTCTTATGCTCGTGAGTTAAAAAAGATGACTGAGGATGCGTCCTGACTTATCTAACACTCTAAAACGGGAGGCAAGACTATGAGGCTAAACCGAAATTTGTTAATAACCTTGTGCTTGATCATATCTGTTATTATTCTCTTAGGGTGTGAGGAGAATAAGGAATGGAAAAAGGCTCAACAGACTAATACAATAGAGTCTTATCAAGCCTATTTAAAGCAATTCCCCAGCGGGAAAAATTCCGTTAAGGCAAAATCAGCGATTGAAAACCTTGAATGGGAAAAAGCAGAACAATCAAAAATGCTTGGCGATTATCTTATCTTTATGAAAAAATATCCTAAAAGTCCACGTTATGCTCAGGCTAAAGCAGAGGCGGATAAACTTATGATCCCAAAAGGGAAAGATGGAAGGTTGATGACCTTAATTCCCGAAGGCGAATTTGAAATGGGCTGTAATGAAGGGCATGAAGATGAAAAACCTGTCCATAAGGTTTTTGTAAAGGCTTTCTATATTGACATCTATGAAGTTACAAATGCTGATTACAAGAAATTTGTAGATGCCACAAATTACAAAAAACCAGCCAGTTGGAAAGAGCCAACCCTGAGTGGTGCGGATCAACCCGTTGTCAGAGTCACGTGGTATGATGTCCAAGAATATTGCAAATGGGCTGGAAAACGACTTCCTACCGAGGCAGAATGGGAAAAAGCAGCAAGAGGCGGATTGGTCGGAAAACTCTATCCTTGGGGAGATAAGCTATTCCACGACTATGCAAATTACTATGGCACAGGGGGAAAGGATTTCTGGGAAATGCCTGCAAGTGTTGGATCGTTTGATCCTAATAGATATGGTCTTTTTGATATGGCTGGTAATGTCCAAGAATGGTGTGCCGACTGGTATGATGCAAAATATTATTCATCATCTCCAAACCAAAATCCAACAGGTCCAAAGTCGGGAACGTCGGTTGTTGTCCGCGGCGGTTCGTGGGGCGATGATGTGCAAAATACAAGGGATTCTGGGCTTCGTGTCGCCAAACGTAGATTCTTAGACCCTTATGAAGCGGATAATTATACGGGTTTTCGCTGTGTAATGGATAAATAAGAGACTAAAAATTGAGGCAAGAATTCAGTCCTTAAACTTATTGATTAGGAGGCAAAAGATGCAAGCTGAGATCATGCGTCATGCATTAGACCGCGTCCCTTTATCGCTGATAATTGATGATTCTACATTATTGGTAAATCTGAACTACTTTTTCATCAGAGATCGCAACATAGCAACTGGTGAAAATCAAAGATGGGAAGACATACCAGTCGTGCATCCAGAATCTTTCACCCGCGAGTTTGCGGAATGGTGCATTGAAAACGGGGTTAAAGGCAAATTTAGCGTTGTTCCTTGTCCTGCTGCTTTGGGACGCATAGATCAAGGCTTGCCATTATTCAGTAAAGCTCAACAGGAAAGCTGGCTTAAAATGTGTAGAGAATTGATACACAAAGCCTTTGATATAACTCCCGAAATGATAACCCATACTTTTGTAGTTGACTTAAAAAATTTTCAATCGTTAGAATCGAGGATATGGGAACAATACGAATGGGCAAGATTGCCTGTTGATCAAGAGGAACTTCTCATTGAATATATCGCAACCGCATGTAGAATACTTCACAATGTCGGTCTTACTCCCGAAGGCGTGACATCTCCCGGTGGATTTGGTGGTCATCCGCTTGAATTGTATGCCAAAATTACAGGCATAGCTGTCAGAGAAGTCACAGGAAATCCTACGCCATATTTCTTTAAACGCTTTGCTGGTGGCGATACTGTTGAGGTGCCTGTTTGGTATCCTGACAGAGATAATGGTACCGCAGTTGGCGAGATACTCGCTTCCACAGACGATTGGACAGGTTCATGGACTGGATATGACAAAGTAAGCGTTGACAAATATATAACATCTGACCTACAAGGTGGACGGCTACCTGCGTTGATAAATGCTGGAGAACCTGCTGTTTTATGCAGTCATTGGCAGGGATTTTATGGCATGCACAACGACGATAGACGAGGGTTTAATACGCTTAAAGCTGTTGTCCATCGCTTGAAACAGCTTGATCCGAATGGTGAAAAAACTCAATGGCGAAAATGTAGTGAAATCACAAATTATTCCTGTGCTAAAAAAATGGCTAATATATCCGTTGATGGCAACTTTATTAATCTTGATTTGCCCGTTTTAGTGCCTGATCTTACTTTGCGTGTAAAAGGAGCGGAGGTTAAAGGTGTCTTAGTAGGAGAAAATCCTTTAAAACCCGTCAATTCTCGTTCTGCTTTCAAAAGTGGCACTTTCTTTGTAGATGGAGATCAGACGCTTATAGCATTTGATCCAAAAGAGCGTAAGGTTACCGTTAAAATAGTTTGAGTTGATAAACTTAATTTTACTAAACTTTGGACAATTTACAGATTGTAATCACATAAAATTAATTGATTTGTAATTTAAGCTCATAATTGAACTTTTTAGTCAGAAAATCTCTCTAAATCTCCCTCTTTCAAAGGGAAATTTTAATAGTCTTTTTCAAGTGGAAACTTTTTGGTTCTTTTCCATTGAGATTTTTCGCTTCGCTCAAAATGACATATTCTCAAAATGACATTTATATGTCACCCTGAACGAAGTGAAGGGTCTTTTTAATGTTTAAGTATTGGTTTTCTATTACTATTAGAAGTAAATCTGTTTAGCTAACAACATTTTTTAACTCAAAATTGTCCAGACTTTAGTAATTTTAAGGCATTAATCAATTCAAGCAAATATTAACTATTATATGGAGGTTTTTATGAAAATAGGATTTACTCAGATAATAACTGGTGGAATGTCGCTTGACGATTGCTTAGCCCTTTGTAAAGATGCTGGCTATGAGGCGATGGAATTATCATTTACAGAAGGCGGAGCGTTAGATATAAATATGAGCGATTCAGATATAAAAAATGTGGCTAAAAAATGTGCTGATGCGAATGTTGAGATAGCTAGCGTGATCGGCGGTTATAGAGATAGCGGAAGTATGCTAAGCCTTAATCCAGAAGACCGAAAAAAACGGGCAAAATCAATTATCCGAATACTTGAAATAGGTAATCTATTAGGCACAGATGGTATGCTTCTACATCCAGGGCAGTTAGGTCCAGCAGGGACATATACGGAAGTTTGGAGGGCATTTGTAGATGAATTGAAAAAATTAGCCCCTATTGCAGAATCTTATAAAGTCGCTATCTGTGTTGAAAATGTGTGGAATAAATTCCTGCTTAGTCCAAAAGAGATGAGGGAATTCATAGATGAGGTTGGTAGTCAATGGGTGTGTGCTTATCTTGATACTGCTAATATGATGGCTTATGGCTATCCTGAACATTGGGTTCGTGAGCTTGGAAGTAGGATTAAAAAGGTTCATTTCAAGGATTTTAAACGTAGTTCTCATAGCTTTGTGAATCTGCTTGATGGCGATACTGATTGGGCTTTACTTATGAAGGAATTTAGGACGGTCGGCTATGATTCTTATGTGATCCACGAAGTCGGCGGAGACCGCAACGCACAGATAGATTTAGCAGAACGTATGAGAAAGATCATTTCAATGTAAACGAAAAGCTTTGAATTTTTAAAAAGGGGGCGCATTTAGATGAAAAAAATTGGCAAGTATGAACTTGATAAAAAGAGCGCCATACTCAAATATGCAAGCATAACTGCTACGGGAATTATGGCAGGCGGTAGTGCTTTAATGTTAGGTGGTTGTTCGTCAAGAAGCGAACAATGGGCAGAAACCAGCGGTCAAGCAGGACGTATTAACCTTGAAGCAGTAGAAGAAGCTATGCAAAAATCAAAAGATGTTACTGAATTTGAAAAACGTGTAAACGAGATATATCAAGGCGATGAATTGGTGCTAATAGAGGTCAAAAACGAAGAAAATGGCGAACAATTAGTATCTGGGTATGCTGACCTCAACGATAATAATCAAATTGACTATGAAGAGGACGAAAAATTATTTACATTCCGAAGATGGTTTGAAGACGGAAATTATAAAGGTGAAATGCGAGGATATGGCGTCAATAGCTATTATTATCATCCATATACCACAGGCGACTTTTTTATGACTTGGATGCTATTTAGCGCATTAACAAGACCTGTTTATGCAGTGCCGATATATCATACAACTATTGCTGACGCAGGGGCAATAAGAAATTATAGGACAAGTTATAGAAGTAGCCCTAGTTATAGAGACCAGATAAATGCAAATAGACAATTTGAGACGAGGATGTCCGCTACACACGGAGAGACATATAGAAAAGCTTCCCCATCTGCATCAAGGCAAAGGTGGGCGTCTCGTAAGGGCATTAATTTAAGCAAAGCTACAAGACTGTCTTCTGGTGCGACTAAGTCAGGTTGGGGAAGAGGTTCATCAAGATTTGGTTCTTTTAGAGGTGGAGGATCAGGTGGTGGTTTGGTTAGAAAATGAGCCAATATCATAAAATATTGAACGATGATTTTGAAAGGGCTTTTTATGCTTCATTAGGATTTCCACCTTTGTCTGATGACTTCAAAACTGGATTAATCATCAGAATAACTGTTGACGATATGAACCTTCTTGACGGGTTTTATATGGAATTGCCAATAGAGGCTGAATTCCTTTCAATAGAGCAGGTATTAAATAAATATGTAATATGCCAAACACCAGAACAAATGCTTGAATTAAAGATAAAGCTTTCTGAATATGATAATCCAGACTTAGTTGATTTTCTTGATATTTTGACTAATATCTATGCAAAACGTGACTCAGGAAGCCTAATAATTCGTTATCATATCAATAATGGAGAATCAAATATTCAATTAACAGAACCGTTATATTTATATGAACAGGTTTATGCAGAGGAAAATAAGATATATAAACTGCTCGATCTTGTGATTGAAACTCAGTATAATCCATTTTATATGATCACTGAAAAAGTAAAGAAATCATTACTTAACGAGTTTAGGCAGATATTCATCTTGTATGCGATTGATAGATATAACCATATTTTCAATACCGACTTGCTAAAACCAAAAAATAAGAGGAAATTTAATAGAATAATCGCCAAACTGCTATCAGAAAATTTGATACAAAAGTCTAATGACGATCAGCAAAATCTGAGCATTTCATATAAGGGAAACGAATTGCTTGAACAGATTGTAAACGAAGCTGAGTATTACATAGAAAATTATGACATCTTCGGTGACGTCTATGTGAAAGGGACTAATATATTATTTAATACTGGCTATGGAAATAATTTTATTCCTGCCGTTCTACTTCACGATGGAATCAACCCTTATAGGGCGATTTTTTTATCCGCACTTTATCTTGGCAACCTTGACGAGATAGTCTTTGATCTAAACAAACTTTTTTCTGATGACGTGTTTAATTCTTTATTTGAATTTATTTGTTATTCACCAAAAGAGGAGGAAATAGATTCGGATATTTTTTCAAAAATTTTAATTAATGGCAAAGAAAAAGTTTATGAAAACTATTTATTGGCAGAAAAAGCCAAGTTTATTGACAGAATAAATAGGCAGATCAATCAAATATAAGAAGGAGCAGAAAACGTGCCAATTGATTATATTGAGGTATTGGATCCTGATAGCGACTTGATTGCAGATTTCCATGATAATGTATTAGTTGAGGCTTTTCCAGATAAATATGTAAGAGAAGATATACCAATACTTCGCAAAAATGTCATAATAAAAAATTGGACAGATGGAAATGAAATATGTCGTTATCATCTTTTTACTGCCTGCAAAGATGGACGGGTAATTGGGGGCGTATCTTTTTATTTTTTCAGTTTTGGAAGTTATGCAATAGGTATGGGATCGTATATCGGTGTGCGAAAGGAGCATCGCAAAGGAGGGATAGGCAGAAAGTTAATTGATATAAGAGATCAGACATTGTTTGCAGATGCACGGGAGTTTGATTGTTATCTTAAAGAGCTTGTCATTCAGGTCAATGACCCCAGTTTAATGAAAATTGAGGAAATAAAGAATGATTCTATGGACCCATGGAAACGTGAGATGTTTTGGAGAAAAAGAGGATATAGAAAGATCGCCTTTAATTTTATACAGCCAGCAATCAAGCCTGAATATCCTCCCATAGAATATCTTTCACTTCACATATACCCCTATGTGCATGAACTAAAAGATATGAAACGTATATCCAGAGAGGAATTAAGAGAAATAATTTATTGTTTCGTAAAATGCACAGGCACTGTTGGACCTATGGAAACCGATCCGTCATATTTACGAATGAAATCCGAGTTGGCAGAACAAGAATATTTCGCTGTAATATAAAGGTTAAGAAGATATGAAATCATAATCTCCCTAACCCTTAACTTTTAAAACCTTTGACTTTTAGCTTTTGGCTTTTAATTTTTCAAAGAATGTTGACGCTTGCATTTGCTCTGATGCGAATGTCATGTTATAACGTTTGCAAAGGTCTATATATTTGTCAATAATGGCTTCTCTTTCAGAATCCGTCATATCTCCGCCAGCCTCAATCATTGCCCTATAAGCACAGATTGACGCCTTTTCAACCCTTGCTTTGATGACATCGTTATCTGCTAATTTTAGTGCAGTGTCAAAGTAAGCCATTATCTTTTTGCACATCTCTGGATTAAGCCCAACATCTTTCGGCGATGGGAAACAACCTGGGTGCAATCCTTCTTTTTCAGCGTTATCATGGAACATATTTATATATTCCAAAATCGGTTGTGCTGATGATCCATAGTGTAATTTGACGAATTCCTCAAGGATCGCTTTATCGTCAAAATTTGGATTCCATAACATACGAGATATGAGATAGTTTCTCAGATCTGATAATTCACCAGAAGTCCCGTTTCCATTAGCTTGCATAAATACGCCTTTTGCATTATTGCGTAAAAAATATCTTATGTTAGGACCTATGACCCGAAGGTTAGGAAACGGCAGATCATAATATCTAAAGTTTGTGTTATAGTTCCATATCCAAATATCGTTGCAAATCTTACTCCATTCCTCCATATCTTGACAAAAAGCCCTGTTTTTTTCACATGTCGGATCGTCAATAGGATGAAGCGTGCAACATTCTATACTACAAAGCTGTATCTGCACATTATGACGAGGTTTAATTG
>Ga0078972_1010916_pt1 | contig 16598 bp, 19 predicted proteins | sample YelNatPaOPGAMG01_FD_67568 | JGI IMG/M metagenome (GOLD analysis project Ga0078972, IMG submission 67568) | Hot spring thermophilic microbial communities from Obsidian Pool, Yellowstone National Park, USA - OP-RAMG-01 (SPADES assembly) (version 2) | ecosystem: Environmental > Aquatic > Thermal...
CCTTCAGCCTCTCTATCTGGTTATACAGATCACTCTTCTGATCGTTGGAGGATACCCTTGCATATATTGCATCCACTCTATTGTTTTTTATTCCCAGTATCCTGTTTATTTCCTCCTCCGGTACCCTTCTAAAATTATTTGATAATCTGATGCAGTGTATCTTTCCCTCACGATCCCATCTTCTCAGGGTTGTTGCGTCTACCTGAAGTATGTCGCATGCCTCCCTGATTGTGTATATCCTGCTCATATATATTGAATAATAATGCATAGTTACATATGATTGTTCTCATTAACAGTTAAAACCCCACCGGTTCAGTCTTACTTTCCTTCTGTTTCATATAATCATTATATGCGTAATATAGCCGTATACTTTCTCCAATAATCAGTCCTGTGGTTAATGAGAGAAGCCCATCGACCAATAGTATTACCATGGTCACCGAGGGATACAAAAGTGCAAGAGTCTCCCTGGCAAGAAGTGAAAATAGCCAGAAGACCAGTATGAACTGTGAACGTTTGTAGAAGGTCTGGCTATCACGCTCGAAAAACACCACGGCGTTGCCGAATCTCATCCCAATAATTATTCCAGGCAGTATTAGAAGCAACAGTGAAGCCTCATCCAGATAGCTGACAGGCAGCGAGAAGAATGAAGCTAAAAGAAGCAGGGTATAAACTATCGGTATGGTAAAAATTCGCCTGGTGCTGAACCGCCTCCCATTAATTCCACGATAAACCCTCCTGACTACAATAATAGCAATGATCACAATAAGGAACAGCGAAGTGTCTGCGCCTCCGGATGTGGGAGTGCTGTTGTACACGGACGTGAGGGGGTACATAAAATGACAATATACACGTATTATAAATTTCTTGCCTGATTATGCAGCCGAGTACGACAAGAGTTTATATGACAAAACATATTCTACCAAACTATGGACGTGATACGTGAGTCACTTGCTGGAAAGGTTGCAGTTGTCATTGGTGTGGGACCGGGGCAGGGCAACGCAGTAGCGAGGCTCCTGATTAATTTCGGATCAAAGATTGCCATGGTTTCGCGGTCAGGCAGCAGTTTTGGCCTTGTTGAGTCATCTACCATTAAGATATTCAAAGGGGACGCGACAAACGAGGAGTCTATGAGGGAGATCAGGGACAAGATCATAGAATTCTACGGCGGTGTAGATGTTGTTTACAACTCACCTGGAAAATATGAGGAGACAGGCAGGGATCTGCCACCTCCCTCTGATCTCATGGAAATGTTCAACAGCAATGTTGGCGCCCAATACAATGTTATCAGAGTATTTTCAGAAGCCATGAGGAAGAAGGGCGGAGCCATAGTAAACGTGGGTGCTTCACCCGCCATTTTCACTGGATCAAGCATTGCGTATACCATCGCAAAGAAATCCATTGAAGAGATGACCAGGAAATCAGCTGAAATGCTTAAAGCATACAATATCAGGGTTAATGCTGTGCTACCTGGGGCTGTGTCCAGAGAGGATAGATTCAGGAAAACATTCCCCTTTAATTTTGGTAAGATCTCCGATACCACAGATCTCGATGCAACAGAGGTTGCCTACGTTTCAGTATTCCTACTGAGCGAAATGGCTTACGGGATCAATGGACAGTCCATTGTCGTTGATAAAGGGATGAATACCCTAAGACTTTCAAGAAAATAATATTGAGGTCACCTCTAACCCGGGTTCTGAGCTGGTACAAACCATCGGTTCTTGATAATCGCCGCTTGGACATTCTTGCCCCGGATAATTATGAAACTAATATATTGTCTCTCATCATGTTAAGGCATGTTTAATGATGAACTTGCCGAAATTTTCTCTGAACTGGCCGATATGGAAGAGATAGAGGGCCAGAAATGGGAATCCTTGGCCTATCGCCGGGTTGCGATGAGCATTGCCGGGCTTGGTGAGGACATCAGGGAAATCAGCCGCAGAAATGAACTGAGGAAAATAGATGGAGTTGGGGCGGCTATCGAGAAAAAAATACAGCAGTACATAGAAGAAGGTAGAATCACGGCCTATGATAATTTAAAGAAAAAATACCCAGTGGACTTCAAGCAACTAAGGAAAATACAGGGACTTGGCGCAAAGAAAATAGCATCACTTTACGTGAATTTAGGTATCACCAATGTTTCGGATCTGCGTGCTGCGATTGAATCGCATAAAATTTCTAAATTGCCTGGATTTGGAGAGAAGACCGAGATTAATCTCTCCAAATCCCTGGAAGTGAGTTTATCAGCTGGACCAGCCAGAGTGCCGCTTGGAAAGGCTTACCCGGATATTATGGAACTAAAGAACTTCCTTGATGACAGCAGTATTTTTGAGAGAGTAACTGTAGCGGGATCCACCAGGAGAATGAAGGAAACCATCGGAGATGTCGATATACTTGCTATTGCAAAAGACAGGTCAAAGGCTGCTGAAGTACTGGTAGAGTCTGATCGCGTTTCCGGGGCTGTTGTCAGGGGAGAGTCGAAAATAACCGTGAATCTTAAGATAGGGATCACTTGCGACCTCAGGCTCATAGATGAGGGATCCTTCGGAGCAGCGCTTCAGTATTTCACCGGCAGCAAGGAACACAATATACATCTCCGTAACATCGCCATTGCTTCAGGTATGAAGCTAAATGAGTATGGACTTTTTAGCGGGGAGAAGAGAATTGCAGGCCGGACCGAGGAGGAAATCTATTCGGGGCTCGGAATGGATTATATTGAACCTGAACTGAGAGAAAACACTGGAGAGATCGAAGCTGCCATGAGCCATGCGCTCCCGAATATTGTAGGTTATGAACAGATCAGAGGAGACACTCACACCCATACTGTTGACAGCGATGGATCAAATACGGTCGAAGAGATGATGATGCAGGCCAGAAGAAATGGGCTTGAATACATTGTGTTCACTAATCACAGCAAGAGCCTGAGAGTGGCTAATGGACTAGATGAAGCAGGCTTCCGGGATTTGAACAAGAGGATAGATGAGACCTCCTCAAAACTCAACTTTCCCGCACTCAAGGGGGTTGAACTTGAAATTCTGAATGACGGCAGCCTTGATCTAGGAGAGGCGGTGCTTTCAGAGATGGACTTTGTCCTCGCTTCCCTTCATCAATTCGTGACAGGAGATGCTAACAAGAATACAGAGAGGGTGGTAAAGGCAATACACTCTGGGCTCATAAATGGGATTGCACACCCCACGGGAAGGCTGATAGGAAAACGTGAACCGTACAAACTGGATATGGACAGAATTATAGCAGAATGCTCCACCACAGGCGTATGCCTTGAGATAAATGGCGACCCCTTCCGATCCGATCTTCCTGCTGATATAGTGCGCAGAGCGGTCAACTCGGGAGTGAAGTTCTCTCTGGGCAGTGATGCGCATAATATCGCTGACCTTTCCAACCTCAGATTCGCAACGGCAATAGCCAGAAGAGGCTGGCTAGGGAGGGATCAGGTAATTAATACCCTCACTCTTGAAAATTTCAGGAAAGTCATGTCACGATAAAATGATTCATTTTTCAGCTGTTTATCCAGTTTTTTTGAAGAATCAAGCTTATGCCCACCCCCAAGCCAGAGATCCTTGACCTTCAATGCTCGGATTTTTAAGCAAAAAGAGGATTACCAGAAGCTACAAGGAAAACCGGAAGAAGGAGGTTAGAAATTCTATGTTTGATAATGAGAACACCTTTATTAAAATGAGAGAAGCCGGCAAAGAGAAGGATTTTGACAGACTGTATGAAGATGCGCTCAAGGAGGCAGAGACCTATTTCTCTAAAGAGTACCCGAACCTGGCAGCAGGGGAAGTAAGGGAGAAAGAAAAGATCAAGGATATCTCTCCGATTGACGGGAAAGAGATAGCGACGTTCCAGATGTCATCTCCAGAAACAGTGGACAAAACGCTCAGAATCCTGCATTCATCTTACCGGAAATGGTTTGATTTTGGATACGTTGAAAGATCCAGAATTCTGCTGAAGGCTGCCGACATAATGAGTGGACGAAAATTCCTGCTGGCCGCCTTGCTTGCATATGAGAATGGAAAGAATCGTTACGAAGCAATGGGAGATGTGGATGAGGCAATAGATTTCATGAGATACTATTCGCTCAACCTTATTGAGAATCAGGGGTTTGTAAGATTCACCGGCAAGGGTTACAAAAATGAGGAGAGCCAGAGCATTATGAAGCCTTACGGTGTTTTCGCAGTAATCCCGCCTTTCAACTTCTACTCAATAACAATCGGCATGACCGTGGGTCCCCTTGTGGTGGGAAATGCTGTCGTGTTAAAGCCATCCAGTGACATACCACTGTCCTCTTACATTGGAATAAAGATACTGCATGAGGCTGGTGTCCCCCAGGAAGTTCTTGCTTACCTGGCTGGCTCAGGAAGCGTAGTCGGGCAGAAACTTAGCGAAAGCGACCTTGTATCAGGGTTTGTATTCACTGGTTCCAGAGAAGTTGGAATGGCGCTTTACAGAAAGGCAACTGAGAAACACCCAAGGGTGGTCGTCACAGAAATGGGTGGAAAGGACGCCATAATAGTTTCTGCAAAGGCTGACCTGTCAAAGGCAGTGGAGGGAACAGCTAGGGCCGCGTTTGGCTATTCCGGGCAGAAATGCAGCGCCTGTTCACTTGTGTATGTCCATGAAGCCGTTTACGACAGGTTCGTTCCCATGCTTGTGGATCGTGTTAAGAAAATGCAGGTCGGCGATCCAAGGAAGAAAGATACCTTCGTTACTCCAGTTGTCAATGCCGGTGCCTACGAAAAATTCAAGAAGCTCATGGCAACGATACCCAAGGAAGGCGAGATACTGTACGGAGGCAAAACAAGAGGGGAAGCTGGTTATTATGTAGAGCCGACGATTGTCGGAAACCTGAAGCAGGACTCTTTCGTGATCAGAGACGAACTTTTCCTGCCGATACTTGCGATTGAAAAGGTCAAAAGTGTTGACGAGGCGATACAGAGAATCAATGCATCAGAGTATGGACTTACCGGCGGCATATTCTCGGAAGACCTTGCGGAAATAGAGCACTATTTTGCAACCGCAGATGTAGGAGTCCTATATGCAAATAGAACCAGTGGTGGTTCAACCGGTGCTATGGTTGGTTCCCAGCCCTTTGTAGGATGGAAAATGAGCGGAGTCAGCGGCAAGGGGACAGGATCATTCTATTATCTTCAGCAGTTCCTCAGGGAACAGTCCCAGACAATTGCGCACTGAAATCCTTGAGAAATGTGTTCTCATTCGAATATTTTTTTATTTTTTCCATTTTCAGGGCTGCAACCAACCTTCTTTCCAGCTTTGACCTTACTTCCTCAGTCTCGATTGCCAATCCCGTTTCCCTTCTGACGCTGGTCATTATTGAAGCATCAAATCCACAGGGCATTATGCTGTAGAATTTAGTCAGGTCTGTGGAAACATTGAGTGCTATCCCATGAAACGTTGAAAAACCGCGGACCGCAAAGCCTATTGAGCATATTTTCCTTTCACCCACCCATACACCAGTTTCTTTGTTAAGCCTGCCCTGGCCCGTAATACCATATTCAGACAATAATGATATAATTGAATTTTGGACAAGAATTATCAGATCTTTGACATTGATCCTTCGTTCCTTCATATTGATAACAAAGTAAACTATTACCTGACCTGGGCCATGAAAGGTGTATGCACCCCCGCGCTCCACGAATATGACCGGCAGGTGCGGATCGAGCATAGCACCACTGTCCCTGTGTATGCCAGCCGTGTACGTGTCAGGATGCTCTACAAATACCAGTGCATCTCCGATACTACCACTGTTCCGGAGATCGACGAGAGTGCGCTGTAATTCCAGTATTCGCACATAATCCCGTGTTCCAAGGTTAAAAACCAGATCCACGCCCTTGAATATCTAATTTGTTAAAATATATTATCAACAGCTGGCGATCTTATATTAACGGAGTAACCATGCAAAAAGCATGAAAAGGGTATCCAGGGCAATGACGGTTGCCGGGTCCGATTCTGGAGGTGGAGCCGGCATCCAGGCTGACCTGAAGACTATGACTTCCCTCTCGGTCTTCGGTTCGTCTGTCATAGTTGCACTTACCGCACAGAACAGCGTGAAGGTTTCCGGCATATATGAGGTGCCACCTGATTTTATTATCAGCCAGATTGACGCAGTGCTTTCTGATATGGGAGCTGATTCCGTAAAGACGGGGATGCTATACAGTAGCACTACTATTTCCGCCGTATCTAGGGGACTGAGAGAATACTCCGTTTCAGGCATAATAATAGATCCGGTCATGATCTCCAAGACAGGGGCTGTTCTTCTTCGGGATGATGCTATATCCGCTATGGTAGACATGCTCTTTCCTCTTGCTGCACTGATCACGCCAAACGTACCTGAGGCGGAAAGAATTTCTGGGCTGACAATAGGCAGCAGCGAAGATGCAAAGAGAGTCTCCTTAATGCTTTCCGATGAATATGGCATTGGGGTCCTGATCAAGGGAGGGCACCTTGGAGGCGAGATGGTCAGGGATTTCCTGAGCATCGATGGAAAGACTTATGTTTATTCAGAAAAAAGAGTAAATACCGAAAACAGCCACGGTACAGGCGACACACTGTCAGCAGCCATATGTTCATATCTTGCCCTCGGGAAGCCTCTGCTTAAAGCTGTCGAACTCTCGAGAGTTTACCTGCAGAAAGCAATAGAGACTTCTTTTCCCATGGGAAAAGGATATGGATCCCTGAATCATTTCTGGAGGAATGCAGATGAATGATAAATTTGGAAAAGTGACAAAGGAATTTTTCGAGCAGAAAATTCTGATCAGACTTGGTGCCAAATCCCCTTCTGTCCTTGTTCCTCCGAGGAATGGGGTAGATGTTGGTGTGGTTAAGATCTCTGATGAAATAGTCATGGTTGCTACCACCGACCCACTATACGTTGTCCCTTCATACGGGTGGGAAAAGGCTGCTTGGTTTGCCTTCCACATACTAGCCTCTGATTTGTGCACATCCGGGCTTCTTCCTCAGTACCTCACGGTTGACCTTAACCTTCCCCCTGAAATAAAAGACAGTGAATTCGACGCTTTCTGGAATTCGTTCAGCCATGAAGCTGAGAAATATGGGGTTTCCATAGTAACAGGGCATACCGCAAGATATCAGGGGAGCAACTATCCCATGGTTGGAGGAGCAACGATGATTGCGTTCGGCCCGCCTGATGGTTACATAACCACCGAAATGGCACGTGCTGGAGACTCAATTGTCATTACCAAGACCATTGCACTAGAAGCGGCGTCAATATTCTCTCAACTTTTCCCCGAATATATAGGCGGAAATCTTGGAAAAGAGATACTTGAGAAGGGTAGGAACCTTTTCTACAGCATGTCAACAGTTGAGGATTCCATCATATGCTCCAGTTTCGGGATTGGGCCCAAGGGCGTCACTTCGATGCATGATGCCACTGAGGGCGGCATCCTTGGTGCATTGTTTGAGATTGCCTATGCTTCCGGGAACGGTCTTTTAGTCGATTCAGAGAAGATACCTATCTATGATGAGGTAAGAAAAATATGTGATCTCTTCAACATGGACCCTCTGATCAGCATTAGCGAGGGCACGCTTGTCCTGACTGTAGACGAGAAAAGAGCTGAAGATCTCGTAAAAACCCTTGAATCAAGGAACATCCCTGCTACAATTGCAGGAAAAATAATGGACAAATCGGCTGGAATAAAGATGAAAAAAGATGGCAAGTTACTTGATATAGGCCCGCCTGGCAAAGACGATTTCTGGAAAGCTATAGACAGTGCTACTTCAAGGAATTTGAAATGACACTAGGCGGAATATATCTCGTTACACCTGATTCCATACCATCCAATTTTTTTGATGTAACAGAAAAAGCCCTGATTTCAGGGGTTTCCATTCTGCAATATCGAAGCAAGTCTTCAGGATTCCACGATAAGCTAGAACTGGCGCAAAAACTATCCCGTCTGGCTTACAGATATAATAAGATATTCATAATCGATGATGATGCGGATCTGGCTATGGCGGTTAATGCCGACGGGCTTCATATTGGAAAAGATGATATCCCCCTTTCGGAGGCAAGAGAGAGGCTGCCGGATAAGATAATAGGCTATTCCACCTATGGCAGCCTGGAAATTGCAGTTGAGGCGCAGTCCTTAGGGGCAGATTATGTATCCTTTGGCCCTTTCTTTGCGACTATTTCAAAAAAGGACGCTGGATTGTATGATATCAAGGTCCTTGAAGAGATAAGGAAATATATTCACGTTCCTGTTTTTGCGATCGGAGGAATCAACCCCCAAAACGCCGCAATTCTGCGGCCTTATAATCTTGATGGCATCTGCGTTATTTCCTGGGTTTATTCCAGCGACGATCCTGGACACGCGGTCAGGGAGTTGATTGACGCTTTTTATGGAGAGGATTATATTAACTAAACTCACATAAATTTAATAACTTATTTTGGCATTATGATTTATGAGAGATGAAAATAGCCCTCAGAGTGCGGCCCCTCTAACAGAAGACATGATTGTCATTCTAAAGAAAAACAGAGAGATGTCCTTGAAAAACCTAGCTGACACAATGGGAATTTCAAAGGTGGCTGTACTAAAACAAATTGTAAAGCTTGAATCCGGTGGGCTTGTAGAGAGAAGGTACAGGAATTCCGGAAGGGGGAGACCAAGCTGTTTTTTTAAACTTACAGAGAAGGGTATCGATTCATTTTCAAGAGGACACAAAGAACTGGCTGTGGAAGCTCTCAATTATGTAGAGGAAAACTTCGGCAGGGAACACATAGACAGGATACTCCGAATGAGGACCTCCAGAATTTACGGACCATATTCCGAGGCTATTTCTGGCCTTGACCATCCAAAAATGGTTGAAAGGCTGATGGAACTGAGAAATGCGGACGGGTATATGGCAGAGTCCAGGAGTCTGAAGGGAGATAAGTTCGAACTTATGGAATATAACTGCCCGATTCTGGCCATATCTGAACGCTACGGAGAAGCATGCTCTGTTGAAACGGACCTATTCAGGAAGCTCCTCGACGCTGGCGTATCTGCCACTCACCGTGTCGTTTCTGGGGACAATGTGTGCAGATTTCTGATCGATTACGGGAACGCTACCCGGGTTTCAACCGGAGATAAATAGCTATTTATTTTCGTAAACATATGGACAACAGTCCATGTCACTGGAACAGTCTAAAATCAGCCAACTAATGATACTCGCGAACATATTTAGGGGCAGAGTAAAACCCTCAGAGATTGGAAGGGACATAGGTATCACACTTCAGGGGGTAATCTACCATCTAAAAATACTCAGATCCGAGGGGCTGATCAATGACAAAAATGCGCTGACCAAGGAGGGTTTTGAGTTCCTCTATAGCGGCTTGAACGACATCCGTAGTTTCGTCCACGAAAACATATCTGAGCTGGACTCAGCTCTCTCATGGGAAGCAATTAGTGACGAGAATATCCGGAAGGGGGACAGAGTAAGCCTCTGCATGCGGGATGGTTACCTGCATGCTTCAAGAATTCTGGACCCAATGGCAAAGGGAGCTACCGGAATTGCTCAGATTGATTCGGTCAGGGGATATTTGCAGGCAGTAAGTATGGTTACAGGACTGATCGACGTACAGCTTGGTTCCGTCACGATAATTGTCATACCCAATGCGGAAGATTTGGACAATATGCAGGCCATTAGCGAGTTTTTTAAAAAGAATCCTGAACTGACAAAAGATAAAAAGATAGGGATAATTGGTGAGACTTCAAGGGTTGTAACCACAGCTATCGGTATTGTACCTGCCTTCGAGTATGCTTCGCTGCATTCAGCATTTGAGTCTGCCTCACGCGGGGAATCTTCAACCGTTCTCGTCTCCCGGCGGCGGTTCCATTTTTCACTTTCAGACATAGCTTCACTGGAAACAAAAAACCCGGAAATCAGGCTGAAAATTATGCATCTAGATTAACTTTGACCTTATTTGTATAAAAATATAATAATATATATAAATATATTTATTTGGCATGCTAGGTCTGTCCGAATTTATTTGGTGTTGGATATATTAAAAAAAAGTGTCGATGCTCAATAATATTTAAATACAACATATTAATTATGGAAATCTGTATTATTTGAGGTGTAAAAATGGAGGAAGATAAAAGTGGCCGTAGGTGTTCAAATTATTGCAGATCTTTACGGTGTCGATGAGGAATTAATCTCTGATGCGAATAAGCTTTACCCGATATTTGAGGGTGCAATTAAACGAGGCAGACTTACTGAGATTTCTTCGGATTATTATCAGTTTCAACCAAAGGGGGCAAGTGGCGTAGTTCTTCTGGCAGAGTCACATCTTTCTTTCCATACATGGCCGGAACACGGACTGGTCACACTTGATATCTATACCTGCGGAGATCCGGAAAGCGCCGACATAGCTTTCAACTATATAGTTAGCCTCTTGAGACCAGAGTCTGTCGACTACAAAAAACTTAACAGGGGCGTTAAGGTAGAGGAGAATGTTAAAGTAATAAGGCCTCAACAGATAGCAATATCGTGATTGCTTGAGGTACCTATCCAGGAATACATATGCGATCCTTATCCTGGCAGGCTTATTACTGATTTTTTATTTTGAAATTTCTCGGGAATCTATATTAATTACAGGTCTTGGCATAATATTATCTTTGCTTGGCCTTGAGGTTGGATCTGATTTTTTTGTAGAACAATCCATCTCAGCGGGAACAAAGTTCAATCTTTCAGGCAGGGTTGTTGGGTCCGTTATCCTCTCAGTAGGCGCTTCCATTGACGAACTTTTTCTTTCTCTGACGGCAGCTTTCGAGAAACTTGGTGAGATTAGCATAGGAAATATACAGGGGTCCAACCTGTTCACATTTGTTGTATTTCTCCTGCTTGCACCATTGGCCTTGAAAAACAGCCACAGCAAGTTTCGCATTGAGACTGTTCTCCTTGTCGCCGTCTATTTAATTCTCTCCGTTTTTGCATACACCCAGATTGCATCTGCTTATGTCGGCATTGCGTTGCTGTCAATTTTTGCAATTTATATTTTTGCAGTGAGATCAGGCAAAGTCCCGAAACCATCTGCTGAAATCGCTGTATTTAGCTTTTCATGGATTTATCTCTTTTTTGGCATATTTTTGTTGTTCCTGTCATCCTACGAACTTGTAAGGGTCGTGGACAGCCTGGCTGCCTATCTCAACCTGTCCCTTTTTACATCCGGGTTTATCTTTGCTGGGGTGACCGGCTCAGTTCCTGAAATTTTCATTTTCGCTTCCGCCATGCGAAAAAAACGCGGTGAGATCAGCACGGGAGTGATTTTCGGAAGCACCCTATACAAAGTGTGCCTTGTCCTAGGCCTCTCCATGTTGATTACAACCATTGCCCTGAAGCCAGCGATTCTTACCTATTATGCAATGATTGCACTGCTTGCCATTAGCGTCCCAGTTATAATGCTATCAAGGAACAGGGATAGTCCTGCGCTTTCCTAGAAGAGCGTGTTTATGCCCGTGTTCCCCAGAAAATATTTTCTTTCCGCTTTATCTTGATTGTCTCGTCCATTGCGCTCATAGTGGCAGCATCAGCGTTGCTTTCCCTTAATTCCTTTACAACTGATTCGGGAATATCAACATATAGGGTTTCCCCGGGAAAAATCTGTCTGTTCAGTGTGACCCCATCAATAGCCACTGCAACTTCAGATGGAGCCTCAGCAAATTTCTTGCTCAGTTCCCCGTCCCTGATGCTCTTGATGGAACCGCCATATCTCCCGTCAGACTTGATTAGCTTATCCCCGACCTTAATGCTTCCTCCCTCGATGTGCACACCTACTATAACAGGTTTAGTGGCCCTGAAGATATTTTCAGGCATGATCGTAATCTTGGCCGGCATTGATTTTTCCTGCTTTCTGGCTTCTCTTATCTGTGTCTCTCTGTCCTTTAGCCACTTCTCTGCCTGGTCCATAAGTGAGTATATTATATTTCCAACGAGGATTCCTACATCGGTTGACAGAACAGCTTCCTTAGCATCATCTGTAACTGTGACGTTGAAGCCGATGATCAGGCGCTCCATAGGGTCGTTCAGAGTGGCCACGTCGGTAGCATCCCTTCTGGTGATATCACCTATTGTGGCACTGCGGATGAGGATATTTCTCTGCGAAAGCTCGTATGCAATGGCTTCAAGTGAACCGAGCGCCTCTGCCTTCACCGTTATACCATGGGTCGATAGATCGATGTTTGTCTTTGACTCCTTCTCTATCTCAAGAAAGGCTGCTTCAGGTGAAGCAGTAACGGCAATGAGTGGAGAACCAGCTATTACCTCATACTTATCGCTAATCAATATACGGACTCCTGCAGCAGCAGAAACAGTCCTTTTCTCCTTCAGGCCCTTCTCTCCGTTGGACCTGTTCACCAGAAGTGCCTTCACACGTGTCAGTTTCGGCCCTTCCTTAGTGTTAATCGCTATAACGTCTCCCGTCTTGAGGATTCCCTGATAGAGTATTGTATCAAGGGTGGTTCCGACCGAACTTTCAATCTTCACCTCTATTATCGTTCCTCTGGCTTCTCCGTTGACCATGGAGATCTCCTTTTCAAGATATCGCTGAGATAAACCTGCAAGCATCATGAGTATGTCCTGTATCCCTATCCTCAGTTTTGCGCTTGCCGGTATTATGGCAATTGTCTTTGAGAAATCAGTAACACGATCGAATCTATCAGATGGAAAACCCTGGAGGTAGACTGCGTTCACCAAATCGTATATCCTCTTATCCAGTTCTTCCCTGTATTCATCCCTCTGTTTCTTTATGAACTGTGAAAAACTGGTATTGGAGGTTTCAGTAACAAGAGGAACAAGATCTATCTTATTCGCCACGATTACGAATGGAGTCTTGTATTTCTTCAGAATATTTATTGACTCTATGGTTTGCGGCATAAGGCCTTCGTTTACGTCTACAACGAGTATGGCGATGTCCGCAAGTGCACCACCCCTTGCGCGCATGTTTGCAAATGCAACATGGCCGGGAGTGTCAATGAAAAGAAGGCCGGGAATCTTTAAACTTGTACTTGTAAGAATATTTTTAGTACCGTGTATTATGGCCGAGACGTCAATCTGTGTGGCACCTATCCTTTGTGTAATGCCGCCTGCTTCCTTTTTTGCCTGAGCCGTGCCTCTTATAGCATCTAGAATGGAAGTTTTTCCATGGTCAACATGACCGAGTACGCAAACAATGGGTTGTCTGATGGTCTTGTTATCCATAACACCTCTAAACTATATCTTCATCGCCGTATCTGAAGTCCAGCATTTCTTCCGTGTTGAAGAATATAGGGTATTCATGGTTATATGACTCCATTGAATCGGAAGCGTGAATTATGTTTCTCTCGATTCCTGTAGCGAAATCCCCGCGTATTGTGCCTGGTTGGGCTTTTGATCCATCGGTCGTTCCTGCCATCAGCCTCACCACCTGTATAACGTTGTTTCCCTCGAGAACTGCTGCAAAAATCGGTCCTGACGTGATGTACTTCACAAGATCCTTGTAGAATGGCTTTGATTTATGGATCTCATAATGCTTTTCTGCCATAGGAGTTGTCATTACAAGCATTTTAGCGGATACCAGTTTCAGACCCTTTCTCTCCATTCTTCCAATAATTTCACCAACAAGTCTTCTTTTGACACCGTCAGGCTTGATGAGAATTAGCGTTCTTTCCATCAGTCTTCACTCACGACTTTACTGATCTTTTCTTAAGATCCTTGATTTTGTGGTATTCCGCAGTCCACTTGGTATATCTCGGCACTCTCTTGAGTTCGGTCATATTTATTCTGCACTTCCTGCTGCAGAAGTTCATGGGAACCCCGTCCTTCCTTACCATTACGGTCCCGCTTCCCGGTTCAATCACTGAACCGCAAAATGAGCATACTCTGTTAACCATTCATTCACCTCATGGATAATTTCTTCGCTTCTCTCGCCGTTTCCCTTAACATCAGGATATCGCCGACCTTTACCGGACCCATAACGTTTCGGGCAATAATTCTTCCCTGATCCCTTCCAGACATGACTCTTACCTTGACGGTTGTTGCTTCCCCGGTCATACCGGTCCTTCCCATCAATTCAAGAACTTCTGCTGGAGTAGCTTCATCTGCCAGAAAGAACACCTCACTTCTTCAGTTTGCTGACTTCGCCGACGATCTTCTTGTAGACCTCTTCAGATTTTCCATAATCAACGATGGAAATTGAAGCTGCCGATGAAATTCCAACCTTAGAACCCAGATCGCTCCTCTTCTTCACGTAACAATATGGGACCTTTCTCTCTTCGCATAGCATAGGCAAATAGTACACAACTTCCGGCGGTGACACATCTTCGGCTATCACTACTATCTTGCTTTCTCCTCTCTCAATCGACTTTATCACTTCATTGGTTCCCTTCTTTATTTTACCACTTCTGAATGAATTTTCAACCAGATCAAGTGCACTTTTTTCAAGGGACTCGGGAGTTTCGAATTTCACATACGTTCCTTTTTGCATTTTAATTCCTCCTTCACTTAGGCTTACAGCTAACTCAAGACGATATTTATATTTTTGTTATTGGCTGGCAAATTACTTTATTTGGTTCCTTCGCGACCCCGTCAAGAGGAAGTAACAATCTATCAGGATAGGGGGTTGAGGCGAATGCTATTTTTTATCATTCTAATACCCCAGCCGAAAGTTCCTTTGCTTTAGTTTGGAGTTTTTGACTCATCCCTGAGAAGTTTACTCACTTCCTTAATCACTTCATCGGATGGGCTTTTCATCGGCACCCTATAGCCGCCTGTCAACTTGTTCTTTGTGTAAAATGCAGCATAATATGCCTCTGGAAATGAGGAAAGGGCAAGAGCTGCCATCATTGGATCTATCTTTCTGATCTGGATCTCCCTGCTCTTCACATAGTCACCTTCCATAAAACTGCTGTATAGACCAACGACCGAATCCGAGAAATTTGTCGTTCCGCAGACACCTCCATCTGCGCCTATTGCAAGTGATGGGAGGAGGAGATCGTCCTGTCCCTGTATAACAGAGAATTCCTTTCCCGAAAACCTGATGAGTCTAGAGAAATATCGCATGTCCCCGGAACTCTCCTTTATTCCCACTACGTTAGGATTGGTCTTTAATATAGATTCGAGAGTTTGTACCGATATGAATTCTCCAACGAATTGTGGAATGTTATAAATAAAAAAGTCTGCGTCGGTCTTTCCAATTACGAGGTTCATATGGTTCAGGATATAATTCTGATCCGGCTTGATGTAAAAGGTTGGCATCAGTACCAGAACATCGGCACCCACATCCTTGGCGTGCCTTGCCAGCTTGACGCTTTCATAGCTGCCTGAAGCGCCTACACCTGCAAAGACTTTCATTCCCTTGGAATGCTCAATAACGAACTCCAGGAATTTCTTTCTCTCTTCTGTTTCTAGCCAGTTAAAGACGCCTGTAGAACCAAGCGGAAATACTCCATGTACTCTGATCGTCCTGAGGTAGTCCAGAAGGGTTTCAGTCGCTGCATAATCAATTGAACCGTCTGCACTGAATGGAGTCAGCATCGGCGTAATAATTCCCTTGTACTTCATGTGTTATGATGTCCGCATAATAGATAACATTTCGGACTTTCTCAGAACATGTAACCGGGTTTCTCGGTGCGCATTGCATCGACAAGCTCTCTTGGAAGCCCCCTGTCCACAAGGTGATCCCATCCGGGAATAAGCGACTTGGAGATCGCTGAATTCACTAGGTCGTACAGCTGTATGTAAATGGTCCCTGGTGCGTATATTGTACCAAGCACCCAGGGTGGTACATCGAAATAATTTTTGAAATGCCCGGGAACCACCCCTGAAAGCACTTCATTAAGGATTGACGAAATCTTTTCGTTGTAATACCATTTCTTTATTGGAGAATTTGTAAAATTTCCCTTTGGGATGTACACTTTCCAGTCGATATTGAACATGGATTCGTTTCCAACGAATTCAGAGCTCCCGCCAAAATTGTCCAGTGCAGTCTGTGGTGGGTATTCTTCAATTCCAGACACTGAATTGACGACCTTCATGTCGAATTTGTTATAGACACCCATATACCGGTTTATTAGCCTGTCCAGTTCTTCAATTTCAGGAGTTGACACAAGAGGGTCATTCTGCAATTGCTCTGATATAAGATAATATTCGTCAAGAGACGCGTTCAGTATCAACTTCAAGTAATAATTAAATCTGTCACCAGACATAGCCTTTATCGCCAGCACATTTGTGCTATAGTGTCATAAGTAACTTACGTATATAACCTTAGCGAATGCGATCGCAAAGGGGTTTTAACTGTTAATGAGAACAATCATATGTAACTATGCATTATTATTCAATATATATGAGCAGGATATACACAATCAGGGAGGCATGCGACATACTTCAGGTAGACGCAACAACCTTGAGAAGATGGGATCGTGAGGGAAAGATACACTGCATCAGATTATCGAATAATTTTAGAAGGGTGCCGGAGGAGGAAATAAACAGGATACTGGGAATAAAAAACAATAGAGTGGATGCAATATATGCAAGGGTATCCTCCAACGATCAGAAGAGTGATCTGTATAACCAGATAGAGAGGCTGAAGG
>Ga0078972_1010917_pt1 | contig 16597 bp, 14 predicted proteins | sample YelNatPaOPGAMG01_FD_67568 | JGI IMG/M metagenome (GOLD analysis project Ga0078972, IMG submission 67568) | Hot spring thermophilic microbial communities from Obsidian Pool, Yellowstone National Park, USA - OP-RAMG-01 (SPADES assembly) (version 2) | ecosystem: Environmental > Aquatic > Thermal...
TGTGGGGGAGGGTTGGGGTGGGGGGCCTTGTTTCTCCCTCCCCCCTTGTGGGGGAGGGTTGGGGTGGGGGTGCCTTGTTTCTCCCTCCCCCCTTGTGGGGGAGGGTTGGGGTGGGGGTGCCTTGTTTCTCCCTCCCCCCTTGTGGGGGAGGGTTGGGGTGGGGGGCCTTGTTTCTCCCTCCCCCCTTGTGGGGGAGGGTTGGGGTGGGGGGGCCTTGTTTCTCCCTCCCCCCTTGTGGGGGAGGGTTGGGGTGGGGGGGAATTGTGCCCAATCCAACTGTGCCCAGTATACGTTGCTACTTCGAGAATCGGATCCCCCACCGATCGTGATAGATGAGGTCTTCCAGCGGCATCCGCTCTTTCCAGCCGACTTCTTCCAGCATGGGCCGGGCGCGAAATTCGACGGGATAACCCACGCATAAATAAGCGACCAGCTCGACGCCCGCAGGCAATTGCAGAATGCTTTCAACGGCTTGCTGATCGAGGATGCTCACCCAGCCGACGCCCACACCCTCCGCGCGGGCCGCCAGCCAGATGTTCTCGATGGCCAGGCATGTGCTGTAAAGGTCGGTCTGTGGCATAGGGCCGCGTCCCAGGACGAAGGGACCATCGCGGCGGTGATCGCAGGTCACGGCCAAGTTCAAGGGCGCTTCCAAGATCCCTTCCAGTTTGAGCTGCTCGTACAGCTGTCTTCGCTGGGCGTCTGCGATAAGGGCTGCTTCTTGCTTATTCCGCATCTCGAACAGTTCTTTGATCTGCCGGCGAATTTCCAGAGACGTAATGAGGATGAAGTTCCACGGCTGCATAAAACCCACCGAGGGCGCATAGTGGGCCATCTCCAAAATGCGCTCAATCACCTCGAAGGGAACGGGGTCTGGGCGAAATTCGCGCACATCGCGGCGCGCGCGCATGACTCGGTAAATCGCCTCCCGCTCTGCTTCGGAAAAAACGCCGCTGTCCGAGTTAAAAGTATTCACGATCCTCATTCTCCTTTATCAGTCGGTTGCTCCGCATTTCGTGGGAATCGCCCCAAGAGTTCGCCCGCCACTCCCGTGAGCAGGATTTCTACCGACAGCGCTTCCCCAACAATGCCGCGGGCGAACATCCAGGCTTCTTGGCACAGCCGAGAGAAAAACGCAGGATGTCCTGCGGCCGCAATCATTTCCGCCACTTCCTGGGCCGTGTTGGCTGTGCGAATGCGGGGCAACAATTCCTCTGGGGCGCCGGCTTCTTGGGCGATACGGGCGAGGAAAGCGAAGTCCTGGACGCTTGTGGTACTGTGGACAGATTCCTTGCCGGCGGCGAACTTGGCGAGTTTGCCGATCATCGCCACGAGACTGACCTTGGCAATGCCGACCTGGCGGCAGTGGCGCAGCGCATCAGCAAAAAAAGGTCCGATTTGGATGAAAGCCTCTTCTGGCAGGGCGAACAGCTGGCGGGCCGTGCGTTCACCGCGCGCCCCCACGGTCAGAACCAGGTGGCGGCAGCCCTGGGCTGCCGCCACATCGATGCTCTGCACTACGCTGGCCAGCCAAGCCGTCGTTGAGTACGGCGTGACGATGCCGGTCGTGCCCAAGATGGAGATGCCGCCCACGATGCCCAGGCGCGGATTGAAGGTTTTGCGGGCCATTTCTTCGCCGCCGGGTACGGCAATCTCTACCATCATGCCGGTGGGCGGCCGACCGGCTTCGTCGAGGACTTCTTGCAGCGCCTCGGCGATCATGCGGCGCGGCGCCGGATTGATGGCCGGCTCTCCGGGAGGAACGGGCAACCCGCGCTTGGTCACCAGACCGACACCGGGGCCGCGTCGAAACGTGACGCCAGGCGCCTGGCTCCAGGCGACACGCACACAAATCTCTGCCTTATCGGTGACATCGGGGTCGTCGCCTGCGTCTTTGATGACACTGGCCTGGCCTTCGTCCGGCGTGAACGAACAGGTGTAAAGAGGAAAGTTCACTCTCTGTCCTTGCGGCAAACGGATGGAAACCTCCTCGAAGACTTGCTGATAGATCAGGGCCAGCAGAGCACCTTTGGCCGCGGCTGTCGCGCAGGCACCCGTCGTGTAACCAGAACGCAAGTTTTCACTCGGCCGTCCCATCGCTTGGTCTCCGTGATAGAACGCGGATACAGCGGATCTATGTGGAAGAGCACGGACCCGAATCCGCGTTTTATTCTCCCATCAACGTTTTGCAGGCGCGCACGGCATCCTCGATCGTAGTCACCCAGTCAAGGCTGGCCGGCTCAGGCCGGCGGATCATCAGGACTTTGATGGCCAAAGCGCGGGCGGCGGCAACTTTTTCGACCACGCCGCCTTCGCGCCCCGATGCCTTCGTCACCAGGACATCGACGTTGTAGCGGCGGAACAGTTCGTCGTTTTGTTCCATGGAAAACGGCGGCCGCTGGCGCACCAGGTTTTCTTCGGCGAAACCCGCTTCCAACGCTTGTCGCAGCGACACGGGCGAAGGCAAGATGCGTGCGTACAGCGTCAGCCGGCCGTGCAAGGAGGCAAAGTGTTTCAGCTGCTTGGCGCCGATAGTCAGCATGATACGCGATCCCAAAGACGGCAAGATAGCTGCCGCCGCCAGATACGATTCGGCAAAATGCGTGCCGACGGGCGGCATCCAATCGGGGCGCTCATAACGCACATAAGGCATCTGCATACGTTCACAAACCCCCTGGGCGATGCGCGTGATCCGCACGGCGAAAGGGTGCGTAGCATCTAACACAAGGTCCACTTCGCCACGCGCCAGAAATTCCGTCAAACTCTGCTCTGTGAAGCCGCGCACCTCAACCGCGATCGCATCCAGCAACGGGCCGAACAAATTGTCCCTGGCTTCCGGGCGCGTGACCGTGGCGCGCACGGCCCAACCGGCGTCGAGCAAAGCGCGGGCCAGAAGCGGCCCTTCACTTGTGCCGCTAAGCAGGAGGATGCGTTTCATCGCGGTCCCGTGCCCGAAACAGGTGTCCATGACGGCGATCATAAAGCCGTGAACGATTGCGGCGCCCACCGACGGCCTCGCCTACCAAAAGAAGCGTGGTCCGCGTCAGATGATGGCGGCGGACCTCCCCGGCCAACTCCGCCAGGGTCGTGACGATGATTTTTTCATCCGGCCAGCTGACGCGATAAGCAATGGCCGCCGGCGTCTGGGGTGGATAGGCCGTCAACAGCTGCGCCTGCACCTTCTCGATTAATTTTGCGCTAAGAAAGATACAAAGAGTCGCTTGATGCTGAGCCAACGATTCCAACGTTTCGCCCGGGGGCATTTTCGTGTGCCCCTCGCCGCGCGTGAGGATAACGGTCTGCGCGACCTCCGGCAGCGTCAATTCGCTCTTGAGAGCCGCCGCCGCCGCCTGAAACGCACTGACGCCCGGAATGACCTCGCACTCGATCCCCGCGTCTTCCAGGACGGCGAGCTGTTCCTGAATGGCGCTGTAAAGGCTGGGATCTCCTGAATGGAGGCGGACCACGCATTGGCCGTTGTCCACCGCTGTCTTGGTTATCTCGATCACCTGTTCCAGTGTCAGCGGCGCCGAGTTGTGCAGTCGGGCCGTTGCCGACGCCTGCCGCAACACTGCTTCGGGGACCAGTGATCCGGCGTAGATCACCACATCGGCGCGGCGGAGCGCTTGGCGGGCCTTGAGCGTCAACAGCTCCGGATCGCCCGGCCCCGCCCCGACGAAAAGCACTCGCCCTGCCGTCTTGCGTTCCTGGAACCAAGCGAAACGTGCCAGTGCGAAAGTCATCCGTTGGGGTGACAACGGCGAAGCCACTACGTGTTTCTCAACTAAAAGGCGCTCGGTATTGGCGGCCAACAGCGCGGCCGGCTCGGCTACGCCCGGCGTGCCGACGCATTGTTCGACCACCGGCGAAGGATTGGGGATGCTGCGGACCCGCGCCAATTCTTCAGCAGGGAAAAAGACTGTCTGCCAGCCATGCCGTTTGGCCAATTCGAGAAAGGCGGTTTCATCGCCCTTGATGTTCACCGTGGCGAGCGTGCGGATACTGGCTTGTGCGATGCTGTGCGCTTGCAGAAAGCGCGCTAGCCCGTCGGCCAATGCCTCCGTGGAGATGCCGCGCTCGCAGCCGACCCCCAGGACCAAACTGGGCGGCCGCAGCCAAAGGATACGTTGTTCGTCTAAGCCGTGACCATCCGCCACTTGGCGATCCGTGATCCACACAATGCGTTCGAAATGCCGGTCCTGCAAACGACGAGCGTCGTGCGTGAACTGCACGTTCGCGGGCAATTCCATTTCATCGAGCCAACAGCCGCGGCTGCCGATCTCCTGGACGATGGCTGCCGGCTCGCGGTTCACCAGCGCCACCGCCGTTGACTTGAGACGTTCCGCCGGCTCGGCAACCCAGCCGAACGTATTCGCCAGCTCCTCGATGCTGAGACCGCCGAGAACGTCCGATGCCGTGGTGACGACCGGGGTCGCCCCCAGGCAGCCGGCGACAGTGCGGGCAAATGCGTTGGCGCCGCCCTGATGGCCGGATAACAGCGCGATGACGAAACGACCAGCCTCGTCCACGGCCAGTACGCCCGGATCGCTCGATTTAGAGACCAAGCAAGGGGCAATCAAGCGCGTCACTGCTCCTGCCGCCAGAAAGAAGACCAACTGATCGCAGCGCGCGAATAGGGCTGGAATTTGTTCCGACAAGGGGCCAGAGAAGGAATACTCCCACGGATACGCGAGATCGCCAAGATGGACCGGGCGATGCACTTCGCCGCAACCCAGGCGCGTGCGCAGGAACCGAGCTTGTTCAAGCCCGCGGCGGGTGACGGCGATCAGAGCGATTTTCCAGGATGATGGCATCGTTTTCGCGCCTGCAAAATGAAAAGAGGATTGGCCGATTCGAGAGTGTACAGGTTCCCCAAGGGACGCGAGTGCGCCAGCTGCACAGAAGTCGCTTGCGATTGCACGCCATGATCGCGCAGCCAATTCCAGCCGCGGGTAAGGCTATCCAGAGTGATGCAATTGACGACGAGGCGTCCCCCTGGCTTCAGACGGTCCAGGGCTGCGGCCAAGATTGCTTCCAGCCGGCCGCCGCTGCCGCCGACAAAAACCGCATCCGGGTCAGGCAGTTCTCCAAACACCTCGGGCGCGGTGCCGGCAATGGGGTGGACGCCGACCGCGCCCCATGCCTGCACATTCGCTTTCAAGTTTTCAAAGGCTTCGATATCTTTCTCTATTGCAAATATCTTCATTTCTAGATCAAGGCGTGCGGCCTCGATTGATACCGAACCACTGCCGGCGCCCACGTCCCAAAGGACCTCGCCTGGATGCAGTTCCAAATAACACAAGGACAGCAAACGTATCTCACGCCGCGTGATGAGATCGCCCTGTCGCGTCCGGTGCCGCAGCATCTGTTCGGGAATGCCCAGCAAAGGCGCCTCTCCGCGTTGCCACGCCTTGTCTGGGAACATATCGATGGGGCGCTCTTCATCCTGTCTACGCAAGAGGACCACGATATTGAGAGGAGAGAAAATGGGGCGTTCCAAGTCAGCAGGCGCCCAGGAGGTAACGCGCTCATCCGCTCCGCCGAGGTTTTCGCACACCCAGACAAGCGGATAATCCGCTGCCTGGCCGGTCTCGTGGAGAAAAGCACCGATCGCCGCTGGAGAATTGCGTGCGTCGGTGAACACGGCGATCTTGCGCTCCCGCCGTTGGAGAACGGGCATGAGCGTTTGCAAAGGCCGGCCGTGTAAGCTGACGATGCAAGCGTCGTCCCACGTTTCCTTGATGCGGGCGAAGGCCAGTTGCACGGAACTGAGGTGCGGCAAAAACAGCAGCTGTTCGCGGGGGACCGCTTCCAGAAGCAAGCGACCGATGCCATAAAACAAGGGATCGCCCGAAGCCAGCACGACTGTCTTCCGTTGCGAAGCATATTTTTGGATACAAGCGATCTGCTGAGACATATTTGTATCCAAGACGATCCGTTCCCCGTTCCAATCGGGAAAGAAAGCATGGTGGCGGGCGCCGCCGGCCAGGACTTCGGCGCGAGCGATATGGTCGAGCGCTTGCGGGGAAAGGCCCGCCGGACCATCATGACCAATGCCGACGACCACGAGGGGTTCCGTCATTGCTTCGCCTCCTCTAGGGCCATCAACAGCAGGGCGTTGACTGCGGCGGCGGCAACGGCGCTGCCGCCCTTGCGGCCGCGCACGCCGATCAGGGGTACGTCCAGTGCGAACGCTTGTTCCTTGCTTTGCTCCACGGCGACAAAACCGACAGGGGCCGCGATTACCAAAGGGGGCTGAACGGCCCCTTGGCGAACGCCGTCGCACAACGCCAACAACGCCGTAGGTGCGTTGCCGATGACGTAGATGGCTCGTGGCATCATGGCCATCGCTTTCTCTATCGCGCAGGCGCTGCGCGTCCGTCCACCCACTGCGGCTCGACGCGCCACTTCGAGATCATCGAGGAAACAGTGTACGTCCACATGCAGTCTTTCCAGGGCTGCCTTGTTCAGACCCACAGCAACCATGCGCACGTCTGTGACAAGGGGGACGCCCTGTCGCAGGGCTTGCACCCCAGCAGCGACGGCGTCGCGCTGGAAACAAACCAGCCGGGCCAGTTCCAGGTCGCCGCAAGCATGGATCATGCGGCGCACTACCTGCCATTGCTCCGCAGCGAAAGTGTGCTCGCCGACTTCCCGCTCGATAATGCGGAAACTCTCGTCTGCTATCTCCGACGAAGGAAGCATCGGCCGAGGGAAACAATCGAGAGGTTCACTCGCCTTACTTACCCTGTAGCCGCGCGCCGTGACCAGTTTGTCTCCGAATCGGCGTGTCTGCAAATTGCCGATAATTACGGTCGTAAACATATCAATCTTCGTCATGGTCATTTGCCCGAGCGTAGTCATTTCGACCGACTGGCCGGGGCGATAGGCCTGGCGCACGATGCCGACGGGAGTTTTCGGTAAACGGGTTTGTAACAGGATCTCTTGAGCGCGGTGCAATTGCCACTCGCGCCGCGAACTTTGCGGATTCAAGAGGACCAACACGAAATCCGCCTGCGCCGCCGCGGCAAGGCGCTGTTCGATCTGTGACCACGGCGTTAAAAGGTCGCTCAGGCTGATGACCGCGAAATCATGGCCGAGCGGCGCACCCAACAGAGCAGCGCATGCGTTGACAGCGGACACACCGGGAATGACGGCAACCTCCACGCTGGAAATGGCGCCCACGGCTTCGAGGGTCTCCAGTACCAGGCTGGCCATGCCGTAAATGCCCGCATCGCCACTGGAGATAACGCACACGGACTCACCTGCACGGGCACGCTGTACCGCCAGGTGCGCACGTTCCCTCTCCGCACCCAGAGGCAGGGCCAGGCATTCCTTGCCTTCCACCAAATCCTTGATCCCTTCAAAGTAGCCGCTGTAACCGATGACTACCTGTGCGCGGTGCAGCGCTTCCAGCGCTTGCCCTGTCATTACCTCGCGTGCCCCTGGTCCCAGCCCCACAATAACCAACCTGCCGTTTTGCGTCATGCTTCCCTCCTCTCTCCGCTTCTCTCGCTTTGATCGTTGCGCCGCAAGAGGACCAGCGAAAAATAAGGTAATTTCTGCCCGCGCAACGACGACAAATCCAGGACCAGACGCTCTTCCGGCGTCCCAATTTTTTCTGCATAAAAGGCCTGGATAGACGTGGAACGGTCGCCGAGCTGTTCCAACAGCGGATCGATCATGGAATGGACCTTAAGCAAAGCGACGGTAGCGCAGGCGTCGAGGAACATCGGCAAACGTTCCAATCCGTAGGCGGCGGGCAGGACGGCCATCGCTTCACCCAGCTGAGCAAGGGGGACGCCGATACGGGCGGCAGCGGCTTGCACCGACGATATGCCCGGCACAATGTCGATGGGCGCCTCCGGACAAAGGCGGCGCACTTCCTCGGCAATAGGGGGAAAGGTGCTGTAAAACAAGGGATCGCCTTCGGTGATCCAGGCGGCCGAGCGTCCTTGCCGCAGTTCCGCCACGATCGCCTCGGCTGCACGCTGATAGCCGCGCTGGGCCGCGCCGTCCTGCCGCGACATGCATAACAGGCAGGGACGGATTTTTTCCGCCGGCAAGCCCAGCGGCGCCACAATACGAGCGGCCAAGCCGGTCCCCTGCCCAGCCTCTGCCGGACAGAAGATCCAATCTACTTCGGCCAGCACGCGCGCCGCTTTCTGTGTTATCAGCTCTGGATCGCCTGGCCCCACGCCGACGCCCCAGAAAGTCCCCGTCTGGTTCATGATCGCCTCAGTGATGGTGATGGTGGTGGTGGTGATGATGATGGTCGTGTCCATGAGGATGCGCAGGGCCGTCTTGACCGATGCCGCGAACGTGGTGGTGATGGCCGACCTGCGGCTGGCCGACAGCGTGTTCGAACCCCGGCAGCTGGACGCGGTATTTGCACAATTCGCAGTTCATATTGGGGCTGCCGTGGAGCGCTTCCTCGATGCGCTCGGTGAAGACTTCGAGCAACAGGGGATGGACGTTGAGATAGCCTGTACAAAGAAACTCCGCTTCGGGATGCCGTTGGGCGAATTCGGCGGTCAAACAACGGATGCGTTTTTCCAATACGCCAGTGAACAGGAAAAACGGAAAGACGACGATGCGCGCGAAGCCCATGCGATGGCAGCGCTCCAATGCTTCCGGCAACAAAGGCGTTGTCACGCCGATGTAGGCGGCGGCAGCCCAGCCAAACCCCATGCCTTCCCAAAGCATCCGCGCCAGTTTGCCAACATCCGCGTTGGCGTCGGGATCGCTGCTGCCGCGGCCGACTACGAGCAACAACGTGTCCTTGCGCTCCACTGGACGTGCCGCCGTGAGTGCTTGTTCGATGCGGATGCGGCACAGCTCCAGGATCTTGGCGTGCAAATGCAGGTGTCGTCCGTAATGAAAGCGGACGTCGGGATACTTATGCCGCGCTTCATGGATCTCGCTAGGAATGTCGTTTTTGGCATGTCCAGCGGCCATGAGCATTCCCGGCAGCACGGCGACGGTGCGGGCACCGCGCGCCACACAACGCTCTACGGCATCGGTGATAACGGGGTGGGCGAATTCCAGGAAGCCATGCTCGACGATCCGTTCCGGATCGGTCGAACGGAACTGTTCGACGAGACGGCAAAATTCCTGCGTCCCTTCGGGATCGCGGCTGCCGTGTCCGACAAATAAGACGGCGGGTTTCATGGTCGTGTCCTTCAATTCGTTGGAGAGGAGAATACACGCTTAATACTCGATGCCTTTCTGGGGTTTGACTCCTTGTTCACGGTAGGGGTGCTTGATCAATTTCATCTCCGTCACTAAGTCGGCCAGGTCAATCAACTCCTGCTTGGCGTGGCGGCCCGTGACAACTACGTGCAGCATAGGCCGCTTATGGCGCAGCTCTTCGAGCACCTCGGCCAATGGCAGATAATCGTAGTGCAATACTACGTTCAGTTCATCGAGGATGACCAGGCCGAACGATTCGTCGCGGAGAAGGGCGACGGCTTGTTCCCATGCCTTGCGAGCGCTGGCGATGTCTTTGTCACGGTCCTGGGTGTTCCAGGTGAAGCCGTCGCCCAAGGTGTACATTTCGATGGGCAGGTTGAGCCGGCGGACCAGCGCTGCCTCGCCGGTGGGAATGGCGCCCTTGATGAACTGGACGATGCCAACCTTAAGTCCCTGTCCGAGGGCGCGGAAAGCCAGACCCAAGGCTGCCGTGGTCTTGCCTTTGCCCGCGCCCGTGTGGACGAGGAGCAGGCCCTTTTCGCGCGTAGCACGGGCCTTGCGCGCCTCAAACGCCTCTTTGCGGCGAATCATGCGCTGTTGGTGCAGTTCGGATAAATTTTCTTCCATTAACATCTCCTTTGTCTTCATCTTGCCGCGAGGATTCTTCCCAGCTGTTTCATGTCCAAAGCTGCTTCGACTGCATCGGCCAGGCGATCCAGGGCGCTATCGAGCCATAGGGGAGCGCCCACCATCATGGAATCGCCGCTGGGCGGGAGGCTGGCCAGCCAGGCGCGGCGCAGGGGTGCATGAGCGAACAGGCCATGCAAATAGCAACCCCAAATGCGCCCTTGCGCCGCGACGCAACCGTCCTCTGCACAGCACGGCTGACCATTGCGAGAGGCAATCGTCAGCCAGGCGGCATCGCTTGGAGTGCGCCCCATGTGGATCTCGTAGCCTTCCACTATCTGGCCGCGAAGGTCTGCCAACCAGGCCGGCCCCCCTGCGATGCGGGCGCGAGATTGGAAGACGGCCTTATCGCTGGCAAAAACGGTTTCCACCGGCAATAATCCCAAGCCCGATATTTCCTCTCGGTCGGATTCCAGATGTTCCGGATCGCGTATGAGTCGGCCAAGCATCTGATAGCCGCCGCAGATGCCGACGACAGCCACGCCCTGGGCAGCCAGATGGTGGATCGCCTTATCGAACCCCTGTTGTCGCAGCCAGGTTAGATCCGCCACAGTGCTTTTGGTCCCCGGCAAGATGACGGCTGATGGAGTGCCGAGAGCGGCGAGGGAACGGACGTAGCGCAGCTGGACGCCCGTTTCTGAATAAAACGGATCGAAATCATCGAAATTGGCAATGTGCGGCAGGCGAAGAACAGCAATGTCGCGGACGGCATCGCTACCCCCTCTTGGGCCGGCGTCCAGGGCGACGGCGTCTTCTTCGGGCAGCGTCAGGTCGCTCAGATAGGGCACCACGCCGAGGACAGGGGTGCCGCTACGCTCTTCCAGAATGCGCACGCCGTCGGCAAAAAGACGGCGCTCCCCTCGAAACTTGTTGACGATCAGGCCCCGCACCCACGACCTCTCCTCCGCGGTCAGCAGCCACAAGCTCCCCAGCAATTGCGCAAAAATCCCGCCGCGATCGATGTCGCCCACCAACAGGACCGGGCTGCCGGCGTAACGAGCTACGGACATATTAACGATGTCGAAAGTGCGCAAATTCAATTCCACCGGACTGCCCGCACCCTCGATAATCACCAACTCGTAGGCCGCACGCAAGCGGTCGAGGGCGGCGGTAACAATCGGCCACAGTTCTTCTTTGCGGCGATAGTAGCTGCCGGCCCGCAGGGTTTGCCAGCGCCGGCCCAACACGATGACTTGAGAGCGCGAATCGGCCTCCGGTTTGAGGAGGATCGGGTTAAGGTCCGGGGTTGGTGCAATGCCGGCGGCGGCAGCCTGCACAGCTTGGGCACGGCCGATTTCGCCGCCGTCGCCGCAGACGGCGGCGTTGTTGGACATGTTCTGCGCCTTGAATGGCGCCACACGCACGCCGCGGCGAGCGAAAATCCGGCACAACGCCGCCGTCAGCACGCTTTTGCCTACCGACGAGCTGGTCCCTTGCAGCATGAGTGTTTTAGCTGCCATGTCGCACCTCACGGAAAGCGGCGATCAGCCGGGCGTTCTCTTCGGGCCGGCGAGTACAAATGCGGACGTACTGCGGTAGACCGAACGAGGCGCAATCACGGACCAAAATGCCCTTGTGCAGCAGCGCACGACGAATGGCGGCGCCATCGCCGACGCGGACAAGGAAAAAGGGAGCGGCGGAAGGCAACGCCTGCATCCCCAACTCCGCGAACGCCGCCAGCAAATCGCTTTTTGCAGCGGCCAACCGTTCGCGGGAACATCGCAAGTGTGCGCGATCGCGCAAAGCGGCGACGCCTGCGGCTTGGGCCAAAGCATTGACACTCCAAGGCGGACGTACACGAACCAGCGCGGCAATCCGTTGCTCTGCGCCTACGGCGTAGCCCAAGCGCAAGCCGGCAAGCGCGTGGTCTTTCGTCATCGATCGCAACACCAACACATTGTCCCGCGCCACGTCCGCTGTGGAGGCGAGGTTTGGAGCGAAGGCCAAATAGGACTCATCAACGATAAAGAGAGTATTCGGATGCTTATTAATCCAATTTGCCAGCACAGGAGCGTCAAGGACCGCACCGGTGGGATTGTTCGGATTGCAAAGGAAGACAAGGTGCGGCCGCCACGACGCGAGGACGTCGCTGATTGTCGCAGGCGACAGGGCGAAATGATCTTTTTCCTCCGCCCGGTGAATTTTCAGGCAAGTGCCCCGAAGCGCCGCCATGCGCTCGTATTCGGCGAAGGTCGGGCCAAGCACCAACACACGGTCGAAGGGACGGAGAAAGGCCAGCGACGCCAGCCAAATCAGCTCGGAGGAACCGTTGGCCGCAAGGACGCAGCGCGGCGAGACACCCAGATGTTCCGCCAGCGCGCCGCGCAGGGCCAAGGCGTCATTATCCGGATAGCGGTCCAACGGCGTCCGCGCCACGGCTTCGCGCACCGCCGGAGACGGCCCATAGGCGTTGATGTTCGAGCTGAAATCGAGCACTTCCGTGGGCCGCAGCCCCAGCTGGCGCAACTCTCCATAATCGGGCGCACCATGCACGGCAAGCGGCACATCTGGCCCGAGCGAGCACAGCTCTGTCGCCATGGTTTACCCCCTTTCCTTCACGACGAAGCTGAGAAGGACCAGCACTTCCAGCAGTTCACACAAAGCACCGTAGATGTCGCCCGTCAGGCCCCGCAGCCGTTTTAAGGCAAAGCATGCCACAAGGAACGTGAGTACTCCGCAGAGGAGCAGAGCAATCAGCCCTCGCCATTCCGCGGCGTACCAAGCGCCGCCACCAGCGCATGCACTGGCCAACAACGCCTGGCCCCATCCGGCATGGTCCTTCATGGTGCGGCCCAACCCTTCAGCACGAGCGTAAGGAAACGCAACCACGGCCACGGCCATGCCCCAGCGTCCGAGTACGGGCGCCAAACAAAGGGCTGCGCTTCGGTTTTGGAGCGCAGCCAGGCCCTGGAACTTGACCATCAGGAGCAAGACGCCGCCGATGACAGTGAAGGCCCCGACATGCTCATCGCGCAGAATGCGCAGCCGATCCTCTGGTGTGCGGCCGCCAAACAACCCATCGCAGCTATCGAGAAAACCATCCAAGTGCAGCGCCCCGGTACACCAAACCCACCCGGTCAGTACGAGGGCAGCGGCCACGGACGGCGGCAGAAATAAGGTCAAGAAACGATCAGCCTCGATCAGGAAACCGCCGATTAGCACTCCAACAAGGGGAAAATATCCTACCGCTCGGCCCAATTCTTCGCCGGTGAAGGGGCGACGCACCAGGGGCGGAGCAATGGTCAAGAACTGCACGGCTGCCAGACTGCTCATCACGTTGGATGTCAGCCAAGCGTATCGTCCGTCGAGCCAAGGTCTTCCCATAGCGCTCCTCATCTGCAACAAGCTGCCACGAAACGTTCCGCCAACTCGGGTTTGGCCCAAAAGTTCAGATGGACGTAAGAGGCCAACAGATTGCCCACACAGGCGCCGTCGGCCCAATTGTCGCTCGCGCCGCTGCTGGGCAGCAACAGGTAGGCCGGCGGCAAGTCTGCGGGTCGGTTTTCCCAATGCGAATAGTGAAATTCATGGCCGCGTACTGTCTCACCGCTGGTGAGCAGCCAGGACGAGCCGACCGCCCGCGCCAGCCGGTAGCCAAGCGTGAGCCGTTTGCTCATCACTGAGCGTCCCGGCAGTAGGCCGACCATGCGATGTTCTCGGCCATCGAGATCAACGATTGCTTCTGTCAAATACATTAAACCTCCACATTCGGCATAAATAGGCAGGCCGCGCTGATGGGCATCATGCAGGGCGTGCCTCATCGAGACATTGGCAGCGAGCTGCGCGGCATGGACCTCGGGAAATCCGCCGCTGAGGACCACTCCTGCCGCGCCTTCGGGCAGGGCCGCATCACGCAGGGGGCTGAAAAACGCCAAGCGGGCACCGGCGGCCTGAAGCAACTCCAGGTTCTCTTCGTAGGTGAAATGGAACGCTTCATCCCGCGCCACGGCGAGGAGGGGTGTGTAGCAATGATTTCGCCGTAAGCCGGAGGCCGGGGCAGCGGCCGCAGGCGTCTCCAGCTCGCGACGAAATGAGGCCTCTCGCCCCAGGGCGAGGAGGCGATCCAGGGCGAGATGACGCACCACGGCCTTCTCGGCAGGTCCCACGAAGGTGGAACAGGCAGACGTTTCCGTCGCTGGCACGAGGCCGAGATGGCGCTCCGGGAACTTCAGGTTTTCATCGCGCGGCAGCCAGCCGAACACGGGCAGGCCCGTCGCTTTCTCGACGGCCCTGGCCACACCCGTTCCATGCGCGGCGCTACCAACCCGGTTGAGGATGAAGCCAGCCAGAGGCAGTTGGGGATCGAAGCGCTGATAGCCTTGGGCCAGGGCGGCGGCGCTGCGGGCCAGTTTGCTCGCATCGAGGACCAGGACCACCGGAGCGTGCAACAGCTTGGCGACTTCGGCCGTGCTGCCAGTCTCTGCGTCGTAGCCAGCCCCGTCGTAAACTCCCATGACGCCTTCCATGACGGCGATGTCGGCGTCGCGGCTAGCGTGGAGAAACAGAGAACGAACTGCTTCCAACGGCATCATCCAGGCGTCGAGATTGCGGCACGGGCGGCCGGCCGCGGCCGTGTGATGGCCAGCGTCGATGTAATCGGGACCGACCTTGAACGGCTGCACGGTCAAACCGCGCCGTCGCAGTGCGGCCATCAAGCCAGCCGCAATCGTCGTTTTTCCGACGCCGCTATGCGTTCCGGCGATAACCAGTCGCGCCGTCATCGATACTCCCTTAACCGTTGTTGCACTTTCAGAGTCAATTTCTCTGCTGATAAATCTTCTAAGGGCAGATATTCTGCCCTCAACGCTTCTGCCAGCTGGCGCGCCCGGCCCACACGAATAAAACCGGCGTCGCTGTCCAGGACCAGGGCGGGGACGCCATCGGCGGCCAGGTCCGCGGCTGCTTGCAGGGCTTGCTGCCACGGGTCGCCGGGCGATTCCAGCAGGCTGACGTTGGCCTTGCCGTCGCTGAGTAAAACGAGCAGCACGAGCCGAGTGGGTGCAGGGCGCTGGGCTTGGCGGATGGTCTCGCGGGCCAGCACCAAGGCATGAGCCAGAGGCGTTCGCCCTCCCGTCGGCAAAACGCGCAATGCCTCCTCGGCGCGGTCGATGCCGCGCGTCGGCGGCAGCAGAAGCTCGGCGTTCGGCCCCCGGAACGCGATAACGCCGACTTCATCGCGCTGTTCGTAGGCGCTTTGCAGCAGGCTGAGTACGGCCCCCTTGACAGCCGCCATGCGCTGCCGCGCCGCCATCGAACCGGAGGCATCGACGACGAAGAGAATCAGCGTCCCTCTCCGGTCAGCGCGTTCCTTGCGATGCAGATCCGAGCGCTCGATTGTCACGCCGCCGTTGGGTTGCAGACCATGCCGCGCCGCGGCGCGGAGCGTCGCATCAAGGGCCAGATCGACCGGCTTTTCCTCCGGCACAGCCCGCACGTAGGGACCGCGTTCGCCTGCGGCGCTGCGATTGCGGCGGCCTTGTTCGCGTGGCGTCGTTGCCGCCGACACCTCGATCCGCCGCACGTTTTCAACCGATGAAGGAGAGAAAACCTTCTCTGGCGAGCAAGGTTGCGTCCGCGCCTCTGGGGCGAGCGGGGTTGCGTTAGCGTCCTGAGATCGGGGTGCGGACGCAACCCCGCTCGCCTCCTGTTCCAATTGCGATTCCATCTTCGAGAACGCTTCGTCCAACTGCTCGCGTTCCAACTCGGGACGCTCGAAGGGCCGGCGACGGCGGCGATGGGGAAGGACCAGTTCCGCCGCAGTACGGATGTCATCGAGATGGACGCGCGTGCGGCCCTCCAGGGCGGCCAGAGTGCATGCCGTCTTGTGCAACTCGATGTCGGCCCGCAAGCCATCCACGTCCAGTTCGCAGCACAAGCGCGTCAGGAGTGTCAACAGGCCGTCGTCGAGCACAATCTGCGGTAGCAGCGCCCGCGCGGCGAGGATACGTTCGCGGAGGACGTTCTGCTCCTTGGCCCAACGTGCGGTGAACGCGACCGAATCAGACTCGTAGGCCAAGCGGCGGCGGACCACCTCGGCTCGCAATTCGGGATCGCGTGGCCCGGTCACCTCGACGCTAAGGCCGAATCGGTCGAGTAACTGCGGCCGCAGGTTCCCCTCCTCCGGATTCATCGTGCCGATCAGAAGAAAGCGAGCTGGATGCCGGAACGCCACGCCCTCGCGCTGCACCGTGTTGACACCCATCGCCGCCGCGTCGAGCAAGACATCGACGAGATGATCGGCGAGCAAGTTGACCTCATCGATGTAGAGAATGCCGCGATGCGCCGCCGCGAGCAGCCCTGGCTGAAACGCGCGCCGCCCCTCGCGCAGAGCACGCTCGAAATCGAGAGTGCCCAACACGCGATCCTCGGTGGCCCCCAGCGGCAGATCAACGAACGGTACGGGCATTTCGACAACCTGGCGAGCCTCCGGGTTTATCCCGGAGGCATCCGCGCTGCAATGAGGACATTCGCCCCAGGGCGCATCAGGATCGCAGTGAAACGGACAACCGGCAACCAGCTGCACGGGCGGCAACAGTGCGGCCAGAGAGCGCGCGGCTGTGCTCTTGGCCGTGCCCTTCTCGCCGCGAATCAACACGCCGCCGATGGTCGGATTGACGGCAATTACGAGCAGGGCCGTCTTCAGTTGTTCCTGCCCCACCAGGGCCGCGAAGGGATAGTCCACTGGTGCCCTCTCCTTCCCCTATTTCGTTTAGCGATC
>Ga0078972_1010920_pt1 | contig 16595 bp, 16 predicted proteins | sample YelNatPaOPGAMG01_FD_67568 | JGI IMG/M metagenome (GOLD analysis project Ga0078972, IMG submission 67568) | Hot spring thermophilic microbial communities from Obsidian Pool, Yellowstone National Park, USA - OP-RAMG-01 (SPADES assembly) (version 2) | ecosystem: Environmental > Aquatic > Thermal...
CGTAATCGCTTGATGGTGCAATTTGGATACCGAGGCAGTACACCGAGAAAGAAAGTTCGGAGGGAATCGAAAGGCTGGACCAGGATGCGAAATACATCGTTCCACCTTAATCCGATGTGGGTGCACCACGCAGACGCCGAGAAACGCAGGAACGCAACGACAACTGTACCGCGGGTGCAGCTTGAACACCCACACTTCTGAACATTAGTATGACAGAGCCGTTGGAGAACTCGATCCACGCGGGGCACGATCTACTCGTGGTCCTCGACTTTGGGAGCCAGTACGCGCATCTGATTGTGAGGCGCCTTCGGGACATCGGGTTTTACTCGGAGCTTCACCCTTACGATGTTGGACCAGAGCGCCTGATGGAACTGAAACCGAAGGGTTTGATTCTGTCTGGTGGCCCTGCGTCTGTTTACGAGTCTGATTCACCGCACCTCGACGCGCGCATATTCTCCCTTGGTATTCCTTTACTGGGAATTTGCTACGGTATGCAGGAGATTGCGTACCAGCTCGGAGGGAAGGTGGAGTGCGGCGATAAGAGAGAATACGGACATGCCACTCTCCAGGTAGTCGAAGATCCTGCTGACGGTGGCGCGCTATTTCACGGCCTCAAGACTTCCTGCTCGGTCTGGATGAGTCATGGTGACCGGGTGATTTCGCTGCCCGAGGGCTTTTACCCCATTGCCCGCACGGAAAACTGCAACTACGCTGCCGTGTACGGGCAGCCGAACGCGCATGCATCGGTGCTTGCACCTATATATGGACTACAGTTTCATCCGGAGGTGAGTCATTCTGAGCACGGTACGGAAGTGCTGGCTAATTTTTGCCGGGCAGTATGCGGCTGCAGAGGTGACTGGTACATGGAAGCGTTTCTCGAAGAAGCGATTCGGACAATCCGCGAGCAAACAGGAGAGCATGCGCTCGTTGTCGGTGCGCTGAGCGGTGGCGTCGACTCCACGGTCGCAGCGCTGCTCGTGTCCAGGGCGATTGGAGATCGATTTCGCGGAATCTTTGTGGACAACGGGCTTTTGCGCAAAAATGAAGCGACTGACGTGATGGCGATGCTGAGAGACCAAATGCATGTTCAGGTTGATTGTATTAATGCATCTACGCACTTTTTGGATGCGCTAGCAGGGGTTACCGATCCGGAAGAGAAACGCAAGACCATCGGCAATCAGTTCATCAAGGTCTTCGAGGAGCAGGCGCGAAAAATCTCAGCCGATTTTTTGCTCCAAGGCACGTTGTATCCGGATGTGATCGAATCCATATCGCACAAGGGCCCGAGTGCCACGATCAAAACGCATCACAACGTCGGGGGTCTGCCACAACGAATGCGGCTCAAACTCATTGAACCGCTTCGATATCTGTTTAAGGATGAGGTTCGTAAGCTTGGCCTGGTGCTCGGCTTACCGGCGGAGGTTGTCTATCGTCACCCCTTCCCTGGACCGGGATTGGCCATACGTGTTCTCGGTGAGATTACTTCCGAACGTTTGAACAAACTGCGCGAAGCAGATGCTATTTTTCTGCATGAATTGCGCCGTGCAGGGCTGTATGAACAGATTGGACAAGCATTCGCTGTGCTCCTTTCCAGCAAAGCTGTAGGAGTCATGGGAGATTTTCGGACATACGAAGAGGTCATTGCGCTGAGAGCGGTTGCTACCTCGGATTACATGACTGCCGACTGGTATCCTCTTCCTTTCGAGGTGCTGCGGCGAATTTCCCTGCGAATTGTGAACGAGGTCAGTGGCGTGAATCGCATTGTTTATGACGTCACGAGTAAGCCGCCCGGAACAATAGAATGGGAGTGAACGCAACCGATTCCATTTCTGGTCGACATTGGTCCCCTGTAGGGCAAATCAGCGTTGCCCGACTGGTTGATTTTCACGAAAAAGCCCGTGCGCATCCATCACCTACACTCTACCTTTCTTGTCGGGTGACACGAATCATGACAAGGCCATCACCAGAAGAACGATGACGATAAAACTCCACCATATGATCACAAGTCCCGAATTTGCAGCACCTGCGCACTTTCCGAACGGTGATAACGCGCATGCGACGGGAGCCGCACGATCCTTAATCGGCAAATGTACGCATATGCGGAGCGCCTTTCGCCTCTGTACCGGAAATTGAACGCATGCGATGAGTGCCTTTCGCAGCGAGGCACATGCATCCTCAAGCGCAGAGTGGCATGCGCAGGAGAGCCACTAGTTTCGTCGGCTCGGTCCGCAAGGCAATGATATCCTCTCATAAGTTGCAGGCGCGCCCGGACAAGTGAGCTTCTGGGATCGTTGCACTCCAGCCCAAGATCCGTACTTTCCTGATCAGTTCAAGCATACGTGCTGGTGCATCTCCCAGACCGGCATTCGTCTCCATCGATGTCGCGTCAATAGCTTCAGACACCATGTAGGATGAAGAGCTGCTCGGTTGCGTCGGACGGAAAGTCGGCAAGGTTCTCGGTCATCCCAAGTTCTGCTGCAAGCCTCCACGCTCAACCCCGCAAGATGGTCCCTCCGGAGCGAACGACTAAGTGCGCGTTCGATTTTTCCTCTTGATCGAGTTTGATCCAGGGAGAGCAAAGCTTTGTGCGCTCTTAAGTTCGAGTACAGCGCGCGCTGGCAGAGAGACGGTCAGCCACAGAAGCCGCCGTTCAAAGAGATATCGATTGATGCACCAACGTTATGCAGCGGGTTCAGCAGACCTTCACACATTCGTCGGGGATACTGCGTCTTGATTGGTGGCGGAACGATATAGGTGCTGATCTAGAAGGCTCGCAGCAGTTGCGCGTCTTCGGGCGGAATCATCCCGTTGTTCAGTGGATCCATCTTCTAAAGAGGTTGTCCCGGGGTCCCCGCATGCGCCTCGCATGATTCCAACACGCTGGAGGATGTGCATGACGAATTCTGGCAGCAACATGCACAGTGGGAATTCGGCGGGAGCCCCGGCGACCTCCGGGGTTGGCAACTGAAACTTTTTCGCGAATCGGAAGTATCCCCAGCTACCGACAAAGGCGCAAATGGTCACCAATCCCGAGAGCCATAGGGTCGGTACCAACGGAACGAGGGATACGATCGTGTTCACATACATCAGAGGAAACGTACGGACTGGAACGAAACGAGCGAGAGTGCCCAGGCTCGGAAACGTCTGCTCCGGTCGGTATCGAGCATACGCGACAAGTAAAGCTACATTTCCTGCATAGAAACCAGCGCTACTTGCAAACAAGTACTCAGGACGGAGTCTCCACCACAAAAACGCGCCAAAAGTGATAACGAACGACAGCACGCTCGCGAAAGCTGTGATGAAAAGCACGTACATAGCAAGCTCCAACAAGCGCTCCGTTGAGCCGCCGGGAGACTCCGATCCTCGCCAAACTTCTTCTAAAGATCGTCCTACGGTGACGAGTACCAAGAGCGTCAAAAAGAGGTGTAGCGCGTGAACCTCAACGAATCCGTACGTGACCACGTTCCAGATCCGCAGCCCTGCTAGTGTCTCAGCCGGCGTAAACGAGAAAAACTGCGTGAACGGCGGGTACCAACTCAGACAATAGGTGGAAACAAGAGCAATGAGAAGTAAACGAGTGAAATCTGGAAGATTATGCCATCTTCCAGCGTGCCAAATGCGGCTGACTTGCTGTACGGCAACCTTCCTCAGACGGGCAACTCCGAGAACGGTTTGGCTCGTACGACCCCCTTCACTACCAACGGACGAGCTCCTAGCTCTTACGGCATTCTCTGAAATATCTTCTCGGGAGTTTTGCAAAACAGAGCTCTGGAAACTCATGGTTTCAAAAACGCACAACCGCCACTAGGTAGTACGCCCCGCTCTGCAGCGCTGAAGTTGACGCCGCCATATGAATCCACTGTAGCTTGAACAGATAATATCTACGTTCTCTTCGAGTTCGATCATACATACAACGAGCCCGTTCTCTGCGAAGACCTACATATGCTTCGACCGTGTTTTCGGAAGGAAGTCTCATCGACTCGGAAAACTGGTCGGTGTCCCTGTTCTTCATAACGATCGCAACGTTCCAGGAACTCTTTCGTCGCAACTTCGATAAAAGATAGATGTGTGTGAACTAAGTTATTTTGCGACTGTATCCCAGTGATTCAGGATAACACGAACAAGCTATTGAGAACAGGGACGGTCATAGTGGTTACTATAGTCGCCTTCGCTTTCCGTAAAAGGTGATCAACGGGTCATTTTCTACCATTGAACCCAATCAGTCTTTAAGAATATCGATTTTTGGCGCGGAGCCCATACACTTCTTCCTTTCAGTATTCCTCAGGCATCTGAGCACTGCGATGTGACTGCCCTGAAGGAGGTACGCAGCCATCCATGCACACTGCAGTGAAGCATATATCCTTAAGGCAATTCGTCTACGATCTAGAGAGTGCGTCGAGTAGAGATTTTCGATCCCCTGCTATACACCGCAACAGCGATGAAACCAAATTGAGTTGAAAGACTATATGGACAAGACTCATTAACCCTGTATCTATCTTCTCATGATGCGGAACGCATGAACAGTAACCTGGAGCATCCGACTTTGCCCCCCGAGAAATGGACCCGCATAATCAGCGGTTCTATCGTGCTGCCCAGGGTACACAACCGGGATAGGCCATCGCATTGCGAGCAGAGAACCGACTCTCCGTGATAAAGGCAAGGCGTTTTTCATGACCTGTGAAATACAGAATAATTTAAAGCAGGTGCGCTACCATTTATGACATCCTTGGTTTTATTTGGAGCTCAGCTTAACGACCATGAGCGAGGTCTCGAAAGTAGCGGGAGCGGAAACGAGACCAGTTGCTGCTGCTGCACTGTCTTTCGATATGCCTGCCACTGAACATACGAAAGAAAGCTCCTGGCCAGGCGATGACGTCCATGTGAAGCACGGGTGGAGGCCTGGCCCGTCTTGAGCTCGTAATGCTTCCACAGAGAGCGCGCTCGACTATTCGACCTCATTTCCAAGATTTCTGCGCAAAACGCGTGCTTCGAAAAAGTCGCCCCCTCTGACATTGCTCTTGCACTGGATCGCTCACCTATCGCCCCTGGCTGTCCCAGTTTCGTCAAGCCCTACGAACGTGACTGCAAAATTCTTCTCTCGCATCGTGGAAAACTCACTAAATTGTTCGACTAAGAAAAGCTTCTGAGCACCGCAAAACATCGGAAAGCGCACATCCGAATCACTTGATGTGAGACGGGTCTAGCACAAGTGAAACCTGATTGTTGAGAACGTTTTTGCTCAGTCTGGTTGCGAGCAACGTCACACAAAGGTTTGATGCATATTCCTCGAACGAGTTACTCGTTTGCCTCGAACGTGGCGGTTGGGCGCAAGCGTGGGAAACGTTCGGGTCACAAAGCACTGTATGCAACCTTTCCAAGAACTCTGATTGCCAAGAAGGGTTCTCCTCTAACCAGGCGCGCAACAGTGCGTCCAACTCAGGGTACCCGTGCTCACTGCCAGTCCGCCCTGCCTCATTCGCTGCAAGCAGCGCCCAGGAAACCGCTTTACGGATTTCCGTGTCCGGCCATTTTGCCAAACTCTTCTCACGAGCCAAGCGTAGTACGGAGTCGAACAACGCTGAGCCTGTGGCAGGCGTTCGAGAGCCCATCGCAAACGAGGCGTTGTAAGCTCAACCTGGAGGTGCAGTGCGTCTTGTGGAGTTCCGCGGTATTTTGTAGCGACCGCTCTTCGTTGCTGTTATTTCAGAGCTTTTCTGGTACAAACAGACATAACAGAATTCGTCAACAGTGTCTGAAAAGTGTGTTTTTCGATAGCGTCGCTAGCGCCTCGGCGGGACTGATCAATCTTCTCAACGCGCTGCGATTGAATTACTTCTGTGGAGCAGCACTTCTGCAGCGTGATATGGTGAATCCTCGTCTACTGAGATTTTGTTTCTGATTTTTTCGAGTCATGTACATAGTTGAGAGCTCTAGTGTAATCAGCGCTCGGCATTGGAACCAAACGTCCAGCACTGGGGTCTCTTACTGCCAAAGCTGCCGGGCGCTGGATGCAGTCGAGAACAGACGTGCGAAGCTCCGTGCTTCGTTTACGCTTCTGAAAACAAGGTTCTGCGCTAGTGCCCGTATACGCGGTTATGTGGCCGGCTCGATCTACAGCTTCAGCAAGCTTCATGTCCGGTGCAGTTCAGTTGACTCTGGAGAGCACGGTGTTTCTCAAGAGCGAGTGCACGCGCGGCCGAATGCTGCCTTCTTGGCGGACGTAGATAGCGTTCCGGCAGCAGCAACAACAGCTGGCGCTGCTGTGGGTGTAACTGGAGAAAACCTGGGCCAGACGGTGGTTTCACGAGAGTCAAATACTGCTTCTCCCGGGATGGAGCAGGTCGAGCAGGTTTCCCTAGTTATGGAGAGTACAGCCGAACTTTTGGAGTTTGGCCGAGTGCTCGAGTGCTTGTCGAGTTTAGCGCTTACGCAAACGGGCAGGCAACGTCTCCTGAGTAGAGGGCTAATGATTCATCTTCTATCATTAACGAAACAGCAAAGCGAAAGACTTATGCAACTAACAGCTGAAGTTGTGACTATTGAAAGGCGGACGCCAACCTCGCCGTTTGAGGTTCTGAAACGGCTCCCGGATGTCGAGGGACTTATTCAAAGGCTCCACAAAAAAGGTAATCTCGAAGGAGAAGAGCTGCTTCGCATTGCCAATTTCGTGCAGGTAGCGGCGAACTTGAAAAAGGCTTCCGCGGAATGCCTCATGGATTCGAGTTCGGCCTCCCCGGACGCATACATGTCTTCACCAGCATTTGACAGCACTAGCTGTACGAATCAGATGCACACAGAACCTCTTGCTGTGCAGAAGTGCTCAGCAGAATTGCAAAGCATTCTAGATCGGGTTCAGCCCGTCAGTGCGGCAGCATCAGAGATATTTGCGACACTCGACGAAACTGGTCGTCCGCGCGAAACTGCATCCGATGAACTTCGAGTAGTTCGAACGCAGTTGCAGCGAATTAAGGAGCGAATAAAAGACGAACTACAGCGAATCATTCAGAGCAAAGGAGATGCTCTACAGGATCGGACGCCAACGACGCGCTACGATCGCCAGGTGCTTGCAGTGAAGGCGACCCACAAGCGGAGAATACCAGGAATCGTGCACGATTACAGTAACACTGGGAGCACTGTTTTCGTTGAGCCGCATGCGATTGTGGAGTTGAATAGCGAATTACGTCGCCTCAGTCGCAGGGAATCCGCAATCGAACGCGACATTTGGAATCAGCTGAGTAAGCGACTGCATGCTGCGAGCGTCCGGCTCAGTAGCACATTTGAGGCCCTGATTGACATTGATTTCTCGGTGGCCCGAGCCCGTTACGCACGGCATATCGGCGCTTCGTTGGTGCGCTTCGCTGCAGATAGTGAGATGCCAGTGGACATTCGCGGTGCATGCCATCCGCTACTTTTGTGGCGCTCGCTCAAATCGATGGAGAGCGTGGTACCGATTGACTTTCATTTACGGGGAATTGCTTCCGCCGCCATCCTGACTGGAGCGAATGCCGGAGGAAAAACCCTAGCGGCGAAGACCCTCGGTCTCATAGTGCTCATGGCAAAGAGCGGCATTCCGATTCCTCGGCGACACGCTGATCCGAATATGTCGCCGACCACGCTACTCGATGAAGATGTCACTGTGCCGTACTTTGACAGAGTACTTGCAGACATTGGAGATGAACAGTCGTTAGAGCAAAATTTGTCAACATTCAGCGGCCATATAAGACGAATAGGTGAGATTCTTCAGTGTGCGACTGCGGACTCGCTGGTGCTTCTGGATGAGCTTGGTGCTGGAACGGATCCGGCCGAGGGAGCTGCGCTTGGCATCGCCCTTGTTCGCTACCTGGTCGAGAAGAAAAACGTTCGCTTCGTCTTTGTGACAACGCATCATAGTGAACTGAAGACTCTCTTTTTTATGGAACCCTCTAGATACGAAAACGTCTCCGTTGAATTTGACACGGACCGGTTGGAACCTACGTACCGACTTCTCTGGGGTGTAGCGGGGAGGTCGTATGCGCTGCTGGTTGCCCGCAGACTCGGGCTCGATCACGACATTTTGCAAGAAGCGGAAAACCTACTCGAACGATCGGTCGGTGTAGGCTCGAGCCCGGACTCTTTGCCACTGAGTCCTGGGAGCGGATCGAGCTCTCCGCAGAATATGAGCCGCCTCATGGAGCAGGTTGAAAAGATTCGCGTGGAGCAGCTTCAGAACCTGGAACGAGCACGCCAAGAAGCACGGGAAATGGAGCGAATGCGACAGGAGCACGAGAAGCGACTTGCAGGACTAGAGCGACATCGCAAGGAGGCAATCGAAGAAGTTAAGCGGGCATTAGAAGCGGAATTAGAACAAGTGCGTCAGGAGCTTCGGGAAGCACTGCAGCGCCTTCGACGCAATGAAATGGCATCGTCGGAAGGTAACACCCTTGCAAATACCCTGGAAGCAAAAGTCGCGGAAGCAACAATGGCCCTAGCGGGATTGGAACGAGACGATGATCGGGAAATCAACCCGGAAACGGTGGACACGAATGATTATGTCATGGTACCGAAGCTCGGATCATCTCCCTTGCGGGTGACCCAGAAACTTCCCGATGGACGTATACGTGTTGCACTGGGGAACCTGACAGCAACAATTGCTGTCCAGGAAGTCGTGTCTGTTCAGCGCCCGACTGAAGCATCGACCACAATGGCCACGGAACGATCGCCACGGCGTCGTGTCGAAGCTGAGAAGCCGGCCAGCGGGCTCTCCTCGCCAGTGCTGGTGCGCACTGACCGAAACACCGTGGACCTCAGGGGTATGCGGGCACACGAAGTAGAATCTGCTCTGGATTCTGCGATAGATCGCAGTGTGCAGATGGGATCGCTCTGGATCATTCATGGACACGGTTCTGGACGGCTGAAGAGCGTTGTGCGAGAGTACCTGCGTGGCCATCCGCATGTGGACAGTTTCCAGGAAGCGAGCCCTTCAGATGGGGGATCTGGAGTGACGGTCGCGGTGCTTCGATGAAGGTTTCGGTAGACGCCAGGACGAATGTATCATCTAGTCACGCCCTTACACGGACAGGTCGCGATGCCTGCGGAGTCGACACTCAAGCATAAAGTCGAGGAAATGAAGTGGAAGACAGAAAACCTTTCTTGGTCATGATCCTTAGCCGCGTTGGGCTCTTTTTCTTATGTTTTCAACTGCGATTTGCAACTCGCAGGGTTAACTTATGTGGCTACATAATATTCCTTCGCTCTTGTTGCGAACGTGCAGTCATGTGAGTTGCGATCGCACCCGGTGTATATGTGACTTTTCGACGAATCTTAGCCCCTGATGTGGTGTTTTCTGGCCTAGTAATTGATTCCAAACAATGTACATTTGGAAACACTGTGCAGGCTAGAAAGATTCTTATTTCGGGGACCAGCGATATATCGCGCGCTCGGACAACGGCCCAGGCGGATATCTCCGAGCAGCTATTCCGGGCGCTCACGGCAGGCCCCCGGCCTTCGATGAACTCACGAACGACTCACTACATCGAAAGGGGATTACGGTTTGTAGCAGCTGGAACTTGGTCCAGGATGAAGAATCATAGACGCTTTCCCGGTTGACGATAATTCTCGTGTAGTTGCATATCCCTGATCAGCACGAACGTTCTCTCAAGCAGAAGAATCCGCGTTGCTGCGCGCACGCGAACAACCATCGTCTTCCGCGTTCATTTGCAAACGTTTCCAAATGGGTTGTGTAGCTCTCTGGAGACGCAGACTCTGCTTCGGTTTTTCGTTTGCTGTTGTGTAACAGTGTCGTGAACTGGAGGCTCCGCATTCGAAGCGCTACTTACTTTGATGGACGTATCCGCGCACCTTGCGGAACCGGGGGGACAGTGCGAACTGCCAGAGTCCAGAATAGAACGGCCCCGCACCGAGCCACAGACAGGAGGACACTCGAACAGCATCGCGACTGCTGAAAACCAAAAAAGCCCGAACGCAGACAGGCAGGAAGCACCTCGTTGCACGAAAGCGTTCGCTGGAACTGAAACTAGTTCAGGCAACCTGGACGGGGAGGCGCCCGTGGACAGTTGGGTTTCCGTGGAAGCCCCGACTAGCGAGGTCGACGAAAAGCCCGCGCTGATAAGGCGAACAGTTGAGCAGTCGCCGGTTTTATGCGTAAAAATGGCAGGACATGAAAACGTTGAAACCCCTCTTTATTTGCATTCAAGTTCGTCGCAACCAAAACTGTCCAGTGCAGAGACTACAAGAGTGGGGCTATATCGCACACGCTTCCCGAACATGAATAGAGTTCGTGTGCATGCCTCCAAAGCTCTCGGTCGCTGGTCAAAGTTCATTGCGGAAGAGCTCCGCTCGGGTTCGTTGGTTAACGAATACAGCGCATGGGTGACGACTGTCCTCGTGTGTACCTTGCTGGTATACTTGCTAACGATAACTATTAGCATTCTGTACGCTGTCCTTTGTGCAGCCCTTACTGTACTCGTTTCGTGTGCAGGCGCGATAACTGCGGCATTTGTTTGGATTGCTCTTTTGTTGATGGTCAGTATTCCGATTTTCGTAATCGTTCTAGTATCCTTGCTGGCAGCTACTACAGGCATATTTGCATTGAAAGTCGGTTTGGATGGCATCAAGTCCAACACAGACCAGATTGAAGACGACGACGATCCACAGGACTTGTAAAAGCATTCGGGCAACCATCACGGGGGGGGGGCACCAGGTGGCAGCTGAGTAAGTGAGCCTCCTGAACTCCGAGCTGTCTCCGTCTAAAGATACTGTGCCATTCAGTAGCGCTGAGCAGGCTCGACTTCCATTGTATAGGGACTAAACTGCTGTTCATCTCGTCACCCACGTTCCTTAGCATCGTAAAGCAGCATTGGTTCCCGTTGTGGCTAGTTGCGAATATCAGGAGACACCGAAACGGCTGACCTGTTCGTCAGTGCTTGTCTCACTGCCTTTGCGCGAAAATGCCCCGTGGTCGCTCATCGCGAGATAGATATGCTCCTTACATGTCGGACACGGACATTTCTTCGTACCGCGGCACATGCCGCACTGTCCAGCACTTACGGTGCCGAGAATCTCAAGAGCGTAGTAACCCTTGCCCTCACACACCGGGCATAAAATTTCGCCTGCTCCGCGGCATTGCTCGCATTCCGGTCTCCCCTTCGGCAGGTTTAACCAGTGTGAATAACTCGGAAACGATTCCGGAAGCTCAACGCTATCCAAGAAGGTCAAGTACTCCGAACTGAAGCCCAGGTCCAGTGACGGCTGCAAGTTGTTTCTTCCTTGCGGTTTCCCGACACCAGACGCTGCCTCCTCGTTGGAGCCAAAAGAGCCACGGTCCCCCGCTTTACCTGTATCTTTATCCTCCTGCGAAGATGCTCGTACGAGAAACTTGGGTACTCGACGTTCTGAGGGCGAGCGTCGCAACCACACACGGGCCTCGCTCGAGTTCCGCCGCGGTGCAGCTTGCTTCGGTCCCGCCACCGCGAAAGTCCCGAAATTCCGCAGGCTACCAAGGGAGGCCACGAAAGTCACAGTGCCAGCTCGCATGTTTGTTGCCGTGTAAATGAAAAGTGCAAGGTTCAGAGCCGCACTGCTGCCTCGCTGAATGCGTTGACGGTTCAAACACCGCCAGCGACAAAATCTATCATGCGCAGTAACCGGCATTCGAGAACAGTATCCGCCGCGTCACGCTTGGCGTGACTATTGCTCGGCGAGCGAGCTCCTGTTCATTTATGGACAGAACTGTATATGCACGTAACGAGCTCTAGGGCTTGGTGTCCCAATTACGCTGCGCTGGCGCATTCGTGACCCCTGCAGCGACCGTTCAGCAGGAGCATGCACTGCAGGCGCGGCGAAGCATTGGCCCCGCGTGCGCAATCTCGAGAGCGCTTCGATTTTCAGAGAAACCGGACAGAATCGCCTGAAACTATATATTTTTGATAACTATGTCCCACTCCCAAGTGAATATCGTCAGGTGCTTTTCGGGGTTCATGGCTGACGTGTTCGATGTATGTCTCTTTTTAAAGAATAAAAAATCTAAAGGAAAGGTTTGGACATGAAAGCCGGGGATCCTAGAGGATCATCATCGCCGGCTGCCGGAAAACAAACGAATAGTATCCTCCTCTCGCCGACCATAGAGCGAAGAAGCGTATGTTACGACGAAGAAGGAGACGAAGATGGGAGATAGGCGAGAAAAAAGGTGTTTCCCGGCCAGGATGATGACGAGACTTTGCTGGCACAGAGGGCACGAGTTCGAGAACTCCTTGCAATGAAGAGCTCTAATAGAGGTAAGAAACACATAAAGTTCCTGAACCGAAACCTCAACGCCGCCGTCATTGTCAGACGATGTACAGTACTGAATATGAGACCCGCGGAGCTGGAAAGAGCGAACTTTATGGGGAAACCTCTTAGGCTCGAATTGCGCAAGGAGAAGCAGAAGCTGATACCAGTGGCCGGTCGTAAAAGATGGGGAGGCGTCTGCGTCTGAACATCAATTTACCCTACGTGATCGTAGCACGTTCATCGTTCTACTAAACACTGTGTGTCTACGCGCACCGTTCTTGGTGCAGCGTTACGTTACGCCTCATTTGATTCCTCCGGTCGATGGCTCCTGTTCCTGGTTTCCCTGACGATCTTATCAGTCTCTGTCGACACGTGGAACGCGAGATCATCTGCTATCTGGTTGCGCAACACCGTTTTACGCCTTGCACAGCTGCAGAGTGGCTCGTGGCCGTTGCAAGCTGCGGTGCGCTCCTTGGCACCGCTCTTGGCTTGATCACGCCGAACAAAACTTTTCTTGCAGAACAAGGTAAATCGATTCTGTTTCTGACGCTGGTGACCGGATGTACAGTATTTGCGTGGCTCGTCGTCCTGTTCCGGATTGAACGCTGGTCGTTCCGGGGTTGCAAGACGTCCCGGCCACCACGCTCTGACCGTATGAGCCTGTTTTTTCGTTTCGATCGAGTGCCACAGTACGCGACAGAGTTTCGAGTTCGATTTAGGATGATCGTCTCGGGACGAGCACCTAGGGAAACGGTATGGACAAGCGATATCACGCGCTTCTTCTCGAATGAAGGAAAATTCTTAGAAGAGTGCTTTTACATGGAGCTCGAGCAAGCAACGTCTTCTTTTCTTAGCAAGTCGAGCAACGGCACTGAACCCGAATGCACCCGATAGCGCTTTGAGATCCACTCGAGCACTAGCTGCGATTGTTCGACGGAAAAGAATCTCACATTCCTGCCAATATCGCGGAGAATCGCGCTTGGGGGATGCAGCACCAGCGAGGACTGGCAATGATAAACAAGTCACACGTTGTATACCCTGATTGGGACCAAATACCGCAAACTGCCTCATATGGTATGAACGCAAAGCGCGGCCTCCAATAAGCTCTTGAATCGCTGGATATGTCACTGGATCCACTGCGTTGCGAAAAGTACCTGATTCCTACGCCGAGGTTTGGATCTCGCGAAACTGCTGTACTAGAGTACCGAAAGACATGGTGTATCGTATGCAGATGAGTCTGTATATGATGCACGCATGCCAGCGTATGCTTTACATTTGAACAGAGCTCAAGTCGGCAAACTTGGTATGCGTTGCGCGGGGATCTGAATCGTTTCCATTGCTATTCCCAGAGACACCATTCCACATATACTCTTTATAGCTGCCTGCAGATGTGGATCTCTATTGCCTTACACATAAACGGAATCTGTACCGCTTCAATGGAGCAACGCAGAAACGCGCAAGCGCATGCCTGCCTACCATGGCTGCACTCGAGAGCGCTCCGCGCCCAAGCATAGACCTCTGGAGTCTTTACAGGTGCAGGATCGCTGTATCTAATCAAGGATCTCTGAGTCCACGGCGGTGACAGCAACCAGGGAAACGACCGGCACTATATTCCAAACTCCCTCAAGTCCTCTGGCCACAACCCGGACTTCCCCCTGAAAATGTTCGTTCGTTCGTTCGTTCGTTCAAACGATCCTGCGGGATCCGAGCCTATCGTCAGCTTCTGCTGCAGCGTCGAAAGCACTGAGGCAGAATTCGCACGGAGGCAGAGCGGCTTTGCTGTACCCTTGCGGGCATCGGCGATAGTAGGCCGTTGGATCCTGGAAAAGGCTTCGACAATGCGGTTCATGGGAGCGGCATACAACCCCTGACCATAGAGCTAAGCTGCACATTTTCGAGTGCGGCAAGCACTCTCTCCTTATCATTCAACTGTTTTGTGATTTCTTGCCAATGCACATGGGTATCGGGCGTTACGAGCACTTTTAGTCGCAGGGCATACGGCGATTTTCCCACTTCGGGCAGTGCAGAGACGCAGGTCGGCGAAAGTCCGAGGTCAACAAGCCGCTGGCGTATGCAAAGACCAATAAGGGCAGCTAGACTGCAGTGCGGGACCGTTGGTGTAAACGATACCAGAAGAAACCGTCGCCGAGAGCTCTCCGAAACGGACTCGGGAGTCACTACAGCGAGCTCCTCGAGCGTGTTTGGGTGCTCTGGGTCTCGAATGTCACGAATCGCTTCAAAAACTTGTGCTGTAAGGGGAGTCCCTGGTGCAGGTGGCCATTTCCGTGTGGAGCGATCCACTTGATGAACGGTCGGCGCCGCGTTATCTAGTGGCATCCGCGCGTTACCTGTTTTGCTTAAAAGAAGCTTTCGACGGTAGTGAAACAAGAACCTAATTTCTGGCTGAGGATGAAGACAGGAAAAGACCACTTATGTCTATCGAGCGAGTGGGCACAATGGCGCACGTGCGTACACAGAAACTGCAGGTTTTTCAGACGAACGAACACCAGTGCTCCACGAGATTGGGAATATGTGTAGAGCGCGTTCCTGCCGCTCGCTAATTGCGCCCGGGTGCAAGCGGCGCGACGAAGTTTGTAGCCTGCGCACTGGAAAAAGGCCATGGAAAGAGGGAGGCTTGTCACGTCTAGCTTTCAAAATACGGCCTTGCTACTATACGATCGTCATTCTACGGTTAAAATATTGATGAACAGCTCGTCTTCAAGTATTTGTTATGAACGTCGTGCAGCCAAACCAGATATTCGCAGGCTCTACCTACGTGGATGTCGCTTAGAAAATTTGCGCCACTCCATAGGTATGCTAGGAAATGCTGCCACTGCAACCACAGGTTGGACATTTTCGGTACCATTGATAAGAATGTTGATGGAAAGAAACAGCTGGACAAAGAAAACAGCATGTATCTGTGGGAGATCTTCGCGTGTTCAATAACGCACTGTGTGTTTCGTAAAGAAACGCGAACTTGGACCACAGGAACGAACTGAGATCGTCTCACTCGATGAAACTTCACTCGGGAGAAATGGAAGACCCGCATTTGGGAACTCGAAGGCGGGAAATCCGGTGTTCGTGAAGAAGACGCTAGTGATCATCAAGAAAACATCAGCCCTGGTTGCGATCCAGGCGTCTCGTTGCCTACAGGTATGCAAACAGACAGAATGGTCCAGCAGCATATACTCGTTTTAGACACCGTCGCTTTTCGTTGCTCTAAGGCGTCAAAAGAGCACGCGACTGAGCTTCGAGTTGAGTACCGCTTCATATCAGTCTGTGGTCCCGCGCTCAATCCAGAAAAATTTCTGTTCGCTGCTGTTATACGCCGCGTTTTCGCTCATGGAGCAATGGACCAGCGGTTGACATTCATGGCACCGCTCTTCGCTAAGACATGCCCTAACTTCGCCAGCGCTGATCTGCCATGGTTCTCCACTGTTTGTGCGCGGGATGGAGTAGGGAGGCGTGCATCGCTGCGCTGGTGCGCCTGCAACCGAGACAGTGACGGAAAGGTACGTAAGGAATAGCAGATACATGTATAGAAGAGACGCGCCACTGTGCCACCGTCCATCAGGTGCGTCTGAATCCCGAAGACAGGAACGGCTGAAGATCATAGCGACCTTATGCATGGTATCCCCAGGGTCAAATATGGGAAACGATACCGACTTGCAAGAAGAGGAAGATCCGCTTGAACAGAGGAGAACGAGCAGCGTGAAGGGGAAGCGTTCGGGGGAGAAACATAAATCTGAAATCGTGCTCTGCGTCTCCCCACGATAAAACTTCAACTGCGAGAATCTTCCAAAGTATAAAATTCAGGGCGCCATCGGGGCTCGAAATGCTTCGCATTCGAAGAAGGCTTACCTGGCCTCCCCCGCGTGAACAAAATTCGCAAATCAAGTGTCTTTTGGGGAGCTCCAGAAGCACTGCTGCTGGAAATCCACATTCCACTAGAGCTTTTCAGTCAAACTCTCATGCGACATCGCAACTGGCGCGTGTGGCTGAAGATGCAACACGGCCTGACTGTCAAACCCGCGATTTGTTCATACATGTTGTCCGGTCGATGTTCATGCGTCGCCATGCCTCGTCGGCGATCGAAAAAAACCTACAGCGCACGTGCCCAGAAATATCAGACCAACCTCGAAAACCGAAACCGTGCGCGGGACAAGGTCAAAATGGAGCGCTCCGTGGACGTTGGACCCTCAGGTTACTGGTTGAGAAAAGTCGGGACACATGGAGAGAATGCTTCGCATATCGAAGAAGGTCAATGAGGAGCTTCTGGTGCCGAAAGCGATCGAGGTGGTCGCGAGTTCCGAGGAAACGTCACTGAG
>Ga0078972_1010921_pt1 | contig 16588 bp, 14 predicted proteins | sample YelNatPaOPGAMG01_FD_67568 | JGI IMG/M metagenome (GOLD analysis project Ga0078972, IMG submission 67568) | Hot spring thermophilic microbial communities from Obsidian Pool, Yellowstone National Park, USA - OP-RAMG-01 (SPADES assembly) (version 2) | ecosystem: Environmental > Aquatic > Thermal...
AGGGCTTTCCGTGGGTCTCCGGTGTAGATGAACTAAACAGAATATTAAGGGCAAAGTGTACTCCCCCCAGTTCATTAACCGAGAGAGGGCTAGCTCTTCAACACATACGAAACGACGAGTGGTCATACCATACGATTAGGAAAGCGGCCTGGATCAGCGAGATGCATCACGATATGCGAGATGCCTTTCAAAGGATGCAAGATGCACTTCAAAATGGAAGGCCACCCATCGTAAATTATCGTCATATGGCCGTTCATGGCCGACTGGTAGGAAAGTATCTGGATAATGCTGAAAAGGCCTTTCGAGATGCTGGAATTTGGTCTCAAAAAAGATTTCTCTACTCTGGCGGGCCGGCCTCCGAGATTCTTGCAAAACTCGGAGGACCAGGCCCAGGTTCGCTGGACACCATTTTCAAGGAATTGGAGAACGAAATACTTCGCAGGCGCTTTGGCTTCACCAGCGAGTGAACCATGTACTAGTTATCGTTGTGTCACCTGTATGTCACATAGAGGTAACTAGGAGGTGATAATGCAATGGAACAGCAATTCATGGATGATCCTGTTATTGGCTCCCAACCGTTTACTTGTAAAGGCAAGGTGATGGCAAAACAGACGCTGTTTGGATTTGGTCCAATTAAATGGGAACCTAAGCATAACGAACCCGAACAAGCAGTCCTTATCGTTCATAGATCCGGGCGAACTCGCGTGGTTTGCCCAATATGTGGTTCTTGGGAAAACACGCGCTAACGCTACTGTAGGTTCTTCTCACTTGCGCCATATAACAGAGTTGCGCTGGTCTTGGCCTGCGATGAGATACCCCCGTACTTCACGGCCAAAACAACGGGCTGTCTGGTGGCCTGGGTGGATAGTCGCGCCTACGATGAGCAAAGGGCGCCTGGTTCCGTTACTTCGCGGGAATCAGGTCGAGTCAAGGGAGGTCCTCGACATTGCTCCGGCCTGGTTCGGCGTGCATTCGCCGCCGGGCTGGCTGCCCGCTCCTCAACCACCGCACCTTAACAAATTTTTATCTAAAATTCACACTGCCTTAATCTTCGTTCGCTATACTGTGTATCGTCGGACCGGTCAACGGGCGGTCCCGGACCCGGTCCGCCCCGCCGCCAGGTTGGCGGCCGCAGGATTCCGGCACCCCTGTCCTATGAAATCAACGATACACCTCCTCAAATCGGCCGGTGGGATGCCTCTCTCCCCGGCCCTCTTTCTGCCCCGGAGGCGCTGCCCACCGAAGGTCCCGGTGACAAACCGTGCTGTTTTCCCAAACAAGCGATTTCAAAAATGAAAAAGATACCCTATCTAAATAGTTACCCCCATCAATCCATTATTGAGACTTTTAATCAGTTCCGGCTAATATCGGCTTCTATGGATTGGTACGGGACCACGATATTTTCCACGTATAAAAGCCCGGCACTGAAATAAGATCGTTGGTGTATTGTTTGGCTTATTTGGCAAAGTTGATCGGTTGGGAGCATTGACAAAAAAATGTCTTTTAGCCAAGATACCACGATAAAGTTTAGTTTGCCGGTAAAGCAGGTTAGCTGGAGCTAAGGCGGGGAAAATGTTCTAGACATAAATCGTACTATGCGCGTCAATAATAGACTCAAGAAAAAAGGAGGTGAGTTAAGTGGCGGCAGGACAGAGATCGAATCGCCGGTTGTTCAACTCCCCGGGTCTGGAGCAGTTCAAGTTTGAAACGGCGCGGGAACTGGGGATAAACTACCAGCCGGGCATGTATATGGGCGATGTGCCGTCCCGCCAGAACGGTTCCATCGGCGGGAACATGGTCAAAAAGATGATCGCCTCGTATGAGCAGAGCCTGGCTTCCGGTGCCGTTCCGCCTACTCCGGCGGTGACGAACCGGCAGGTCACTCCTTAACAAGGGGAGAACGCGATGAGGCTTGGCGGCAGGGTTACATGCTACCGGGCGCCCGGAGGAAGCTGCCGGCTTCACTCCGGGCCGACCCTGACGCGCTGGACGTCTCGCGGTAACATGTCCCTCCCTGTCGTTCCGCGCCGGCGGGGGAGTGGGTAAAGGTTTTCTCCACCGGACACGGAAACCGGGTAGGAAAAGCGGGAAGCAGGGTTCGCCCTGCTTCTTGTGTCATTGGAGGTAAAGACCGAATTCCCCGGGATCGATGGACGGGTGCAGGGCCATGGATATGCCGCCGGCCACCACGGTGGCGGCGTTCTTGATCAGGATGTCGATCTCCTTGGGGGTCACCGTGAGTTCCCCGCCGAAAGGTTTCAAAACCTCGCCGACCAGTTTGTCGGTAAAGTCGGGCGGCAGGGTCCGGAAAACCCGGTACAACTCGGGCGAACTCTGCAGTTGCCGCATCAGTTGGTCGATGGCGTCGGAGGCGATCACGGCCGCGTTGACCACCGTGGGCACGCCCACCGCGATCACCGGTACGCCCAGGGTTTCCCGGTTGATGCCGGCGCGCTGGTTGCCGATGCCCGACCCCGGGCTGATGCCGGTGTCGGCGAGTTGGATGGTGGTGCCGATGCGCTCCACGTTGCGGGCGGCCAGGGCGTCGATGGCGATGATCAACTCGGGCCTCACTTTTTCCACCACTCCGTGGATGATCTCCGCCGTTTCGATGCCCGTGATGCCCAGCACGCCCGGGGCCAGGGCGCTGACCGAGCGCATGCCGGGCCGGATCTCCTGCGGGGTGTAACGATAAAGGTGCCGGGTGACCAGGCTCATGTTGATCACTTTGGGCCCCAGGGCGTCGGGAGTGGCGTTCCAGTTCCCCAGACCGACCAGCAGGACGTTGGCGTGGTCGGGCAGACGGAACAGGGAGATCAGTTGTTGGGACAGGAGCTGGGCCATGGCGCGGTGCACCTGGCGGTCCGGATACCTGATGCCGGGGGCCTCGATGGTTATGTAGGTGCCCATCGGTTTTTTCATGATCTGGGCCGCGCTTGGTTCCACGATTTTGACCACCGTCACCGAGGCGTCGGGATGGTCCTCCTTGTTTACCAGCACCCCCGGGATCTCCTGCCCGGTCTGGCCCCGCACCAGGTCGCGGGCTTCCAGGGCCAGGTCGAGGTTGACATTGAAAGTGTTCATGAACGAGGGCTGCAATATTTTCCCTCCTCCCTCCCGTTATATTCTCCGCGCGGCGTAGAAATATGCAGAAAGGGTTTAAATTGACGACGTGGACGTGATATAATCTCCTGCAGGAGGCGGGGCCTTGCTCAGAGTCATCGGCGGCGCGGCCCGGGGCCGGCGGCTGGCCGGCCCGGGCGGTTTGCACCTGCGGCCCACGGCCGAGCGGGTGCGGGAAGCCTTCTTCAATATCGTGGCCCAACAGGTGCCCGGGTGCGTTTTCCTGGATCTCTATGCCGGTACGGGGGCCATGGGCATCGAGGCTTTGAGCCGGGGCGCCCGGGAAGCCCACTTCGTGGAATTTCACCCGGCGGCGGCCCGGCTGATCCGGCACAACCTGGAACTGGCCGGTCTGAGTGCCCGGGCCCGGGTGCACCGGGCCGACGTCCGGCGCTGGCTTTCCGGCCGCCCGCCGCAAGGCGGTTTGATCTTCATCGACCCGCCCTACGGAAAGGGACAGGCGGTGCCGACTTTATTCTTGGCGGCCGGGGTTTTGACGCCGGACGGTCTGGCCGTGGTCGAGACCGCGTGCCGGGAGGAGCCGCCCGAGCGGGTGGGGGACCTGGTGCTGGTCCGGGCCCAACGTTACGGCGACACCCTGTTGTCCTTCTTCGGGCTGGCAACGAAAAAGCACTGAACACAACAACCTGGCAAAAAAATCGGAGAGGACGGATGGCAGCCATGCGCCTTGCGGTCTACCCCGGCAGCTTCGACCCCATAACTTTCGGTCACATAGACATCATCGAGCGGGCGGCCGGACTGTTCGACCGCCTGGTGGTGGCCGTCGCCACCAACCCGCTCAAGAAAGGCCTGTTCACGGTGGAAGAGCGGCTGGCCCTGCTCCGGGAGGTGCTCGCCGACTACCCCAACGCGGAGGCCGGCTGCTTCACCGGCCTGACGGTGAAATATGCCGAGAAGTCAGGGGCCCAGGCCCTGATCAGGGGCTTGCGGGCCATTTCCGACTTCGAGAACGAGTTCATGATGGCTTTGACCAACAAGAAACTGGTGCCGGCGGTGGAGACCATTTTCCTGATGACCAGGGCGGAGTTTTCGTTCATCAGTTCCAGCGCGGTACGGGAGGTGGCTTCCTTCGGGGGCTGTGTGCGCGACATGGTGCCGCTGCCGGTGGAAAGAGCGCTCCGGACCAAATTTGCAGGCCTCGAAAACAGTTAGGGTCCGGAAGGCACCCGGTCGTGGCGCCGGGCCAGGATTGAAACAAGGGGGTTTTGCGATGGAGATGTTCGACATCCTCAACGAGATGGAGGAACTGGTGGAAAGCAGCCCGCGTATCCCCATGACCCGCCGTATCCTGGTTGACGAGGAAAGGATGCTGGACTTCGTCGACCGCATCCGCACGGCGCTGCCGGAGGAGATGCGCCAGGCCAAATGGGTGGTCCAGGAGCGGGAGAAGGTTCTGGCCGAGTCCCGCAAGGAAGCCCAGCGCATCGTGGAAAACGCCCAGCGGGAAATCGAGAAGAAGATCGACGAGACCGAGATCGCCGCCCACGCCCGGGAAATCGCCGAGGAAATGGTACATAAGGCGGAGAAGACGGCGCGGGAAATCAAGCAGGGCGCCCACGAGTACGCGGACGACATCCTGCGCATGCTCCAGGAGAGGCTGGAGCGCCTGGGCGAGGAAATACAGCAGGGGCGGAGCGAACTGAAAGGCATCCGGCCCGGCGCCTAACTCTCCCGCAGGGCGGCCAGGATGTCCGGCCAGCGGCAATAGGTGCCGATGTTGTTCCGGGCCGCGGCGATGGCCTCGTGGTCCGCCGGCCGGATGTGGTGGGTTACGTTGTTCAGCCTCTCCACGGCCGCGTAGGTGTCCTGGTGGACCAGGATCAGCGGCACACCGGCGTCGCGCGCCCGGGCGATGACTTTGACGTCCGGATAGAGGCCGCCGGTCAGGATGATGGCCGCGGTGCTGGTTTCCAGGGCGGCCAGGGCCATGTCGGCGCGGTCGCCGCCCGTGACCAGGGCCTTGTTGGGCGAGCGGCGCAGGTAGGTGAGCGCGCTCTCGATGGTCATGGCTCCCACGACGACATCCTCCACCCGCAGGTGCAGGTTGTTTTCGCCTGCCAGGATCTCTCCCCCCAGGGCTTCGTGGATCTCGGCCACCGTGGGCGCCGTTATGGTCGCCTGGGCCGGGATGACGCCCACCACCGGGATGTTTCTCTCTTCCAGAAGGGGTACGTAAACCCCCCGGGTCTTGGCCAGAAGGGCCCGGGGCACGTTGTTGAAGAGGGTGCCGGCCACCGGTACGTTCCTCATGGCCAGGTATTCGTTGTAAACGATGGCTTCGTCGGCGGAAAAGTCGTTTTTCACCCGGGCCACGAGCAGGACCGCCGCGTTGAAGGCCAGGGCCAGAGAGGCGGGATCGGCCCGGTAGGCCGCGGCCGCCCACGGGGCGGCCGGACAGCCCAGGAGCACCAGATCGGCGTGCGTGGCCGCCTGCCGGTAGGCCTGGTTCAAAAGGTCCGGCAGCAGCGACGGCCTCTGGTGGCAGGAAAGGTACGAAGGACCGGCCGTAAAGGGCGGCATGACCATTTCCGGGTCCAGGACCCGTTGCATCAGCACGGCTTCCTGGTCCGTCGGGCCGTCGCCGACCGGCTTGAAGTAGCCCACCCGGTACCCTTCGTCCCGGAACTGCAGGGCCAGGCCCAGGGCCACGGACGTGTGGTCGACGCCGGGCGTATGCAGCAGGTACAGATTCTTCAATCTCGTTTCCCCGCTTTCTTGCTTATCCGCGACCACCGCCTGAAGGCGGGGGTTTGGACTGACACTTCGGTCGACACATGCGATGCGACAGGTGTCCTAACCGCCAACAGTAATTTTTATATCCAGGGCGGCCACGCCCTTGGCATAGGCGAAAACCGGGTTGATATCCATCTCCGTGATGGTGGGAAAATCCTGCACCAGCACGGCCACCCGGCCGATGGTTCCGGCCACCGCCTCCAGGTCGGCCGGCGCCTCGCCCCGGTAACCCCGCAGCAGGGTGAAAGCCCGCGTTTCCCTGATCATCTCCTGGATCTCTCCGGGGGTGAGCCCCTGGGTCAGGCGGAAGGAAACGTCCTGGAGCAGGTTCACGTAGATGCCGCCGAGGCCGAAGGCCACCATGTGGCCGAAGTGGACGTCCCTCGTGATCCCGACGATCAGTTCCACCCCGGGCGGCATCATCTTCTGCACCTCGATGCCGTAGATGACGGAGAGGGGAAAATGGCTGAGGACGTTGCCCATGACGGTGTCCCAGGCCTGCCGTACGGCGGCGGCGTTCGGCACCCCGGTGACCACGCCGCCGACGTCGGTCTTGTGCATGATCTTGGGCGAGGCCACCTTGAGCACCACCGGGTAGCCCATCTCGTCGGCCAGGCGGACGGCCTCGGCGCAGGTGGCGGCCAGCCGTGTGGGGGCCGTGGTTATGCCGTAGGCCCGGGCCACGCGGGCGGCCTCGCTGGGCAGCAGCACCGGCCGTTTTTCCTCGGCGGCGGCTTTCAATACTTCCTCCACTGCGGCCGGGTCGATGTTGTCGAAAGCGAGCACCTGCGGATTTTCCAGGGCCGCTTTGCCCGCATGGTAGGCATGGAGTCCTTTGAGGGCCCGGATGCCGGGTTCGGGAAAGGTGAAGGCGGGAATGCCTCTTTCCCGCAGGAACTGGGCGCCGCGGTCCATCTGCGGCCCGCCCATGAAGGCAGCCACCACCGGTTTTGCGGGGTGGCGGGCCGCGCATTCCACCAGGGCCGCCGCCGTTTCCTCCGGTTCGGTGACCGCGGCCGGGCAGGTCATGACCAGCATGGCGTCCACGTGGCCGTCCCCGAGCACGGCGGCCATGGCCCGGCGGTAACGGTCGCTGCGGGCGTCGCCCAGGACGTCCACCGGGTTGTAGACGTTGGATTCCGCCGGCAGGAACTCCCGCAGGGCGTCGATAGTCGCCCGGTCGAAGCGGGCCATTTCCAGCCCTTCCTGCTCGACGGCGTCGGTGGCCACGATGCCGGGACCGCCGGAGTTGGTGACCACGGCCACGCGCCTTCCGGCGGGCAGGGGCTGGGTGGCGAAAACGCCGGCCAGGTCGAAGAGTTCGGCCATGCTGCCGGCCCGGATGACCCCGGCGTGGCGGAAGGCGGCCGAGTAGGCCAGGTCGCTGCCGGCCAGGGCGCCGGTGTGGGAGGAAGCGGCCCGGGCGCCGGAGGCGCTGGTGCCCGACTTGAGGACGATCACCGGCTTCTGCCGGGAGGCGGACCGGGCGGCCTCGATGAAACGGGGGCCGTCGGCGACATCCTCGATGTAGCACAGGATGACCCGCGTCTCTTCGTCGCGGGCCGCCTCCTCGATGAAGTCGGCCTCGTTCAGGTCGGCCTTGTTGCCGAGGCTGACGAAGCGGGAGAAGCCGAGGCCGGTCTGGAAACTCCAGTCCAAAATGGCCACCACGAAGGCGCCGCTTTGGGAGATGAAGGCGATTTTGCCGGGACGGGGAAAGGAGGAGGCGAAGGAAGCGTTCATGGGGGTGTGGGTATCCATGATGCCCACGCAGTTGGGGCCCACCAAGCGCATGCCGTGGCGGCGGCATATGGCCAGCAGTTCCTTTTCCCGGGCCAGACCCTCGCCGCCGGTCTCCTTGAAACCGGCCGTCACCACCACCAGGTAGCGGATGCCGGCCCGGCCGCATTCTTCGGCCACGCCGGCCACGGCCGGCACCGGCACCGATATCACCGCCACCTCCGGCACCTCGGGCAGTTGGGCGGGCCCCGGGTAGCAGGGCAGGCCCCCGATTTCCTTCTCCCGCGGGTTCACGGGGAAAAGGCGGCCCGCGAACCCGCATTTCTGCATGTTCCGCAAGATGGCGTTCCCGATCTTGGCCGGGTCCTTCGACGCCCCCACGACGGCCACCGCCCGGGGCCGGAAAAGGCTGGTCAATTCCCGCAAATATCTCACCGCGATCCTTCCGGCCCGCCGCCTTTCCCACCCCGGTCCGTCTGCGGCGGGGGCCCTTTCGGTGTTACTTTGGCCCCGGCGGGGGAAAAACATACGCCGGACGGTTCGGAAGGCTATTCCGGTCTCTCGTTCAGGGATTGATCGGTGACCGTGTGGGCGAAGGTTTCGAACATGGCCGCCCGGTCGGGGACGTTGCCGTGCAGGCTGTCGTAGACTTCGGTGATCATGGCCGCCAGGTCGTTTTGCGGCAACAGCCTGACGTTTTGCGAAGGTTTGAACATCAGGATCATTGGTAAGGGCGGATGATTGGGAAAGAGGTATTTGACCGTAAGGCTTCGGCAGCCCAGTTGACGGTAGAACCTTATCCTGTCCTCCATTTTCTTTTTGTCGGCGGCGGATGTCGCGAGGTCGGGATCCTCCACTTCCAACAGCAGACCTATCGAGTTATTCGGCAGGTTTTCGGCAATCGTTTGAAACAGTATGGTGCCATAGCCGCTTCTTTGATATTTGGGGTCTATGGCCATGTAGTCAAGATGGCTGAATATGGGTTCCTTGAAATCGGCTATCAAAGCGAATCCGATAATCTCCTGGAAGCTCCTGTGACGTGCCAGTAATACTCTGTAAGTATGGTCATTGATAAGTTTGATCAGATGATCACGGGGAATTCTTTCGCTATCAGGAAAGTTAGAGTTATATACCGCCAGCATTTCCTCCATTTCCGCGGTATTTGCTGGATCGAGATCGGATATGTCAAGGGCATTTACCATATACCGGATGAAATCCTGAAATGGTTTCTTGAACAGTCTAAGATTGTGCACGAACCAAACACCATGGAGTCTGTTTTCTTCCAGTATTACGGGCATCCACGTATCCGATACCTTAATATCTCTGAGTTGCCTGGATTGGCGATCGAATATGGTTTCACAAAGGTTCCAGCATATGTAGGCATAGTTTTCGTATCTTATGCGTTCATCTTTAATGAGTTCATGATATCTGCAGGTCTTTTCCGGATTGCGCAGGTCCGGGTGGTCTATGCCGATCTTGAGAATGTCAAAGTACATCTGGTCAATATCGGCATAAGATTGCATATCCTGCTGACGGCGAAAAATGACATAGCTTAGATATATGGCCAGGAGAGACAAGACGATTGATAATACGGGAAGAAGGTTGGTCACAACGGGTTATCCCCCCATCATCCTTTCGTACGACCAGTATACCAGGGAGACCGTGGCCTGTCCAGGCGAGCCGCGGCCGCCACTACCTTCCGCCGGACAAGGCGGAAAGCATGCGTCCCACCGCCTGCAGCAGGAGGCCGCCGGCCAGGAGGCCCAGGAACAAGGCCAACATTTGCGCCGCGAGACACCACGGGGCGGGGAAAACCCGGGCCGGCGCCCCCAGGGCCAGGACGGGGAGCAGGAGCCGGCCGTGCGCCAGAAGAAGGCCGGTGTACAGGGCGGCCAGGCAGGCGTGGACGAACCGGCTGACCAGGAACACGGACATTCTCAGGTCGGTTCCGGCGATGAGGGTGGCCACCTGGGTTTGCACGCACAGTCCGCTCCAACCCAGGATGGCGGCGATGACCAGCAGCTTCTGGTCCAAGGGGGCGGCGGCCGCGGCGGCCAGCTGGCTGCCCATGGTGATCTCGAAGAAACCGCTGGCCAGGGCCTCCCACAGAGGCCGGGGGAGGTGCAGGGGCCCCGGGATGGCGGCCGGAAGGCGCGCCAGGAGGCCGATGATCCCGCCGGCGGTGAAGAGGCGGATCAGGACGGCAAAGAGGACGATGAAGCCGCCGATGTTCATGAGGTTTTCCAGGGAGGTTTTGACCGCCTCGCCCAGGATGCGCCCCGGCGGCCGGGTGTCGGCCGCCTGCTGCAGCCGCATGGCCGTCCAGGCCCGCGCCAGAAGCGGACCGCCGCGTGGGGGGCGGCGGGAGGGTTCCTCCCTCGCTCCGTAGAAACGTAGGCCCAGACCCAGGGTGAGGTTGGCCAGGTAGTGGGCGCCGAGGATCAGCGGGCCGACCGCCGGTTCGCGCAGCATGCCCACGGCCACCGCCACCAGCATGAAGAGGGGGGAGGAATTGTTGGTGAAACTCATCAGGCGTTCGCCCTCGATCCGGGTGCACAGGCCCTCGCGGCGCAGCCGGGCGGCCAGGAAGGCCCCGATGGGGTTCCCCGAGGTGTAGCCGGCGGCCACCACCAGGGAACCGGCGCCGGGTACGTTGAAGACCGGGCGCATCACCGGTTCCAGCAGTTCGCCCAGAAAACGGACCACCCCCAGGCTCATGAACAACTCGGAGACGATGAAAAAGGGCAGCAGGGAAGGGAAGACGATGTTCCACCAGGCCTGCAGTCCGGCCGTGGCCCCGGCGAAAACCACCGCCGGGTCGGCGATCATGAGGACGGCCAGGAACAGGGCGCCGGCCGCCAGAAAAAAACGGCCGCGGGATCCGTGATGGCGTTCGGACGGCATGGGCGATCCCTCCGGAAGGTGGGGTGGGAAGGCGGTATATTCTTTCATATTTGGGCGGCCCCTCCGGTAGAACGAACCGGTCCGGCGCTTTTTCTGCCGTCCCGCCGGGCGCGGGCGGCGGTCACGGTTTTTTAGCCGGTGATACATGCCGGAATCATGACGTTGTTGTTAGAGTAGTTGCAATTTTACCGGGCGGGTGGTAATATTGAAGGGTACGATGTTACTTTGGAAAACTGTATAAGCGAAATTACTATCAATTATAATTGAAGGAAAGAAGCTGGAATTACGCTGGTTATATCGCTTGTGTCAACGGGTGATGAGTGGGATGTAGCAGGTCGTTTCGCTGCCGGTAGAGATAGTGTTAAAACGGTGGCGAACCGGTTGTCTGGTGACCGTGATCAGGAAAGCGAGAGAGGGGACGGGATACTGATGGCTGACGGTGGCGGGGCCCCGGTCGGGGCCGCCCTGGTGGTGGGCGGCGGTATCGTGGGGATGCAGTCGGCCCTGGACCTGGCCGAGGCCGGGTTCAAGGTTTACCTGGTGGAGCGGTCGCCGGCCATAGGCGGCAACATGGCCAGGCTGGACAAGACCTTTCCCACCAACGACTGTTCCATGTGCACCATGAGCCCGCGCCTGGTGGAATGCGGGCGTCATGACAACATCGAGGTTCTCACCGGGGCGGAACTGACCGCTTTGGCGGGGGAGGCGGGGCGCTTCACGGCCACCGTGGTCCGGCACGCCCGGCGGGTGGACCTGGAAAAGTGCATCGGTTGCGGGGCCTGCGCGCAGGCCTGTCCGCAGGAACTGCCCAACGAGTTCGACCTGGGTCTTTCCACCCGCGCCGCCATTTACAAACGTTATCCGCAGGCCTTTCCCAACGCCTACGCCATCGACACCGACCAGTGTCTGGAGTGCGGTTCCTGCGTGGAGACCTGTCCCGCGGGGGCCGTCGACCTGGAGATGGAAGACGGGGAAAGCGAACTGTCCGTGGGCGCGGTGATCCTGACCACCGGTTTCGAGCCTTTCGACGCCGGACGCCTGGGCGAGTTCGGCTGGGGGCGCTACCCCAACGTGGTGACCGGGCTGCAGTTCGAGCGCATGATCAGCGCCTCGGGGCCCTACCAGGGACACCTGCAGCGTCCTTCGGACGGTAGTGTGCCGCACCGGGTGGCCTGGCTGCAGTGCGTCGGTTCGCGGGACCGCTTGCGCGGGCAGAAGTGGTGTTCCTCGGTGTGCTGCATGTACGCCACCAAGCAGGCCATCGTGGTCAAGGAGCACCATCCCGGGTTGGAGGCGGCGGTGTTTTACATTGACCTGCGGGCCTTCGGCAAGGATTTTGAGAAGTATTGGGAGCGGGCGCAAAAGGCCGGCATTCGTTACGAGCGCGGCGTGGTTTCCGGGGTGAAGCAGGAGCCGGGTACCCAGGGGCTGAAGCTGCGCTACCGCACGCCGCAGGGCGAGTTGCGGGAGGAACGCTTCGACCTGGTGGTGTTGTCCACCGGTCTGGCTCCGCCCGAGGGTACGCGGGAGTTGGCGGCCGCGGCCGGGGTGGAGTTGGACGAAAACGGGTTTATCCGGACCGGGGGCACGCATCCGGTTTACACCAGCCGGCCCGGGGTGTTTGCCGCCGGGGCGGCGGTGGAGCCGAAGGACATTCCGCAGGCGGTGGCCGAGGCCAGCGGGGCGGCCGCGGCTGTGGCCCGTCTTTTGGCGCCGGCCCGCAACAGTCTCTCCCGGGTGCGGGAGTATCCGGCGGAGCGGGACGTAAGCGGGGAGGAACCGGCCATCGGCGTGTTCGTGTGCCACTGTGGGCGCAACATCGGCTCGGTGGTGCGGGTGCCCGAGGTGGTGGAGTCCGCCTCGCGTCTGCCCGGGGTGGTATACGCCACGGAATTTCTTTTCGCCTGCGCCCAGGACAGCATCAAGAAGATCAGGGAGATAATCGCCGAACAGGGTTTGAACCGGGTGGTGGTGGCGTCGTGCAGTCCGCGCACGCATCGTCCCCTGTTTCAGGAGACCCTGCGCCAGGCCGGGCTGAACGCCCATCTTTTCGAGATGACCAACATTCGCGACCAGTGTTCCTGGGTTCATCAGAACGACCATGACGCGGCCACGGAGAAGGCGGTGGACCTGGTGCGCATGGCGGTGGCCAAGGCGCGTCTGTTGCAGCCGGTGCATCACGGACCGGTGGGCGTGGAGAAGACGGCGCTGGTGGTGGGGGGCGGCTTGGCCGGTCTGACAGCGGCCGAAAACCTGGCCGGCCAGGGCTACGCCGTGCATCTGGTGGAGCGGGGCGCCGAGTTGGGCGGCATCGCCCGGCGCATCAAGAGGGGATTAAACGGTGAGGACGTCGCCGGTTACCTGGCCGGGCTTATCGGGAGCGTTTCGCAAAATCCGCGGGTGACGGTGCACCTGGGGCGGGTGGTGGCGTCGGTGTCCGGGTACCGGGGCAACTTCGTCAGCACCCTGGACGACCGGACGGCGATCCGCCACGGCGTGGCCATCCTGGCCACCGGGGGGCAACCCTACCGTCCCGCCGAGTACCTGTACGGGGAGGACGAGCGGGTCCTGACCAGCCTGGAATTGCAGGAGAGACTGGCCGACGTGCCCGCGCAGGCGACGGTGGTCCTGATCCAGTGCACCGGTTCCCGCGAGCCGGGGCGGCCGTACTGCAGCCGCGTCTGCTGCGGCCGTTCGCTGGCCACGGCGCTGGCCCTGAAGGAGCGGCACCCTTCGCGGCCGGTGTACGTTCTTTACCGCGACATACGTTCCTACGGATTCCTGGAGGACCTGTACGCGCGGTGCCGGGAGGCGGGGGTGCAGTTCATCCGCTTCGAGCCGGAGGCCAAGCCGCGGGTTTCCCGGGACGGGACGGGGCTATTGGTGACCGTCTTCGACCAGGTCCTGCAGCGGGAGTTGGCGATCCGGGCCGACCTGGTGGGTCTGGCCGAGGCCGTTTTGCCGGGGGACGCCAACCGGGAGTTGGCCCGGTTGTTCAAGGTGCCCTTGAACGAGGACGGTTTCTTCCTGGAGGCGCACATGAAGCTGCGCCCGGTGGACTTCGCCTCCGAAGGGATTTTCATGGCCGGGGTGGCCCACAGTCCGAAGAACCTGGCCGAGAACATCGCCCAGGCCCAGGCCGCGGCTTCGCGGGCGGGCAGCCTGCTGGCCAAGGACAAATTGGAATCGCACGGGGTGGCGGCGCAGGTGGATGCGGAGAAATGCGCGGCCTGCCTGACCTGCGTGCGGCTTTGTCCCTTCGGCGCGCCGCGGATCAAGGAGGGCAAGGCCGTGATCGAGACGGTGATCTGCCAGGGGTGCGGCACCTGCGCCGGCGAATGTCCGAACAAGGCCATCAAACTGGAGGGTTACCACGACGAGATGCAGGTGGCCCTGCTCGACGGCCTCTACGTCGAAACCGAATTGCCCCCCGATGCGGCCGTTTTGGCCGGCCGGAGTGCCTAGAATCGACAGTGGAAACCCCCGGGCACTGCCCCCGGGGGTTTTTTCGTTCGCCAACAGGCGGGTATCGCCAGGGACGCGAAGAAAAGAAAGGCTATGCCGGAGGTGCGAAACATCTTTTCGTCAACGCGGCTGAAGGGGCCGCCCTTTGTTTGGGTATTAATGGCAGATGGATGCGAAAAAAGTGCCTGACGTGTTTGAAATCAGGCCGAAAATAGTTGACAGAGGGTTATTGCGGGTTGTAAAATGGCTATTGAAGGGAGGTGGAGGAACTGGCGTTTGAAGTATATATCCCGCGCAAAGGCGCGCACAGGCAGCCGGGAAGAGTTGCCCGCCGCAAGCCCGGCATCAGAATCTCCAATTCGTCCATAGTCTTTAACAAACCGGCCAGGGCCTTTCTGGGTGACAGGGTGGAATTGGCCTTTGACCAGGAAGACAGGGTGATCCGGATCAAGAACGATCCGGCGGGCCTGTTGATCAAGAAAACCAAGATCTTCGGCAAAGGGTTCTTCAAAGCTTTCGGCGTCACGGAACGGGGCTATTTCCCGGTAGTGATCGAGGAAGACGGAACCATGTACGCCCGGCTGCGCTAGAGACAGCCCCGGTAGGTTCGTGTTACGCCCCTGCCCGGTACGGCGGGGGTGTTCGTTTTCCCGTCGGGGAACGGTTCGCGCGGGCCTTCCGTTAGTTGATCGAAAAAGTCGGGATTGGGCTTGTCTTTGCCCGGCCGGTATGGTAACATAGGGGGCAACTACTTCGCTCCGACCCGCCCGAGTCACCCCGGCCCAACCTTCGGTTGGGTGCCCCGTGGGTGCCCGCGGGGCCCGGGGCCCCGGTTCCCCGCAAATCTATTTGAAGGAAGGATACGGCCATGCAGTTGGTGGTGACCCCGAAGGCCCAGGAAAAGCTGGAGGATTTCGTGGCCAAGCGGAATATCGCCGATCCGATCATCAGGGTATACATGCTGGAAGGTGGCTGAGGGGGGCCCAGTTACGGTCTGGCTTTGGATAAGTCAGTTCATGACGACGACACGTCTTTCCAGATCGGTGGCATCAGGTTTGTGGCGGACGCCCGACTGGCCTCCGTTCAGGACAACTTCACCGTCGACTACCAGAAGTCCTGGCTGGGCGGCGAGGATTTCGTGGTTTCCCGGGAAAGGGGCGGGGGCAACGGCTGCGGCTCCTGCAGTTGCTCCTGACCGAAAGAAGAAGTTCACGAAAGCCGGCCTTATGGGCCGGCTTTTTTTATGCCCGGCGGGACATTTGTTCTGTTGGCTGAGGACAATTATCACCCCAGGATAGGACGAATGACAATTGTCGAAAGCGACAAGACGCCCGATAATTGTGACAGGGAAAACAAGGGAGGGACATGTGATGGAAGTAACAATGAAAGGCACGGAAAAGAAGTGGATTTCCTACCTGTGGCTGATAATCCGTCTCTATGCGGGCTGGCAGTTCCTGACCGCCGGTTGGGGGAAACTCGGCTCACCGGCCTGGATCGGCGACAAGGCTCCCGCCGGCATAACCGGTTTTCTGAAAAACGGCATTGCCCTGGCCAGTCAGCCGCATGCGGTCCAGCCCTGGTACGGTGCGTTTTTGGCCCACGTGGCTTTGCCCGCGGCCGGCGTATTCAGCTACGTGATTCCTTTTGGTGAATTTTTGGCCGGCGCCGGAATGATTCTGGGATGCTTCACTTCGGTAGCGGTAGCCGGGGCGGCTTTCATGAACCTCAACTACATGATGGCCGGCAGCATCAGCACCAATCCGCAGCTGTACACGCTGGAAATGATCCTGCTCATCGCTTTGCTCACTGGTTCACCGGTTTACGCCATCGGCGTGGACAGGTTCCTGATTCCGTACCTGAAGAGCAGGTATCCGTTCCAGGAGCGCAAGCGCCCAGGGATGATCCGGCCGGGTGCGGGAGGAGGGTCCGTCGTCACCCACTCGTAACCGGGAACAATGGAAGCCGGCCGCTTTCGGCCGGCTTCCGCCTTTTTCCCCGGCCGTCCGGGGTGGGACAACCGTCAGCCCGCTTTCAACTGGGTGATCAGTTGCCGCAGGATGGCCACCACGTCGCCCACCATACCGTAGGTGGCCACCTGGAAGATGGGGGCGTTGGGATTCTTGTTGATGGCCACGATGATGTCCGATTCCTGCATGCCGGCCAGGTGCTGCACGGCGCCGGAGATGCCGCAGGCTATGTAGAGCCGGGGAGAGACCGTCTTGCCGGTCTGCCCGACCTGGTGGGCCGCGGAGATCCAGCCTTCTTCGACCACCGCCCGGGAGGCTCCCACCACACCCCCCAGAAGGGCGGCCAGTTCGCGCACCAGGGCGAAGTTTTCGGCACTGCCCAGGCCCCGCCCGCCGGAAACGATGACGGAGGCTTCCTCCAGATTGACCGTTTCCTCCTCCCGGGGCGTAAAGCCGATCACGGCGGTACGGGAGGACAATAATTCGGGGACGACGGTCAGGGGTACCACCTCGGCGCGGCGCCCTTCCAACCGAGGCGGCGCCTTCAGCACGCCGGGGCGGACCGTGGCCATCTGGGGACGGTGGGCGGGGCAGGCGATGGTGGCCATAAGGTTACCGCAGAAGGCGGGCCGCGT
>Ga0078972_1010922_pt1 | contig 16588 bp, 8 predicted proteins | sample YelNatPaOPGAMG01_FD_67568 | JGI IMG/M metagenome (GOLD analysis project Ga0078972, IMG submission 67568) | Hot spring thermophilic microbial communities from Obsidian Pool, Yellowstone National Park, USA - OP-RAMG-01 (SPADES assembly) (version 2) | ecosystem: Environmental > Aquatic > Thermal...
ACTCTCTTGAAAGAATACATAGAGGAGCCTGGTCAAGATTGAGAAAAGTATCTTTTGATTTAAAACAAATTTCTTTTATCAAAATAACTGATAATACACTTGTTAAATGTGGTTCTTTTCAAAGGGATTTCAGAAATTCAGATGGTTCTCCAAGAAAAGAAAAGGTCCTATTAGACCTTGAGAAGATAGATAGGGAATTGATATATTTCATTGAGTTTTAAGTATATCTATAATACGGGTCGAGTTTTGTTCCTTTTTGTTTTTGTTGTATTTTGATGGTATAGAATATTTCCATTCTCAGGAGTAGTGATATGAAAAAATTTTTTATGTTGTGCCTCTTAATTTCACTCCTGTTGGTCGACTATGTAGGGGCAAAGGGTCTTGTATTGAGTAAAAATGATTTTGTAAAAATAGATCCATTAATGAAGATGGCAATGGCAAAAGAAGGGATTATATATTCAGGATTTCAGCCTCACATAAAGATAGAGTCTTTGAAAATAAACGAGTTCTATTATCCTGTTTATATTATTTCCTCGAATCCAAATGACACAATTCAGGGGTTGAGTGGCTTAGGTTATAGATTCAGGATTGTCAGGGAGAATGATCCATCACTTTTGATTGGAAGGATAGATATAAGGGATATGATGCTAATCAAGGGAATTTCAGGCGTTGAATATATAGGGTTATTATCACCCAAGAGATTCTACCTTAATGAGAGCATCCCTCTTATAAAGGCGAATATGGTACACTCTCAATATAGACTGCCAATCGCCGTTACTGGCAAGAATGTCGTACTTGGTATTACTGATACAGGGCTCGACTATACACATCAGGACTTCATATCGGAGAGCGGAGATATTCGTACAAAGTATATATGGTATCAGGATGTAAATCCGGAAGACAAGAAGTCACCTCCCGAATATGGTTATGGGGACGAGTGTGATACCGAAAGGATAAAATCAAAAGAGTGCCCTTATAAGGATATAATTGGACACGGTACTCATTGCTCGGGGATTATGGGCTCAGATTCAAAGAAGTATAAGGGGCTTGCACCAGAGGGTGTATTTGTCGTGGCAAAGAGCGGGACATTTAATAATCTCGCCGATGGGATAGAATATGTTCTCAAAAGGGCAGAACTCCTGAAGATGCCGGTTGTAATAAATATGAGTCTCGGCGGGCATTATGGACCCCACGACGGTACATCGCCGGAGGAGCTTGCCATTGCAGAATTCCTCAAGAATGGGGAGGAGAAGGGGAAGGTGATCGTTGTCGCTGCTGGCAATGAGGGGAGTTCCAATATTCATCTGGGATACACTGCAGAGGATTCACCCAAAAAAACGCTATTAAATTTGAGTAATTCCTCGGGTCCAGCCATAATCAATCTATGGAGACAGAAGGAGGGCAGTCTCTTTATCTCGATAGGTATAGCCGATGAATCACTTGAATCACTGAACGAACTTGGTGAGACCGAAAGTTTTGACGGGAGTAACGGCGGTACATATGAATTAATTTATGATAACAAGAAATATGCAGAGGTATATTTCGATGTAGCGCTCTATCCTCCAGACAATAAGTATTTGTATTTGATTACAATCGATCAGCACTGTTCTGATTGTCTCTCGTCTGATTTCAATTTTTATATCAAGGTCAAAGGAAATATCTACTTTGATGCCTGGTTTGCGGACGAGGACTTCTTCTCCGGTGGTTCCTCCTTCTCAGTTAGGTCAGACAACGGTCTTGTACCGGGTGATTCCTATAGAACCATCGGTATGCCCGCAACTTCTCCTTATGTAATATCGGTGGCAGCCTCCGTTTCGAGGAAGGAATACACAGACATAGATGGAAATGTGCATACCCTCAAGGACAATGTAGGGGACATAGCCTATTTTTCGAGCATTGGGCCCTCCGGGGATGAATCAAGGACAGGTAAAAAACCTGATATTACGGCACCTGGGAGGATTATCATAAGTGCCTTTTCTTCAGATGCCATACAGTTGCAGGCGGGCACTCAGGTGGATAAGATTCATATTGCGATGCAGGGTACATCTATGGCGTGTCCGCATATATCTGGACTTGTGGGTCTATTATTGTCTGTAAATCCCGAACTCACATCCAATCAGGTCAAGAGGATAATTCGCCTGACGGCCTCTAAGCCATATGAAGGTTTCAGTGGCTTTGACTATAGATGGGGGTATGGACTTGTGAACGCCTATGAGGCTGTGAGGATGGCATTAAAGATCGGTTTTTGTGAGGACGAGAGGGACTGTAATGAAGGAATGGTTTGCAGGAACAACTATTGTAGAGGGTTGATAAACTCCCCCTGTAAAGAGACATTGGATTGTGACACCTCGCTGGTATGTGAAGAGGGTAGTTGTCGCTCTCCTGCAGGCGGGGAATGTACCTCAGACGGGGATTGTTCAAAGGGCCTAAGCTGTATAGATGCCAGATGTGTCACCATCCTTGAAGGCAATAGTAATGAACATAGTTCTGAAGGTATGGGTTGTAGTTGTAATATTCTGGATGTGCTATGAAGAATGTGGAAATAATATTGAAATGCTTTAATGATTATGCCTCTGACTCCGAAACACTGAGAGAGCAAGTGAGACTTCATTTCGAACTCCTTATGAAATGGCAGCGGATAGTTAACCTCATTGGGCTTACAAAGGAGGAGGAGATCGCAGAGTTTTTATACATCGACTCGTTTCTGGCCATCAAGAATCTCTGTGAGTTTCTTTCACTCAGGGGTATGAGTATACCTGAGGTAGCGGATATCGGCTCTGGCGCAGGTTTCCCGTCTATATTCTGGTCCTTCTTTATGCCGGATATACGGATAATTCTCTATGAGCCAAAGCGAAAGAAGGCAAATTTCTTGAGGGATTTTATTCATCTGGCCGGTATCAAGAACTACGAAGTAAAGGAGATGATGGTGAAAAAGGAGTCAATCCTTACACACCTGATAATCTCTAAGGCAGCCATCAATATAAACGACTGGCCGAGATTTGGAATTTCCAATGTGAGGCGTCAAGGGGTGGTAGTAAGCCTTCTGACTGAGGAAACTATTAAGATATATTCAAAGACCATCGAGAAGACACCCCGAATCAGGGATTCTGTAATACTGAAATACACACTGCCCTTATCCAATCAAGAGCGATTCATCGGCGTATTGATTAAAAAATAAGACCTAAACTGAGAGATTCTCTTTTAACTTTTTTCTCTGTGTCAGTCTTCTGTGTGTTTACTTTCTTTGTTTGAACGGATTTGGCTGATGATTATCTCTGGACTTTAGATCTTTTCCCCTCTCTTCAGGATACCGAGTTTTTAATAGTTGAGTTGCCCCTTCAATGCCAGCTAAGATAAATTAAGGAGAATCATATGTTATTAAAATTTTCTTCTTGCACTGCAACCTCAAAATGTGTATAATTAAATCATAACAAACCTCAGGAGGGGACTTTTTTGAGGTTTGAGAACGAAAATCTGATTTTCTGCACACCTATCTATCTATCTATCTATCTATCTATCGTGTAGTCTACCCAGATTTCTCCCAGAGAGTCAGAAACATCTTTTCAGAGAGAGAATCGATAAATTTTCAAAACATATTTTTATCAAACAAAAACAAATTTTCAATGGAGGTGTGATATGAAAACATATCTTTCAATTATTTCATTGTTTATTCTGTTTGTTTCGATTATAATACTATCAGGATATCAAACAGAGGGTAGTATGTCCTGCTCCGCACCTGATATTGTGGTGGGCAAACCTAATGATGGTGAGAAGATAAATAGTAGTAATGTTGACATATCCTTTGAAGTAAAATCCAATGGGACATCAAAGATAGATAAATCAAGTCTAAGTGTTAAGGTAGTTTCAAGTGGTGGTGGGGTAAAAGATGTAAAGAGTAGTCTGAGTGAGAGTTGTAATCTGCTTGTAACTGATTGTAATTACAGTGGCTCAGTAAGTCTTGGTGAGGATAATTATACACTTAATATAGATGTGTGTGATAGCGGGAACAGGTGCAGTAACAAGTCGGTGAGTTTCAGTGTGGATTTGCCAGAAGAGGTGAATATATCGATTACCTCAGTTCAGCCAGAGGATGGGGAGGTAATATTGTATAGCAGCAATACGAATATAGTAGTTGGAGTGAGTGGAGGGGATGGGGTTGGAGTGAGAGTGGGGAATTATATAGCCGCGCAGATGGGGAGGGGAAGATATGTAGTTAGGGGATATCCGTTGAAAGCCGGGATAAATGAGGTAGAGATAGTAGCGGAGAGTGGGAATAATAGAGTTACGAGGAAGGTTAGGTATGAGAATCTGAGGGTGATAGGGGATGGGAAGGTGAAGGCGAGTGAGGGCGGGATAGTAATGGCTGATTTTGATAAGGATGTAGAGTTGAGGATAAGGGCTAATAGTCTTGATAGGGATACGGAGGTAAAGATAAAGAGGTGGGGAGTGAGCACTAATAATAGGTTGGGAGTGATAGCGGGTGGCGGGATAGAGGTAGACCTTGGTGGGGCGAGACTGAGAAGTGATGCGGAGTTGAGGATGAGATATATTGGGGAGTTACTCGATGCAGGAGGTAGTGAGAATGGGTATTTGAGGATATACAGAGATGGGGAGAGTGTACCGATTGAGAGTCAGTTTGAGAATGCCGAGGTTGTTGTTGGGAGGATAAGTGGAGGAGGCAGGTATTATGTAATGACGGAGATACAGAACAATATGGGGATGAGGGCAGTTGCGGGGATGGGAGAGGTAGAGCCGACTGAGGACTTAAGGGATGGGAGTGAGGTAAGATTTCCGTCTGAAATAAAGAGTATGAAGAGGGATGGGGATGGGAATGTATATATCCTGAGCGGGGATAAGGTATACAAGTATCTACCAGATGGAAATACAATAAGGAGGATATTAGATTTGAGTGGAGTTCAGGGAGGGATAGGGGAGCCAGTGAGTATTGGGGTGACGGGGGATGGGAGAAGTCTGTATGTGGCGTATGCTTTGGGGTATATATACAGGTATGATATAAGTGGAGGAGTAGGAGCGGGTGTAAAGGTGAATGCGGTAGATGGTGCGGAGGAGCCAAGGGATGGGGGATTGCTCAAGAGGACATTATTTATAATGCCGAGGGGTCTGGAGATACTTGAGGCAACGAGTGAAGGTGTTAAGATGATAGTAGTGGATAGCGGTAAGAGGAAGGTATATATGGTGGAGGATGGAGGGGTTGGGGAGGTATGGGAGGTAGCGGGGAGTGGTTGGTCAAGGGGTGAGGATACAGATGACCCGATAGATGCAAAGAAGGTAGAACTGGATATACCTGCGAGTGGGGAGGTGGTTGTGGTAAATGACAGGAAGGTACTATTTTTTGCAGACAGGCTTGGGCACAGGGTAAGGGCGATAAATCTGAACAGTCATACAGTCAATCTATACGGGATAGATTTACCGGCAGGGTATATAATGACGGTAGCAGGTAAGAAGTGTAATCTACCGATATTTTTGAAGATGTTTTGTGGAGGGTATAGTGGGGATGGAGGGAAGGGGAGGGATGCATTGTTGAAGTATCCATCGTATGTTAGTTATGACAGGGATGAAGAGGTGCTATATATAATGGATAGGGGGAATAAGGTGGTAAGGGCGTTGACTAAGAGTGGGTATATAACGACGATAGGAGGGGGAGGGGATGAGGTAGATGAGAGCAAGAGTGCGGTGATGAATAAGATAAATCAACCCGGGCCGTTATTATTCATAAGATATAAATCGCAGATGGTTGATGAGAATGGAAATGTAGTCGAGATACTTAGACCAGGAATGAAACTTGTTGATGGTAAAATTATTTCTGATTTGAACCGAGTTATTAGAACGGTTTTATTAACAGATGAAGAAAATCCAAAAGTTGTAAAAGAGGGGGTTATTAGTTGGAATGAGAATAAAAAATTATATGAAGGGAATAAACTGAAACTTTTAGTAGAGCTTGATAAGAGGAGATTGGGAGGTAGAGATCTGGACATTGAATGGAGATGGGATCAGGTGATATGCAGGCAGAGTCTGAAGGAAAAGCAGGTAGGTGGTGTATTTAGAAGTGATCTTGGGTGTAATAAATTTGGAGGGGATTATATATCATCATATGAATATAAGATTGAGACAGGGAATAATCCGTGCAGTGAAAATGAGAAGAGAGATGGGGGATGTTTATACAATGGAAAGATTGAAGAATATAGAGATTACAAGAGATTCTATATTTATGGTATAAAGAGAGATAGTCCTGGTAAAAACAGGTTGTTAATAAGAGGTTTTATTAATGAGGAAGGGAGACTTATTCCTAAGGAGATTTTTTCAAGAGTTGTTAATATCCCTTACAAACTTGCAGAAGGTGCTACTGATATAGAACCGGGGATACAATTAGGAATAACACCGGAGGAGATTAACTTTAAAATAAAAGAGAGTGATCCTGTCCTATCAGATATGAAATATTTTGATAAATATCCTCAAATATGTAGTGAAAAAGCTAACTTATCTCTGGATGCTTGTTATTTTAATAATTACGGGTATATGAGAAGCCCATATAAAAAGATATATGAAAATGACACATTCTCAAGATACTGCTGGTACTTCATTAATACGAATGAATCTAAAATAATGAAAAGATGTATAAATAGAGTGTGTTATCCACAAATTGGTTGTAGATATATAACAGATGAGAACTCAATAAATGATTTAATAGAAGATAATTCAGAAGATGATTATTCAAATGCGACATTCTATATACCTGGGGTTGCAAAAGAAATATTATCTTATTATGTAGATAAATTATTAGACAGGATGGAGAAGAGGGGGATGCATACTATACAGATAACATATGAGGGTACACTGAGCAGGGCGTGTTTTTCTATTGGAAGTGATTACAATTCGTGTAGTGAATATGATAGGAGTGAAAAAAACAATACATTAGATGCGACACTATACCCAATTATAGCACCACAGGTTCCATTTGAGACAAAGGATATGATAATAGACCTGATACTTGAGAAGAACGAGACAAGAAAGATAATAAGAAACATATTCTTAAAACCTTCATTAATGCCTGAATTAAGGACTTATAGGTTTGATCGCAAAGGTGGTAATGGTGATGTAATACCTAATAAAATGTTAATAAGGACGATGAATGTAGGTCCTTTATCAAAGGAGATGTATAATAGGATAAGTCCAATACAACCAGGATATATGGAGAATAGAAGATTTGGAGTTTGGTTAGCAAGTGTAAGCGATGTTGTAGATGATAATTTCAGAAATACAAATATTGGCTGGGATGAGATACTGAAGAAAGGAGATGGGGAAATAAAATTGTCAAGTGATGGAAAGAGCCTTGAGAATCTGGATGAGACATTTTTTACTGGGGATATAAAGACCTGTGGACCAATAATCAAAGTAGGCAGAATAATGGGGGATAAGCTGGATCAATTTACGGTAAGGCTAAAGAGTGGTGAGACAAGTCCAATCAAAGGATGTGAGGATATTAAGATTGCTGGATTGGATTGTAGAGCTCAGGAGGAAAAAGGAATATATAACTACTATTGTTTCTTGAGGCACGCTGTAGATAAGGGTAAAGAAATATTAAATAATTACTCTTCTGTGAGGAATGTCTATATAAGTATTTCAAACGACCATGTAGCCCCAGCAATAGCATTATCAAGAGTATATGTAAATGGTGATGATATTCTTACCAGTCTGAAAAATGATTGCCCTGGTTGTAAATTTACGAATGCGATGGTAGTGGAACAGTTGAACTACAATGAGGATAATTTCTGGAGATATAAGAATAGGCCTTATATATATGAAAATAGCAATCCTAGTAGAACCTTTGATACTCTAATCAGAGATTATATTAATCATCCTACATTTGGAGATACAGGATTTGGATTAAATGCCTATGCACCAGGGAATTGTATTGATATCAAGGAAATATGGAATAATGATAAGCAGTGTGAGAGATTCTGCAATTTATATGTTGGTGGAGATAATGTCTCAAATAGTTATATCGATTCAATTTATTGCAGCAACAGGTTTGATTGTTTAAGGTTTATGGATGATATTAATAAAGGAAATAGTAGGATCTTTACTAACCCTGATCCAACACAAGAGAATTCTCCAAGTATACTAGTTTTTAACTACCCAAAGGATAATAAGACTAATAGGCATAAGTGTATATGGTATAAAGAGATTTATGATGAATATGGCAATCTTATAGATATAAAAACAGATATTTGTAATCAATATTATATTGCTATTGGTCAGAGAGTATGTGTAAATAGTCAGAGCTGTAAAGGGAATTTCTATGAAATTGATCCACCACTAAATAACGATAATTGTGCGAGTATATTTAGATGCAAAATTAATTATTATGATAAATATCTCTCCTATATTAGGGACTATTACCACGGAAATATAGATAAGCCATTGTTTATATCGGAGATAGGTGCTCAATCATCAGAATATAGTGCATATTCTCAGAGGCTTACATTTGAATGGAATAACGATTTGAGAAGGAATATAAGTATGTACGCTATTACGAATATCAGAGATTACCAGGAGCAGGTGGATATGGTGGAAGGAGATGTGATGGTGTTTCTTTCTGACGTTTATCTTAGGGGTAATGATAAACTTAAGGGTATAATAATATTCAGCGATGATCTATTATATGAAAAGAGCGACCTATTTTATTATAACTTCCCACCCACAGGAAAACCACTTGATAAATTCATTCCATTATTAACAGGGAAGGGGGTGAGGTGATATGAAGAATAGTGGAATGAAGGCAATAATATTTTTAATGTGTATTTCTATTTTTGGTTGTGATGTAAGAATTTTAGGAAGTGTAGAGGATATCTATTTTGATGGGTATGCAGACTCTAAGGTAAGGGATAATATGATAGATGATGTTATACATATAGGTGATATATTGATTGGAGATGAAGAAACAGGCACTGATGAAGTAGGAGGTGAAGATATTTATACAGATTATGGTTCTGATGATGTAGATATGGTTGATGAAGTTGGTAATGATATATATGTATGTGAGCAATACAAGTGTGAGAATCTGATATATGGAAGGGATGATGTTTATGGAGATAAGGAGAGCGGGAATATATACATAATTGAGAATGACTGGTTTTACAAATATGACAGGGATGGTAAATTAATATGGAAGAAGCAGACAGAGTATTTTAGTGATTGTCCGGGGAAGTTAATGATGGTTGACAGAGAGGAGAGTTTTTATATTATGAAATTTTTTAATAAGCCAGTACCTAAAGGTGATTGGGAGTGTGCTACTACTAATTCAATAACAAAATACAAAGTAGATGGGGAAGTGTACAAAGAGGTATATAAAATCTATAATACCTATGCATATATCATATCTATTGTAACAGACGATAATGGTAATTTGTATATTGCAGGTGAGTATGAAAGGGTAGTAGATTTTGGCAATGGGATAGTGCTGGATAATAGTGATGAGTGTAGAAATACTGGGAATCCGTATAATCCTGTAGAATGTTATACTGATGTATTTGTAGCGAAGTTTAATAGAGAAGGTAAGCCTTTATGGGCGAAGAGTTTTGAAGACATGGGAGAGCCGGGATACTTACCAGAAATAGTATTAATTAATGGTTTCCTTTACTTTGATGTAATAATATTTGGTGAGGATGTATATTCAAGTTATACAAAGGTAATAAAGTTAGACCTTGATGGGAATTATAAGTGGAGTAGAGTTTTAGGAGATGGAGATATTAAATTTACTGTTGATAAGGATGGTAGTATATATCTTTATGGCTTATTTGATTTATATTCAAATTATAAAGATTCAGATAAATATAAGGATTTGAATATTGCAAAGTTTGATAAGAATGGGGAGTTTATATGGGGGAGTAGGATTTATAAAGATGGAGAAAAATTTCTTCCAATATCAAAATCTATTTCTATTAATGAGAAGAGTATATATGTTTCTGGATATTGGAAAATTTATAATTTCTTTTTATCTAAGATTTATAAAGATGGAAGTATAATATGGTATAAGATATTTAATAATGATGAAATAAACACTGGGGACATAAAACTAAGTATATCAGATAATGAATATTTCTATGCAATTATTCCTATTTATGGAAATAGTATGCAGATTGATGATTGCTCTAATAAGAGCTTTCCTGGAGATTTATATAAAAAATATTTATTAAAATTTGTTGCTGAACCTTGCGAAAATATTGAGGTAAAAATTAAATAGTGCCAGATATAAATAGAAGTTTAAACGCGTATAAAATGAACCAACTATTTCTATTTGATAAAAATGGTACTCTCAGTCTTAGGGATTGTAATTGGCTTGGAGATAGTAAAGGTTGTATAGATAGATATGAAGGAATAGACATTGGAGAGCGTGTTTGTAATACAATAGATAGTAATATGCATGCCTGTACCGGCAATTTTTATGAAATGGATCCTCCTCTAAATTCAAATATATTATGCAGTGGGATAGAGGGGTGTAAGAAAAAATATTACAATAAATACCTGAAATATCTACGAGAAACTGTTGGTATCTCAATTCCATTATTTATTTCAGAAATTGGCTCATTATCAAGTGAATATGCCTCGTATTCAACCTTTAATGTAATGGAATTTAGCGGAGAGCGAATGAGGAATATTAATTTATATGGTGCTGCGAATATAAGAGATTACCAGGAACAGGTGGATATGGTAGAAGGGGATGTTATGGTATTTCTCGGAGATGACTATCTGAGGCAAAATAAGAAACTAAAGGGTGTCATAATATTCAGTGATGATTTATTATACCCAGAGGATTTTCCTCTCTTCTGGTATAACTTCCCACCAACAGGAAAGCCACTGGATAAATTCATTCCATTATTAACAGGAAAGGGGGTAAAGTAAAAATGAGAACGGGTATAATATTCTTGATCCTGTTTACTATTTTTTTCTCTTGTAATGAAAGGGATATGGGAAAAGGATTTAATAATAACGATATCGGGATAAGTGATATAAATATTTTGGATGGAGGAGGTAATGATATTGTTAAATGTGAGGATTATAGATGTAAAACTTATAAATATATCTTAACAGATGTATATTTTGACCAAAAAAATGGGTATTATTATCTATATGATTATGACAAATATAGTAAGATAGATAAAAAGAAAAGGATTGTTAAATATAATAATAAAAGTGAGTACCTTAATGACTATGATATTATCTGGGAGAGGGATCTGGAGGATTCAGAAGAACTGTCAGAAGATTTGCATATAATATATATAAATGAGGATGAAAATAATTTGTATTTAAGTTCTTGTGATGTCTCAGATGTTTGTAAATCACTTACTCTGGTTAGATATGAGAAGTCTGGAGATGGATATAGAAAAGTGTACTATTATCACTTAGATCTCAATAAAGATGAGCAGGATAAAATTTTTTCTATTGTTGTAGACTCATATGGTAATATCTATTTAGCTGGTGAGTTTATAAAGGAAATAGATTTTGGAAATGGACAGGTAGTAAAAAATAGCGAAGAGTGCACATATACAGGTGAGCCATATAATCCATGGATTTGTTATACTGATGTATTCTTGGTTAAGATTGGTCCAGAAGGAGAAGCTATATGGAGTAGAGTTTTTGGAGGGGAAGGGGATGATTCGGTTTTTCAAATATCATCATATGGAGAAGATATATATATTGCTATAGGATCCATTGTATTAAAATACAAGGATGGTGATAAAATACCCTATGGTTCAGAGGAGGCAAAAATATTAAGGATAGGAAAATACGGTGAATTAAAGTGGAGCAGGAGTCTGGTTGAAAATATAAAAGGTTTCTATGGACCAGTTATTGATAGGGATGGAAACATTTATATTGGAGGTAGATTTGACCTGCAATCGAACTACTCTAATGCAGATAAGAATAAGGATCTGATTTTTGCAAAGTTTGATAATAATGGTGAGTTTATCTGGGGTAAACATTTTGAAAGTGATATAATAAATTCAAAGCAAATAGAAACAACTTTAGAGTATTTGTATGTTGGGTCTATTTATATCGATTCATCTCTAAGTACTTATATTACAGGTGTTTATAAAATATATAGAAAATATCCATCTGGTAATTTATATGAATACATATATGACTTTATATCAAAATATGATAAAGAGGGTAATAGGATTGGATACAGAGAGTTTGAAAGAAGTGGTACAATGTATAGATTTGAGAGTATAAAGTATGTAAATATAGATAGGGGTTTGCTCTATCTGGTAGCAAATTTTTCTCCTAAAGGTGATAAATATATAGATAATTGTGCTTTACACGGTTCTGATGAAGAGGGGAGATATGATAAATATCTATTGGGATTTAATTTTGAGGTTTGTGAATAAATTTGCTTAGTATTTAATGACTGAATGTATTAGAAATTTCTATGAGATTGATCCACCACTAAATACTGAATCTTGTGCTGGAATTTATAGATGTAAAGATAATTATTATGAAAAATATCTTGGATATATAAGAAATCTTGGAATAGATACTAAATTATTTATTTCAGAAATTGGCTCATTATCAAGTGAATATGCCTCGTATTCAACCTTTAATGTAATGGAATTTAGCGGAGAGCGAATGAGGAATATTAATTTATATGGTGCTACGAATATAAGAGATTACCAGGAACAGGTGGATATGGTAGAAGGGGATGTTATGGTGTTTCTTGGAGATGGCTATTTGAGGCAAAGTAAGAAACTAAAGGGTGTCATAATATTCAGTGATGATTTATTATACCCAGAGGATTTTCCTCTCTTCTGGTATAACTTTCCACCTACAGGAAAGCCACTGGATAAATTCATTCCACTTCTTACAGGAAAGGGGGTGAAATAATATGGATAAGAGAATCTTAATATTGGTCTTGTTTACCATTCTATTCGGATGTGATGTAAGATTTGCAGGATATAGTGAAGATATAAATGGTAGTGATGCTTATACTGATATTGGGTATATAGATACAGGCATATATGATACAGTCCATTGTGAGGAGTATAGATGTGAGAGTTACAGGTATTTACAAAACCCATATGTATATATAGATAGGGATAGTGGGGATATATATCTTCGTGAGTATGTTAAGGAAGGGGATAGAACATTTATATTGAGATACGATGTTAGTGGCAATCTTATATGGAAGAGGGAGTTAGTATACAGGAGTAAGAGTGGTGAGTATAAACCTGAAGAAGGTACTGGATGTCTGGAGGTTGTATATGTCAATGATGATTACTTACAGGGGATTGTATATTATGGGGATAGCTATGGGTTAGGTTGTTCAGGTAATGTTGCTTATATAATAAGATCTGAGTTAGAAGGTGATAAATATGTACGCAAGTGGGGATTTGGTTTTTATCCTGTTCTTATGCCGTCAATATCATTTATTTCCTTAGATGAAGAAAGTAATGTATATGTAGTAGGTGTGTATGAGAGGGATTTGGAACTTCGGGATATAGTTTTGCACAATAAAAGCAAGTGTATAGACCAGGGTCCCAATGGGTGGAAGTGTTTAAGAGATATATTTGTATTTAAATTTGACAGAGATGGTAATATTTTATGGGCAAAGGGGATCGGAGGGGAAGGGGATGAGTCTGCATGGAATGGCTTTATAAGTGATGATGGTTTAATATTAGAGGTATCATCTTCCTCTGAGAGTATATACATTGATGATAAGAAGTTAACGGTTGAGAATAATGGTGTAATGATAACAAAACTTGATAGGGATGGTGAGTATAGATGGAGTAAAGTTCTTGCGTTAGGAGATGGATATCTGGGAGGTATTGATAGGGAGGGGAATATATATCTTCGTGGATATTTTGATTTACCATCGAATTATTCTGAGACAGATGAGAGTAAAGGATTAATTATTGCAAAATATGACAATAATGGTAATTTTATATGGGGGAGGAAATTTGCTGGTAGAACAGTAGAACCTGGCTATAAATTAGATGAAGCATGGGTTTATAAAGTATATATAGATAATGGATCAAATGTTTACATTTTAGGTAGTTTTACAATTGAGTCCATAAATAACTATAGTGATTACAAAATATACGAATTTTTAAGCAAATATAATACACAAGGTTTTTTGTTATCGTCAAGGGATATATATACAGATTTTAATAGTGTAGAGAAAATAAGTGGTGTTAGAAATGGAGATATATTTTTGGTTCTTTATTTTCGAAATAATAGTCCATTGCTGATTGATAATTGCTATATAGATGATATCTCTGAGGATTTATCGTATAAATATTATCTGTTAAAATTCACTCCTGAGGGATGTAGTTCTGTTGAGGCATATAAATAGAGTTCTTATTTCAATGTTTAATGAATGAGTCTATAGTAAATTTCTATGAAATTGATCCACCACTAGATAGCAAATTAAATATTGCCAGATATAATTAGATTACAGAATTAAACGACAACACACCCCGTCTGCTTTCAGCAGACACCCCTATATGAGAGGGGAATTTTACTTATTAAAACTTTTTTAGAAAGGAGTTTTCATATTGCGGGGGTGGGCGCAACCCTTGAAAGTTTACCCATTTCCCACTTATATAAAGTAAAACTGATGTAAAGATTCAATTACGGATGGCAATTATAGTTGTCGAAAAAGTTTATAGATTTTGAAAGTTTATAAAGTTAAGTTGTAAGGTTTTTTCTATGGATGATTTCCAACAATTACCCACCCATTGATTTATTTTAATTGCCAATCCTCTATTAGAAGGGAATTGACACACCCCGTCTGCCTTTGGCATCCACCCCTCTAACAGAGGGGAATTTTTACTTACCCGCATTGCACTTAATCAAATATCCAATGCACTTGGCGAAAATACCACTAATAACTAAACCTTTACAAACTGATAAAGAATACCTTTGACACATAATTGATAATTTGTTATTATCCCTCCGCTTTTGATTGTATTACATATTTACGAGGTAATCATATGAGTAATCAGGAAGATAAATCAAGACAGCCAAAAGATGTATCTCAACTCGAGATGCAGTTCTCTCAGGACCCCAATTCCCTTGTCTTCGTCGACCTTGTGGATGCATATATCGATAAGGGTCGACTGGTCGAGGCTATGATAGTTGCAAAGAAGGGAATCAAGACACACCCCAAAGAGGGCTATCTTGCACTGGCAAGGGTATATCTGAAGCAGTCCAAATATCAGAAAGGTATAGAGGCACTGAATGAACTCATAAAAGCAGATGAAAAGTGTGCAGAGGCTTATTTTATGAAGGGGAATCTGCACCTCAAGCTCAATGAGAATGAACCAGCAATAGAGGCATTGAAGAAGGCTTATGAACTCGACCCAACTAATCTCGAGGCGAAGGCTCTGCTCCTCGAAAAGGGAGTAAATCTTACACCACCGGGTGCATTGAAGGAGGAGGGTGAAGAGGAGGAGCATACTGAAAAGATCACGCCCAAAAGACCCTCGGCCTCTTCTAAGTCATCGGCTGCAAAGAAGAAGAGCCCATCAGCAGAACCGAGGAAGATGCCTCCACCCCCTGTTGCGAAACCGGTCGAGGCTTCGGCGACAGAACCCGAACCCACTGATTCTGTGGAACCATCTCAGACAGCCCCATCTGATCTGCCACCCAAAAAGAAGATTGCGAAGTTGCCTCCTCCCACAGCAGAGGATTTCGCATCTGACGACATATTGAAGAAGGATCAGGCAAAGAGGACAATGGTTTTGATAATTATACTTGCAGTTCTGTCTGCTTCGATAATCGGATTTATTGCATATACCGCCAATAAAGCCAAGAAAATCAAGAACTTATCCAACATAGCCGTTGAGAATATGAAATTGGATACCTATCAGGGCTATCTCGAAGCCAAGAAGGCGATTGAATCTGCAATAAAACTCGAGGATTCAGGCAATTTCAAGGCTACACTTGGATATATCGAGGCAATTCTATTTGGTGAATATGGTGGAGATGCAAATATTGTCAAAGCTGCTACCGAACATATAAACGATGCTATTCAGAAGAAGGACAGCTCGGCAACTCTGTCTGCTGCACAGATGTTGATGAAGATTTACGGAGGAGATTCAAACTCCGCTATTCAACTCGGTAAAGAAGAGGTGATGAAGGGTGCGCAGCACTCGAGGCTGTTGTGGGCACTCGGGATAGGACTTATGAAGATTGGCAATTATGATGAGGCAATAGACTTTGTCAAGAAGGCTCATCTCTCCGAGACAGGTAATGACCCAAAAGCAAAAGACCCGAGGTCATATAAGATTATGGGAGACATATCCTATAAGCAAGGGTATCTGAATCAGGCAATCGGTCAATACCAATTGGCTCTCAAAGACAATAAGGAACATACAGGGTCGCTTTTGGGCTCTGCTCTCGTTCTGAGCTCGGATGCCTCGAAATATGATGAGGCACTCAAGATTGTAGAGGATGTCTTGAGGCTCAAATCCGAAAACAGGCTCGCTACCAGAGAAGAATCTCTGGCGACATTCATAAAGGGTGTCATTTACTATAACAAGGGTAACACAAAAGAGGGGGAGGACCTGTT
>Ga0078972_1010923_pt1 | contig 16587 bp, 32 predicted proteins | sample YelNatPaOPGAMG01_FD_67568 | JGI IMG/M metagenome (GOLD analysis project Ga0078972, IMG submission 67568) | Hot spring thermophilic microbial communities from Obsidian Pool, Yellowstone National Park, USA - OP-RAMG-01 (SPADES assembly) (version 2) | ecosystem: Environmental > Aquatic > Thermal...
CCCCATTGCTTCGTTTCCGCGTCGAACCACCTCCAAATCTCTTCGTCGCGGCATATGCTCGCGTTCCACCAGCCGGTGTGGGGCGGGAATCCCTTGTGCCATGTTCGCTTGCTCATTTTGATTCACCTGTCAAAAACGCTCTCACAAACGCCTCTGCGACCGGCGCAACGATCGCGTTTCCGTAGGCGCGCAGGCGTCCCACTCGGGCGGTAGCCCCATCAACCAGCGGGAATGTGCCGGGTTCAACTGGCCTCCATTGATCGTCCCGGCACAAGAGCCAGTCAGCATCTCGCCAGAAGCCGTTAAGCGGATGGGCTGCACAAGGTTCGCTTGGCCTGGTAGCTTCAGATATTTCGCCCGCGCCCCGTCCGGTTGCTTCGGCCCGTAGCAGTGCGCACTCCCGGTCGCATCGTTCGCCATTGGTGTTGTCCATGCTGCAAGCCTTGCCACGCGCCCCAGCAGTGCGTTCAACGGAACATTCTCGCACTCCGCACCGTTTTTCCAGTCTCGTGTTGTTGGAGTCGGCCACGAAGTAAATCCGGTGCCGTCCGTGCGGCGCACCGAAGCCCGCAGCAGGTAAAACGACCGGCCCGACGGCGTAACCTGCTGCTTCCATGTCAGTTTGTACAAGGTCGAGCCAAGCATAGCCGTCTGGACTCGCAACTTGCTCGCCAAAGACCACTGAAGGGTGGCACTGGCCAATGAGATGGTGCCACGCGGGCCATAGGTGCCGCTCGTCAGCAAACCCAACTCCTTTGCCTGCCGCGCTGAAAGGCTGGCAAGGGCATGAGCCTGTCCACACTGGGCGGTCATCAGGCCATCCGGCTTTTCGCAGGGCGTAGCTCCAGACGCCGATTCCTGCAAAGAAATGACATTGGGTGTACCCGCGTAGGTCATCGGGTCTGACATCTTCAATGCTCCGTTCATCAACATCGCCGGGTGCAATACGCCCAGCGGCAATCAGGTTGCGCAGCCATTGCGCCGCATATGGGTCAATCTCGTTGTAATAAGCGCGTTTCATGGGTTGTCAAGAAATGAAAACACTGCTACACCGGACAGAATGAGACAGACGAAGGCCCAAAATGCTTGCTGAACGCTCGGTGCATCAACCAACCAAACCAAGCAACCAACGAACGCAGCGGCGGAAATTGTGGCAATCAGTCGATCAAACATTTTTATCCTCCGCTCGCGATTCGAGCGCGGCGTCGTTCTCTTCCTTGATGTACATCGCGAAGGCACGCTTTGCTCGCTTTTCCAACTCTGCGATCGCATCCTTGGAAATAATCCCCATTAGATCGTCGCCGCCCTGGGTCATAACGTCGATCAAGTAGATATACCCATCCGCACTATCGACACCATAGCGGACGCTCAAGGGCACGCTATCGAGGGTTGTCGAAAAATCGTCAATAAAATCTTCACGCATTGCTCTCTCCTGTTAAAACTTGTAAGTCAACATGAACACTGTCTGGCCTTTCCACAAGGGCGGCCAGGGGTCTGCGCCGTGGCCGCTAAAGCCGTGACCATCGGCGTAGTAAGACAGGGCGAGTGTCAGCGGCCCATGCGTGAGCGTTGCGCCCGCCGTGTAACCGAGTGCCCATTGTGACTGGCTGACGTTGATGGGCGACACTGGCCCGGTAGGGTCAAATATGTTATGAGTAATCCGAATTGATGGATACCAGTTCGGCACTGTAAGTGCCCAGGCGGAGTGATACAGGAACGGCCCTGCTTGAATGCCGAACTGCCACTTGCCTTGCGTGTGTGCCTGCAGGGTTGCCGCAATGCCATAGACTGATCCTGAGCCGATGTAATGCGCCAACGATAGAGGCGTCCCTTTGTAGCCCGAGCCGGAATAGTTCGCATCGTTCGGGGTGTCTTGCGAATTCACCGAATACGATCCGAGGGAAACAGCGTCAACGTGCCAGGCAAGGGTCGGCGTCAAGTCGCCCGTTACACCGATCAGGAACGCGGGGGATTGCAGGTCGAGGGAATGCGGAAAACCCTCCTGATACCAGACGCCATTACCTTGCGTTGTGGATCGCGCAACACCCGCGCCCACTTCGATGCTAGCAGCATGGGCGAGAGGGGCAAAGGCGAGGATGCCTGCAAGGAATGCTTTTTTCATGGTTACTCTCCTGTCAAAGTTAGATTTTTAACGCCTTACGAACAGCAATCCTCCGCTGCGACAATGTTCTGGCGTCTGAATCACGCAGCCCATAATTTCGAAGCGCAAGAACCGTCAAAATCGCAGCCTTTTTTACTGGTGGCAACATATCATTGCCAAAAATTAGCATCTCGAGCAGGTCTTCTGAATCATATTGAAGGGCGGTTAAAATCGAAGCTCTGTAAATCTTCCTTCTCCCTTTAGCAAACAGCACAGATGCAAGCACTTTATAAGCAAGTGAACACATATCATTTACTCCACCTGTATAGTGCCACCCTCCGACTTCCGAGCGGCTTGATAATCTCGGCAATCTCGATCAAGCCAGCACGGCGCAGGCGCAGGACTACGTTCGACACACTGCGCAGGGGGCGGTCGATCTCGGTTGCAATCTGCCTGACGCTCATGGGCTTGTCTGCATGTAGCAGCGTTTCTGCGACAAGGTAAACAGTGCGGGGCTTCATGCCTCGATCCTTTCCGGGCACCAAGTCGCAGCGACGATGTTTGCAAAGCCCAGGTATTGGATGCACTTGAGCTCGTCGCCATCTGCGCGAACCTTCGTGCGGAATGCGTCCAGGTCGCCCGAAAAACACCCAGCTTCAAACCAAGGGCCGCCTTCGACGTTGAAGGCATAGACAGTCCGATTGACACTGCCTGCACCGGACAACGCCAGCAGTGGATACCCTGGATGTGCCCGCCGTCCAGTGAAAGTACATTCATTACCAAAGTGATTAGACACACCGAAACTACAAAACTTGCCGAAACGGCAAGACTTGCCGAAATTGCAAGACTTGCCGAAGCTGCAAGACACGCCGAAACGGCAAAGGGCGCTAAATCTGCAAAACGCGCTAAATCTGCAAAACGCGCTGAAGCTGCAAGACTCGCCGAAACTGCAAAACTTGCCGAAATTGCAATACTCGTCGAAACTGCAATGCTCGCCGAAATTGCAAGACATGCCAAAATCGCAAGACACCCCGAAGCTGCAAAACTTGCCGAAGCTGCAAGACATGCCAAAAATGCAAGACTTGCCGAAACGGCAATGCTCGCCAAATGTTTTTATCTGCGAGTAATCGCCTGTGGGGCATTGTTTAACCCCGTCAACGACGGGCAGAGAATCAAACTCAGCTTGCGTAAATACTTTCATTATCCTCTCCAATTGGGTTTAGCACCCTCAAGTAGCAGGCCACCGTGCTTGCGTGCAGTCAGCCAGGCGCGCAACCATTTGCGTTGCATCGCGGGGTCTTCCCATAGGCGACGAGCCATGCGTCGCACTTCAAGGGACGTGTAGGGGGTTGTGCGTTGTCCTTTCATGGTGTTTCCTTCCTTTGGTTGACTTGATGGGAGAAATTCTCCCCACTAGCTCACTCTGGGAATGAGCTAGGAGGGTAATCTCAATGCTGGTCCGTGTGTCTGCGAGACTGGAGGACAGTAAGGGCATGGCGCCTGGCCATTAGGCTGCATTCTCGGTACTGGTCATTCGTGATACGAAGGGCCTTTGCGAGGATATTAAGTATATCTCGCAGAGCTTCAGCATTAGAAGCGGAGGCTATTGTATAGCCTATAGCACAGGCGTGGCAGAAGGAGAGGGCCTCCGGGCCGTGGGCTTGCTGGAGGTCTTCCAGCTCCTCTATCATTGCATCTATTTGGTCATCGGTCAGCATATCGGTGTCCCGGCGAGGGTGTTAATGAGAATCCATGCGAAGGCTACTGCAGCAGCGATGAGGATGAGCCATTCTAGAATGGACGAAGGCATTGTTTTCTCCATGTGTCTGACTAGCATAAGATGTGATGGCGGGTAAGCATCTCGCCGATAGTGTAGAGAATGATCGAGGCGGCGAATAGTACCACAAGGATGTATATGATCCAGTCTAGGATATTCCTAAGCATTATATTCTCCCGGCTAGAATAAAAAAAGAAGGACAAGAACGAGGAGGATAAGCAGGACTGTCATAGAATGTCATACAGGTAATCCGGCTCCAGACCGAGCATGTCTATAAAGACTTCCTCGGGGTCTTCCCCTTGGTCAATTGCCTCAAGGCAGGCTTCCCTCACCTCCTCGATCAGTTCGAGGGCTTCTTCTTCCGAGAGACCATCCCGTTGCATTAGAATATCCAGTAATGTTTCCATTTCTATGTCCTTTCAGTCAGACGATGAGAAGAAACCGCGGAGCGAATTGCCGCTTCGCGGAAGGTTAATTGAATGCTGCTCAGTAGCTCCTCCTTCGAGTGATTGATCCAGTGCCTGTACATAATGACCATTGCTGCCTTGCGTTCGGTATAGTCCTTGATGTGACTGAAGGGGGTCATGGTTAACTCCAATTATGGGTGGATAATTAACGTCCTTTTTTCACGGCGGCAGTAGCAATCGCAAGTGCTTTCATAATATCCTCCGGGGAACTTGAAGCATCTGCCTCCATTGGTTGAAGCTCATTCCCTTTAGCTACCAGCTCTTCCGCTAGGTGCCTCGCCTCTTCCCCAATTGCCCTCCCTTCCGCCCAAGCAGACCTACCATCGCTTACAATCGAGGGTTTTTCCTCCTCCCGATAGGCCATCCCAGATTTAATGTCCTGGGCGAGGCTTTTGGAGATATTAAAGTCCCTGCAGATTTGATGCAGGGGAATGCCATCCTGGAAGAGGGATCGAATGAGACGGGCTGTTTCCATCGTAAGCTTCCTAGGCGGTGCCATTAGTTTTTCTCCCTTTGTGAATGATACTCTGCCGATGCTTCCTTATAGGAAGAATCAATAACCTGCTCCTCCCGATATGCTATTCCTGCTTTGATATCCTGCGCGAGACCTTTGGAGATGTTAAACTCCCTGCAGATCTGCGGGATGGTAGCTCCCTCTCGGAAGAGGAAGCGAATATGTCGGGCTTGTTCTATGGTAAGCTTCCTAGGCGGTGCCATTGTTTACTCCGTGGGGGTGAGAATGGGGTTTATCGGGTAAATATATCACGACGAATAACAATATCCAATGAATTTTTTTGATGGGTTCGTGGATTGTGATTGGAAAAATAATTGATGCTCTGGGATTTATTATTATTTTTTATTATTATTGTCATCCGAACCCCATTTTCCCGTTCCCCGTCGGGGGAGTGTTTAGTAAAAAAAAAAAAAAAAAAAAAAAAAAAAAAAAAAAAAAAAAAAAAAAAAAAACCCACCCTCAACCGATTTTTGAGGAAAGGGGGGGGGGGGGATGTAAAAAAAAAAAAAAAAAAAAACTGCTCTACTGCAGCGAATTTTTGGGGAAATGGGGGGGGGGGTATTACAATAATAATAAAAAATAATAATAAACCCGGCCAATGGCCGTGCGCACCGGGGGCGAATGCCCGAATGCCCGGGAATGCCGTTAAAACGGCCGTGGCGGGGTTTTCACCGCCCGGTGCCCATATACCGGCCAATGAAAACAAACCGCATCCCGGCCCATTTTGCCGGCCGGCCCCGCCCCGGCCCCGCCGTGCACACCAAAAAAAACCCGGGGCAGCCCCCGGGTGAATTGGAACAGACCGATTAACCGGCCATCAAATCGGACAACAGACTGTCCGCATCCTCTGCCGCTCGGGGCGCCAGCTCGAGCATTTTCTGCCGAACTGCCGGTGCAGTGGCCAATTGATTCAACAACTTCCGCCGGGTCGTGCCCAATTTTTCCGCCTTCGCGTCCAATTTCGCGAGAACTTCCTGAACGGGAATTCCCTGAACCGCGGCAACAGCCCGGGCAATCAGACCCCCCTCACCCGATTCACCGGTGCCGGAGTTTGAACGAACTGACCATTCCGCTGCACCGGACATGTAATAATCCCCCAGCGCCCGAATCGCAGCCATTTTCTCCTCGTCCGTCGGGGACTTGCCTGTAGCCGAATCCCGGGAAAGGGCTGCATTGTCGCCGATACGCTGCTTGAAGCCGTGCAATGTCGCATAACGGACATTATTGGGGTGAACCCGAGATAAATCGAATGTGTACGAACCGCCTTCCGTGGACGTGAACGTAATGCGATTGTTTTCCGTGTCAATACTAGTCCGAATTGCCATGATAAATCCTCCTGTTCGTCGCCATGCGCGGGATGCGCCTAGCCGACACATGAATAATAAACCCACTATGCCTGATTGCAAGTCAAAAGATGTAATTCATTGTAACTGACGAGCCATATAACGTACCCGTGCGCCCACGCGCGCGAATACAGCCCAGTCGTGCCATTGTCCAATTGATTTTTCCAATCCCCGGCCATCCTGCAATAGCCGTCCGACCTGCCGACCCGCAATCCCCTTTATCCATTATTCATTATCCATAACCAGCCGGCCATTATGCACGGCGCATTATCTTCTTCCATCCAGCCATTACCCGCGCCCATTACCCAAGGCCGATTATCAACTGGCTGCAGTCCATTATCCCTGCCCATTAACCCCGGCGGGGGGCAAAATTTCTTTGATCAAAAAATTGACATAGCCAAAATTAGCAATTTTAAGGTGTGGGAAGATAACGTTAATTATCCTCAGGTAATCAATTTCAGTCCACCCAGTCCTCCGGCCATCCCTCTAGCACCCCCACCTTCCGTTTGTTTCGGCCCATGCCGGGGTATATAATCGCCTAGTCAGGGCTGTCCCGACCCGCCCAGAGGAAACTTCCATGAGTTCTATCCAGAAGGTCAGCTACACGCACGATGCAATGATAGATATGCTGGTCGCTAATCCGGGGATCAGCCAAGGGGAGCTTGCAGCCCACTTCGGCTACACGCCGGCCTGGATCAGTATCATCATGTCCAGTGATGCCTTTAAGGAGAAGCTGGAGGCTCGGCGAGAGGAGATGGTTAATCCCATCATCCGGGTAACGATGGAGGATCGGTTCACGGCGGTAGTGATGAAGTCCCTCGAGGTGCTGCAGGAGAAGCTGGAGCAGCCCCCTACAGCCGTCCCGGATCAGCTGGCCCTTCAGGCCGCCGCCCTCGGGGCAAGGGCCCTCGGAAAGGGCGGTTTCGGCGGGTCTGGCGGGAATGCTGTCCAGGTCAATGTCCAGGTTAATGCGGAGGAAAGACTGGCTCGGGTGGCCGGGCGTCTTTCTTCCCTCGTTCGGGAAAGGAGAGGTGATGCGGAAGTCGAAGTCGGCAGTTAAGGTGCCCAAGGGGGCATCCGGGCAAATGGAGCCGAAGGGGAAAAATCCTGTTCGGCAGCACTATAGCATGGCCCTTCCGGGCGGGAAAGGAAAGGAAAAGAAATGAGCATTGTTAAGCGGCTGGAAGAATGGCTCCATCCTGAAGTAGTGCGGCTGATTGCGGAGCTCGAGGCGCGGGTGGCTGAGCTGGAAAAACTCCTGCATCTTGAGCGGGCAGATAAGACAAATCCACCGGCCCAGGCGAATGAAAGTAACCTTCCCAGCTAAGCGACAAGGGGAAACCCTCGCCCTTCAGTTTGACTTTACTAGCAAACTGGCAGCTAACCAGTACTTCACGTCAGCGACTGTAACGGCCAGTGTGTATAGTGGAGCAGATCCGAGCCCGTCCCTAGTCCTTAGTGGCAGTGCCACCATCTCCGGGGCTGTTGTTACGCAAAAAGTCACCGGAGGCGTGGCTGGAACGATCTATTCCCTTCTTTGCACAGTCTCTTCATCTGATGGCCAGACCCTTGAGTTGATGGGTTTCTTAGCCATTGCCCAGGATGCAGTGTGATGATCTTTATCGAAGTGCCCCGATCCCTTATCCAGGGGGAGATTGCTAAGCTGGATGAGGCAGCACCCCGGGCTGCTGGTCTAGAGGACTTTATCAAGGGTGCCATCTACGCACTCGAGTGGATTGCTACGGGGCATAATCCACCTAGTGAGCTGTTCCCCCCGCCTGGAGAACCTGTGCAATGAACCTCACCGTGGACTTGCTAGAGGGCTTCGCCAGTGGCTATCTTAGCCCACTGTATGAAGATCCTCAGCCTGTCCCGGACTTCCATAGGATTTGCTGGAAGGCCTATTGCACAGAGGAGACATTCGTCTCTGTCGCCGCTCCCCGAGGGCACGCGAAGAGTACTTCTCTGACTCATGCCTTCGCCCTGGCGAATATTTGCTTCCGCACTGTGAACTATATCCTAATCGTGAGTGCCACAGAAGATCTAGCTATGGGGCACCTAGGGGATATTGCAAAGCAACTTCGGGAGAATGATGACCTGCGGGAGGACTTCGGAATTGATCGGCTACTGGTCGATGCGAAAACGGAGGTGATTGTTCGATTCCAGGATGGGCATGAGGCGAAGCTGCTGGCGAAGGGTAGTGGACAAAAGCTCCGGGGGCTGCTGTGGAATGGGCAAAGGCCCGGGCTAATTATCTGCGATGACCTGGAAGAAGATGAACAGGTGGAAAGTCAGGACAGGCGGGTGAAATTCCGCCGATGGGTTAACCGGGCCCTCATTCCGACACTCAGTACGAAAGGAAGAATTCGCCTCCACGGGACGATCTTGCATGAGGACAGCTACCTAGCCCGGACAATGAAGTCCAAGTCCTGGCACAGCCTATTTTTCAAGGCCCACGCGGGCTTTGATGACTTCAGCCAGCTCCTCTGGCCGGAGATGTGGTCGGAGAAGAGGCTGCGGGAGAAGCGTCAGCAGTTCATCGATGACAATGATGCCAGCGGATATTCTCAAGAATACCTGAACAGTCCCCTGGATTCCAGTGATGCGTACCTGAGGAAGGAATGGTTCCTCGCCATGACGGATGAAGACTATGACGCGCCGAAACGAATTTGCGCTGCATGTGACTTTGCCGTCAGCAAGAAAGACCATGCGAACAAAACTGCCTTGGCGGTGGGCGGGGAGGACACTCGGAATATCCTACATGCACTGGATATGGTCGTAGGGAAGTTCGACTCCCTCGAAATCATCGACGCCCTCTTCGAGCTGCAAGAAATTTGGAATCCCGAACAGGTCTGGGTGGAGAAGGGGCAAATCTGGAGTGCCCTTGAGCCGATGTTCAAGAAGGAAATGCAGGCCCGGGGGGTGTGGATTAACTTTGTCGAAGTGGCCAGCGTGAAAGACAAGGCAACCCGAGGGCGGGTTCTGCAAAAGAGGATGAAGAACGGCGGGATGCGCTGGGATAAGGATGGAGAATGGTTCCCAGCCTGCGAAGACGAGATGCTTCGCTTTACGGGGACGAAGGAAAGTGCAGAGGACGACCAATTTGACGCCTTTTCCCTCCTTGCCGTCGGCTTCGAGTCAATGGGTGCTGTGGAAGAGGAAGATGTAAATGAGAGTATTTCCCTGGAAGATGACTGGTACCTAGCCAGACATTCAATGGACCAGGAAAGTGGGCGGAGTAGTGTAACTGGATACTGACAAGGACTTAAAATGGCTAAACTGACGGCAGCAAAGCGGAAGAAGCTCCCTAAGGCAGACTTTGCCCTGAGTGGTGGGCGATACCCTATTGAAGACAAGGCCCATGCGAGGAATGCTCTTGCTCGCATCAGTCAATATGGAACTCCCGCAGAAAAGAAAATTGTCCGGGCGAAAGTGCATAAGAAGTACCCCTCTATTGGGAAAAAATGATGCTGGTACTAGACAGGAAAATTAAACTGAACAAGGAGACCATTGAGTCTCCTAACCTCACTTCCCACTTCACAAGTGAGGACTTGGATCGACTGGGAGCCTGGGCGTATGCAGGTTACCAGAGGGACTTGGCCAGCCGCCGTCGGTGGGAGACCAGAATGCAGGCCGCGATGGACTTGGCACTGCAGCTGCAAAAGGCGAAAAACTTCCCCTGGCCGGATTGCAGTAACGTGGCCTTTCCCCTCGTGACAATTGCGGCTCTCCAGTTCCACTCCAGGGCCTACCCTATGATCATTCAAGGGACAGATATTGTCCGCTATAAGGTCTGGTCGGAAGATCCAAATAGTAAGGAAGCTGAACGTGCCCGACGCATCGGGAAGTATATGTCCTACCAGCTCCTGGAAGAGGATGAAGACTGGGAAGAACAACATGACCGGATGCTAATCCAGCTGCCCATTATGGGATGTGCCTTTAAAAAAACATACTACAATGGCGCAGAACAGCATAATGAGTCGGAGCTAGTAAGTGCCTTTGATCTGGTGATGGACTATTGGTCAAAGTCCGTGGAGAAGTGCCCGCGGAAAACGCAGATCATTCCGATGCATAGGAATGAAATATATGAGAAAGTACAGCAGGGGATTTACCGGGATGTGCTAGATGCTGCCTGGTTTGTCGCCCCCGCCCAGTACCCGGAGGATGAGCAGGAGAACCGGAAGAATATTCGGACAGGGGAAGATACGCCTCCGCCGGATGAGACGACGCCCTTTAAGTTGCTGGAACAGCACTGCCTAATTGACCTGGACAAGGACGGTTATGCGGAGCCTTATATTTTGACGCTAGAGGCCTCAACGCAGAAAGTACTTCGCCTTGTCAGCCGGGTGGAACGGGAAGAAGATATTGATCGGAATGCTGCGGGTAAGATTATCCGCATTCGTCCTTGGGAGTATTATACAAAGTACTCCTTCATCCCCAGTCCAGATGGGGGCGTCTATGACCTAGGCTTCGGGATGCTACTGGGTCCCCTAAATGAATCCGTAAATAGCGTCATCAACCAATTGATCGATGCCGGGACAATTAATAATCTGAGCGGAGGATTCCTTGGACGTGGGGCAAAAATTCGAGGGGGTGTGTACAATGTAGCACCTTTCCAGTGGGTTAGAGTGGACAGCACGGGAGATGATCTGCGGAAGAACATTATGCCACTTCCGACTAAGGAACCCTCCCCGGTACTGTTCCAGCTCCTGGGCCTTCTGATTAACTATACGGAGCGCATCAGCGGCTCAACTGATATAATGATGGGGCAAAACCCGGGGCAAAACACCCCGGCGGAGACTACCAGGACTATGGTTGAGCAGGGAATGAAGGTATATTCCAATATCTTCAAGCGCATCTGGCGAGGGATGAAGCAGGAGTTTAAGAAGCTGTATGAGCTGAATGCAGTCTATCTGCCGAATACGATGATCTTCGGTGAGCAGGGTATGAAGGCCCTCCGTGCTGACTTCATTGGTGGGTCCAGTATGGTCACTCCAGTAGCCGACCCGAATGTGACGAGTGAGGGAATGCGGCTCATCCAAGCGCAGGCTGTGAAGCAAGCTGCCATGATTACGCCGGGGTACTCCCTGCCTGAGGTGGAGTTGGAGTACCTGAGAGCCCTTCGAGTGGAGCAACCTGAGCGGCTATATCCCGGGCCGGATAAGGTCCCGCCCTTGCCGAATCCGAAGGTACAGGTTGAGCAGATGAAAATGCAAGTGCAACAGGCGGCATTGCAGCAGAAGCAGCAAGAGTTTTTGCTTACCATGACGGAGGAGCATCGTCTTAATACGGCGAAAATACTCCAGCTGGAAGCACAAGCACATCAATTCCTTGCCAATGCGCAGGGAGTTGATGCAGGGCACCAAATTGCAGCATTTGAAGCTGCTATCGGTGCAATGAAAGCCCACAATGAACATCTGCGTGGGTCAATTGAGTTACTACAGAAAGGACTGGCAAATGAGCAAGGAACGGGACAATCTCCCGGAGAAAGGAGCATGGGCGGACTGGAAAGTGCATCCAGTAACCAAATTAGTCCAGCAATGGGCCAAAGCCCAGGTGCAGTTGCTTAAGGATAATTGGGCTGCTGGAAACTTCACGCATCAAGATGCCGTAGCATCCGCTATGATGAATGCAAAAGCTATTGCAGCAGTAGAAGTACTACAGCTCTTTATCGAACTAGACAGGGAACAATTTTCGGAGATTGAAGATGGAGAATAAATCAGGCTTTTCCCCCGCAGGTCGCGCTGTTCTTGTAAAGTACTACGACCCGCCGGAGCGCAAAGAGTCAGTTATCATAATTCCTGAGACAGTGCAGGATAGACTTAATATGCTGGAGCAAAGAGCCGTAATTGTGGAAGTAGGGCCAGTCGCTTGGCCAGATGAACCTCCTCGGGCAAAACCGGGAGACCATGTGATGATTAGTCGCATGGCAGGGGTTGCGGCAACGGGACCGGCAGATGGTCAACCTTATCGTTTCGTGAATGATCGAGATATTTTTGCCATCATCACTCATAGGGATTAAGTCATGGAAAACATTGAAAAAGAAGCACAGAATTTGGGCTGGGTGCCCCTTGATCAATTTCGCGGCGACCCGGAGAAGTGGGTAGATGCGGAAACTTTCGTAAAGCGTGGGCAGGAGATTATGCCCATCTTGCGGAAGAATAATGAGGTTCTTCAGAACACTGTAGGGCAATTGCAGGCGAAGGTTGACCACCTGACTGAACTTGTTGCAGCCGGACAAGAGTCTATGGCGGCACTGAAAGAACTCCATGCGTCAGATGTGAAGAGGAAGGTAGAGCAGGCTAAAAAAGAATTACTGGCTAGTCTAAAGCAAGCTAAGACTGAAGGAGATATTGATGCGGAGCTTGCCCTCCAGGACCAATTGTCTGAGGTCAATGCTCAGCTGAAGATTATCCAGGAGGGGGAGCAGACGGGGAAACCCGTCAAGGCAAGTCAACCGGCGGTGCCTTCCATTGATCCTATTACTAAGAGGTGGGTGGAAGAAAATCCTTGGTTTGAAAAAGATAAAGCCCTGACTGGGCTAGCGATGGGTCTGGCGCAGGCACTGCGAGAAGATCCCACCACGTCCAATTTGACGGGGGCGGCCTTTTATAATAAACTGGATGAACGCTTGGCAGAGTATCTTCCAAATCGTCGAAACACTCCCTCAAAAGTAGCTGAGACACGAGGAAGCGGCGGTGCAAGTGGAGGGGAAGGTGGCCGGTCTTACAATGACCTCCCGCCGGAAGCTAAAGCGGAATGCGAAAAGGATAGCGCCAAGTTTGTAGGAGAAGGAAGGGCCTTCAAGACAAAAGCTGAATGGCAAGCTCACTTTGCGAGTCTTTACTTTGGGGAATAAGAATGGAAAAAACACTAGATGTACCGACCAAAAATAACCCTGCAAATGCGCCTGCCCGTCGGGTTACTGCAGCTACCCGTATCCCCATGTCCCTTCCGGTGTTGCAACTGAGTGTCCCGGAAATTCCGGGGTATTACTTGCACTGGTTTCTGGCGAAGAACATTCCTCGCGCCCTGGCTGCGGGGTACGAATTTGTAGACGAATCTGAAGCAGTTCTGAATAATCGAGGAGTTGCTGATGATCTTGAGAAAAGTGGTAGTAGTGATCTGGGCAGTCGGGTGAGTGTCATTGGAGGAATTGATGAGCACAATAACCCGGAAAGACTGTACCTGATGAAAATTCGAGAAGAATGGCATAATGAGGATGTGAAAAAGTTAGGCGAGAGAAATGACCAAATCGCGCAAGCTCTGCGTGCTGGACTGATTGGCGGTGAAAATGACCCTGATAGGGGTTCTCGCTACCTGAAGCAAGGCGCAGGTTTGTTTTTTCCGAAAAATCGAAAGGTGTAAATCATGGCGAACGTAAACGCGCCCGCAGGCCTTTCTCCCGTCCAATACAAAAATGGTGCTCCTTGGACGGGGGGAGGCCGGGTATATTACATTGCAGCGGCTGATGCAAATGCCTATGCAATCGGTGATCCCGTTACCCTGAGTGGTAGCGGCGATGGTAATGGTGTTCCAGGTGTGACCTTGGCAACTGCTGGAGCTGGCTCTCCTGTCCTTGGCCCCATCCTTGGATCAGGTGGCATTGTAATGGGCGGCGCCTTTGTGGATCCCGCGAACATTGACACTACCGTTATTCCAGCGACGAAGACCAAGGGTTACTATGTCCTTGTCTGCGATGATCCGAATGTGATCTTCGAAGTGCAAGAAGGTGGCGCTGGGGCTGCATTGACAGCTAGCAACATCGGTCAGAATGTAAATTTGCTGGCCGGCACGAACAGTGGCTACTTTTCTGGCTGGACATTCAACAATGCTACGACTGGGACGGGTGCAACCCTCCAGCTGCAGCTTCTGGGCCTCTCGCTGAAGGCCGGCAACGGCTTTGGCCAATACGCTAAGTGGCTCGTTCGTATCAACACCCATCAGTACGCCGCGGGCGTTGCTGGTGTATAAGGAGAATACATCATGGCAGGCGGTGTTATTACCACAGGCTCGCATCCGAAACTACTTTGGCCCGGTGTTTATACGACCTGGGGCCAGGTATACAACGAACATGCAAAGGAGTACGTGGATCTGTATGACGAGCAAACTTCCGAAAAAGCCTATGAAACGGCCGTTCAGGTCACTGGCTTCGGCCTTGCCCCGGTAAAGGGCGAAGGTGCGCCAGTTGCCTATGACTCGGAAGCGCAGGGCATTATTTCTAACTACGTCCACGTTGCATATGCCCTCGGGTTTATTGTGACGAAGGAAGAGTTGGAAGATAACCTGTACAAGGAAGTCGCAACTCGTCGAGCGAAGGCCAATGCGTTCAGCATGTCCCAGACAATTGAAAATGTCGCAGCATTTCTGTATAATAATGCCTTCGTCAATACCTACTACACGACTGGCGACGGTGCACCCTTGATCAGTGCCTCACACGTTCAGTCTACCGGCGGGACGTACAGCAATGCGTTGACGCCTTCGGCAGACCTGTCCGAGGCCGCCCTAGAGGATCTTTCCATCCAGATCATGGGTGTGACGACAGATCGAGGGCTGCTGATTAACGTCATGCCAAGGAGCTTGCATGTTTCTCGTCAGGAGTGGTATAATGCAAATCGGATTATGAAGTCTGTTTTGCAGTCAAACACGGCAAGTAATAATATCAACGTGCTGAAGGCCACGAATGCATTTCCCGGCGGCATTAAGCTGAATCATTACTTCACGCAGCCGAATGCCTGGTTTGTCCGCACGAATGTCCCGGAGGGTATGACCATGTTCTGGCGTACCCGTCCAGAGTTTGACAAGGACAACGACTTCGATACGAAGAATGCCAAGGCGGCAAGCTACATGCGATTCTCCGTGGGTTGCACTGATCCGCGTGGCATCTTTGGTAGTAATGGACCGTAATGGTTGACCGGGGGGTAACGTCAATTATCCCCCGGTAATTAACGAATCCTTGCCCCCAGGGGCGTTCACTGAACAATAGGAGTAGTACAAAATGTCTTCCTCCCCGATGCGCCTGCCCGCAGGCTTCACGCAGGATACTTCCTTCCAGCCCCTCGGGTTGCTGGGCGTGCCGAACCCCTTTTTCTATGCCCAGTACCACGATGACTTCATCGGGTATCTCCCTGGGCGTTACACGAACACTGTTACCTCCAGTGGGTCAATTGCACAGACTGCTGGAGCCAACGGACGACTGCTGTTCACGACAAATACTTCGACACCTCTGGCGACGGATATTGCCAGTCAGCAGCTCGACGCAGCAGCCTTCTCCCTGACAAGTACCAAGAAGTTCGCCTACCTCACCCGTCTCCAGGTTGCGGATATCACCAATCCAGCTTTGCTCGTCGGGGTAATCCAGACTACCACGACTCCCTTTACCCCCACGGATGGTATCTTCTTCAGCAAGGCCTCGGGTTCGACAAACCTGGTTGTCAATGTAATGGCTTCCAGTGTCGTCTTGGCCACTGCAACCCTCCCGGGTTTGCTGACGGCTAACACCGATATTGACCTGGGCTTCGTTTACGACGGACGGGGAAGTATTCGAGTATTCGCGGGAGCCGGTCTGATTGGGCAGGTTCTCAATCAAAATACGGCTAACCTTGGCCCGGTAGCTAGACTGACTCCCACGACCCTTCCAACTGCTCTGCTGAACCCGACCCTGGCAATCCAGAGTGGCACGGCAACAAGTAAAACGATGAATGTCGATTTGCAGTTTGCCGCGATGGAGCGTTAATCATGGCAAATACTACCTCGACACAGATTATCTTGGACGGGGCACGGAATGCCGTGGTTAAGCTTACTGGTGCCCTGGATACGAGTAATCTTGCTTATACTGTCCCCATCCAGGTAGCTAGCTTTCACCCGACACCTACCCAGTTTCGGATTGATCACATTGACTATAGCATTGCAGATGGCATTGAGGCGCAGCTGTTCTGGGACGCCACTAGTCCAGTAGTAATTCTCCCTGTATCTGGCCGAGGACGGATGAGTTACTGGAACTTCGGAGGCCTGCAGAACGATGCAGGGGCTGGAAAGACCGGTGGGATTGGCATTAGTGTGACGCAGCTTCCAGGATATACCTATACGACGGGAGAGCCATTCGTCTACATCATTATCCTTGAGCTGGTGAAGCAGGGAGTGCTGTATGGCTAGCCCCCTTTCCTACTCCTTCGTTAACGCCGCTAATAGTGGCCTAACGCAGATACTTCCTGCCCAAGGAACAGGCATTATTATCCGAGTCCACAGTGTCTCCATTGTAGTCGATTCGGCGGTGTATGTAAACTTTGCAGGTTCCCTCAGCGGCGCACTTACAGCTGCTTTTCCACTGACTGCTAATGGCGGATTCGTTTGGAACTTTAACAAGTACGGATGGTTCATTACAG
>Ga0078972_1010925_pt1 | contig 16583 bp, 22 predicted proteins | sample YelNatPaOPGAMG01_FD_67568 | JGI IMG/M metagenome (GOLD analysis project Ga0078972, IMG submission 67568) | Hot spring thermophilic microbial communities from Obsidian Pool, Yellowstone National Park, USA - OP-RAMG-01 (SPADES assembly) (version 2) | ecosystem: Environmental > Aquatic > Thermal...
CACGGTGCGCCGGTCCTCCTCCCGGATGAGCACGGCCTCGATGCTCGTTTCGTCCGCAAGCCCAAGGAGAACTTTTTCCGTTCCTTCGTCGTCGCTTTCCTTGGCCAAAACGGAAAAAGGATCCAAGAGAAAGCGCTCGGAGAGGCTCTCTCTCAGCGCCGCGGGGAGATTGGTCATCACGGCGAAATCCGTGGCGAGGTGTTTCCAAACCCACTCCCAAACCTGGCGAGCCCGATACGCCGGCTCTCCCAGGCTTTCCAACTCCGTTTGCAGTTCTTCCAAAGAGAGGTCCAAAAGGAGCCGCTTTTCCATCGGGAGATTATCCGCGCGGCTAGGAAAACGGGCACCCTTTGGGTAACCTTCCATCCGTATGGGCGATCTTCTCATTCGCGGTGGAGAAGTGATTACTTCGCGCAAAACCGGCTTGGCCTCGGTGTATGTCCGGGACGGGAAAATCTCTCAAGTGGGGAAATTCTCCAAAGCCGCCAAGGAAGTGGTGGATGCGTCGGGGCTTTTGGTTTTGCCTGGAGCGATCGATGCCCACGTACATTTCGCCTTGCCTGTGGCGGGGACACGCTCTGCGGACGATTTTCTGAGCGGGTCTTTGGCAGCCGCGGCAGGCGGGGTCACCTGCTTCATCGATTTCACCCTGGGAAGCCCGGGAACCCCCCTTCCGGAAGCGGTGGAAAAGCGCCTGGCCCAAGCTCGGGAATCCGTCGTGGACTTTAGCCTCCACGTGGAGATGATCGGCTGGCAAAAGGAGCGCGTTTCCGAAATCCACGCCGTAAAAGACCTCGGCCTTCGCTCCTTCAAGTTTTATCTGGCCTACTCGGAGTCCGGACGGAGGACGGACTTGGGCACGCTTTTTGCGGCCATGCAGGCCATTCGGGAAATTGGGGGCGTGGCCATGGTTCATGCCGAGGCCGATGAGCTTGTGGATCCCAAAGCCGGGCCGTTTCCTTGGGCGCGACCGAGCCTGAGCGAGGAAGTGGCCATTATGGAGGTGGGGTTACTTTCCCGTGAGAGCGGTTGCCCCGCGTACATTGCGCACATCTCTTCCGGCCAAGGATTCCAAGCCCTGCTCCGCAGCCGCCGGATGGGCGCGCCCATCGTCGGGGAAACCTGCCCCCACTACCTTGTTTTGGACGATTCCGTCTACGCCCGGCCCGATGGGCACCTTTTCTCCGTTACCCCGCCCTTGCGCACCAAAGAGGACCAACGCGCTCTTTGGGAGGGGCTCAAAAACCGGGCCTTCCAAGCGGTGGCCACGGATCATTGCCCTTTCACCCGGGCCCAAAAGGATCCTTTCAAGGACGAGCCCAGCCGCCTTCCCTCGGGGCTGCCCGGAGTGGAAACCCTTTTGCCCCTCCTTTACCACTTCGGGGTCGCTCAAGGGGAGCTTCGCCGGGAGGACCTGGCCTGGTATTTGGCGGAGGGGCCCGCGCGGGCCTTTGGCCTTTGGCCAAGGAAAGGGGCGATACGCCCGGGTGCGGATGCGGACATCGTTCTGCTCGATCCCAAGGGATCTTGGAAGGTTGAGGCGAAAAATCTCCACATGGCGACGGATTTCTCTCCCTACGAAGGTTGGGTTTTGCAGGGGAAAATCGTTGGGGTCCTTTCCCGCGGCGAGTGGGTCTATCGGGACGGCGAAATTTTGGGGAAACCCGGGCGGGGGATGTTCATCCCCTGGCAGGAATGAGCCTGATTCTGATTCGCGGGGCTGGCGATATCGGCACCGCCGTGGGAATCCTGCTTTATTCTTTGGGGCACAAAATCGTGTACACGGAACTCCCTCGGCCCCATACCCTTCGCTGGGCGGTGGCTTTCTCGGAGGCCGTGTACCGCAAAACTTGGGAAGTCCAGGGGATTCGCAGCCGTTTTACCTCCTCGCCGAAGGAGGCGCGGGAGATCGCGGAGGGAGGGGAGATCGCGGTCCTCGCGCCGGAGGGCCAAGCCGTCTCCACGCTTCGGCCGGATGTGCTTGTGGATGCCCGCATGGCCAAAAAGAACCTGGGCACGAGGATCGAGGAGGCGCCGCTGGTGATCGGACTTGGGCCGGGTTTCCAAGCGGCAGTGGATTGCCACTTCGTCATCGAAACCCTGGATGGCCTGAATCTCGGCCGCGTAATCCGGGAAGGAGGGGCCGAACCTCCCACCCATCTTCCCTGCGCGGTGGAAGGGATCCGGCAAGAACGGGTGGTGCGGGCTTCCAGATCCGGCGAGTTCCGCGCCCTCCGCACCATTGGCGACCTGGTGGAGGCCGGCGAGCTTGTGGCGGAAATCCATAAGACTCCAGTTTTGGCTCCCATTCGCGGCGTTATCCGGGGCATCCTCCATAGCGGCCTTTGGGTCTCCCAAGGGATGAAAGTGGTGGAAATCGATCCTCGACGCGATCCCTCAATCCCCTTCAAAATTTCCGAGCGCTCCCTCCGGATCGCCTCCGGCGTAGCGGAGGCTTTGCGCCTCAGCGCGCTTTCCAAGCAGCTTTGATTTCCCCGAAAAACAGGGTGTGGAGGTTGCCCTGCGCGTAATACTTTTCCCGCACCTCTTGGGAAAGGATTTCCTCAGGGGCGAGATCCACTTTGCCGATCACGCGGCACTCGTAAATGAGGTCGCAATCCACTAAGACGGGGATGGGAACTTCTTTCCCCATTTCGTAGCGCAACCCGAGTTCCTTGAATTTATCCACATCCCGGCCGGACTTCTCCCCGCAGAATTCCAATTCCTTCCGCATCTTCCCCAAAGGCACATTTACCGTGAACGCTTGAGTGTGGACGAGGCAGGAGTGGGTATACCGGGAAGGCCGGACGAGCACAAGAAAAACGGGCTGATACCAAACCGTTCCCAAGAGACCCCAGCCGATGGTCATGGCATTGGGCCTTCCGTTTTTGTCCACGGAAACCAAAAAGGCTCCTCCGGAATGGAACTGCTTTTGGACTTGAGCGAATCCCACCCACGGTTCAATTCTCCTAAACCGCTTATCCCACTCGCTCATATTGCCGCCTCCACGCCGCTCTCTCAAAAGGACTTGGGTAATAAGCCGCGAGAATCCCGCCGCCTATGAATTCTCGGAGGATGGAGGTGGCGGGCACCTCCTCTCCCGGATAGGGCTTAAACCACCGCAGAATCCCCAAAAGGCGCTCGGCCTCAAGCCGCAAGCGGGGATGGCGCACCTGCAAAAGGAGGGGCTCTGCCCGGGAGCGCAAGACGTTCCATTCGTAGACCAAAGCGGAGTTGAACATCACGTCGGCCTGGCCCTGATAGGGGAAGATGAAGCGTTTTTCCCCGCGGCGCACGTTGCCCCAAAGCGCGAGCGTCTGCTCGGCGCTATAGCCGCGAAAGGCCGCATCGCGCACGATCCGCCGAATGAGCCGGGTATCCGTCGTGGAAATCCTCACGTGATCATCCAGGTTCAGCTGGGTTAGGGCCGAAACGTAAATGCGGAAAACCGCTCCTCGATAATCCCCCGGCAAAACGAGAGGGTTTAAGCAATGCAAGCCCTCTACGAGCACGAGGGCCTCCGTATCCAGCCGCAGTTTCATCCCCGTTTTCCGCTGCCCGGTGGGGAAGTCGAAGTAGGGGAGGGTGACCTCTTTTCCGGAAAGGAGGTCCTCCATTTGGGCGTGGAAAAAGGGGAGGTCTACAGCGGAGATATCGTCGAAATCCGTAAGGCCCCGGCGGGCCATCTCCTCGCGGGGAAGGAAATAGTCGTCCAGCGAAATTGGATAAGGTCGAAGCCCCAAGGCCAAAAGCTGGATGGCCAGCCTTTTTGTGAACGTGGTCTTCCCCGAGGAAGAGGGACCAGCGATGAGGACGATTTTGGGGAGGCGTTCGGCGATGGTCTCGGCGATTTGGGCAATCCGCTGCTCGTGCAGCGCCTCCGAAACGAGGATCACTTCGGTCATCCGGCCCGTGCGGATGGCCTCGTTCACGGTCCAAACGTCGTACACGCCCAAAAGCTCGAGCCACTTCCCGTATTCCTCGAAGACTTGCCAAAGGGGCTGATAGTCCTCAACCGGCGCGAGCTCGGTGGGCTTTTCTCTTCGGGGAAATTGCAGGATGAAACCGTCGTGGTACGGATGCAGGCGGAAATACCGGAGGTATCCCGTGGAAGGGACCATGGGCCCGAAGAGGTATTCCCGGAAGTTTCCAAGCCGGTAAAGCGGGATTTGCCCAGGGTTCTCGGCTGAAAGGAGCTCGGCTTTTCTTTGCAGTCCTTGACTTTGGAGGATCCGCGCGGCTTCCGCGACCGGAAGGATGTCTTTTTCGATGGGGATGTCCTTTTCCACCCACGCGCGCATGAGGCTTTCGAGACGTGCGAGCTCTTCGGAGGAGAAGGGGGGCCGGCCCGTAATGCGGCAGTAGTACCCGCCAAAAGGGACGGAGTGATCGATGATGAGCCTGGCTTTCGGGAAAAGCTCAAAGGCCGCGGCGGCAAGAAGAAAGCTTAGGGAGCGCGTGTAAATTCGGATCCCTTCGGAGTCGGTCATGAAGATCGGCCGGATTTCCGCATCGCGCCGAAGCGGCTCGGAAAGCTCCCGAAGCTCGCCGTCCACTAAAGCCGCGACCGCGGGGACGGTGGGATCGGGATAGGCCGCGGCCACGAACTCGCTTAACTTCGTCCCCACCGGTCCTTCCAGGATTCGGCCATCGGGGAAAACGGCCTGGACGGTTTCCCGGGGTTTTCCGATTCGGATCGTGGCCATGGGGCGAAATTATACGCCCAACAGCTCCTTGACTGCCGCGCGATAGGCCGCGAAGTCCGCCGCGGAGAAGAGGACGAACCTCACTTCCCGAATCTTTCCAGGGTTCTCCAAAAGGAAATCCCGGACGGCGCGGATGGCCACCTGCGCGGCCTTTTCCACCGGATAGCCGTAGGCCCCTGTGGAGATACTGGGAAAAGCGAGGGTTTGAATACCCCTCTCCAGAGCGAGCCTCAAGGAGGACCGGTAAGCTTTAGCCAAAAGCTCCGGCTCCCCTTGGTTTCCGCCGCGCCAAATGGGGCCGACGGTGTGGATGACATACCGGGCCGGGAGTTTTCCGCCTGGGGTGAGGACGGCCTCCCCTGTGGGGAGGGGACCGCGCTCCCTCCGGATTTTTGCGGCTTCTTCCGTGACCTCGGGGCCGCCGGCGCGGTGAATGGCCCCCGAGACCCCGCCGCCCGGAGTAAGGTCAGGATTCGCTGCGTTCACAATGGCTTCCACCTCCTGCTTCGTAATGTCCCCTTGCACCAAAACGAGCTTGGTTTCCCCCACTTTCGCCTCAAACCTTTCCATCCTCCTCACCTCTTGCGAGCTCAAAAATCTTCTTTGCTGCACCCAAAACTGCTTTGGCCTGCCTTTCCCCCACCCTTTCCCTGGGCGGTGGAAGGCCCGGCTCTCCCATTTCTACGGTGATGCGATCCAGCCTGGGAAGTTCCCGCAGGCTCAGGAAGCGCGGATCGCGCCTGACAGCGCGCGCCCAAAGCCTGGGGATATCCTCCTCCGCGATCGCCTCCGGGTCCTCTCCGGTTTTCACAAGGAAGGCAAAGAGGCTCCGCCAAGCGCTTGTCAGGGCGATTTCCAAAGCCCAGTCGAAAAAGCCCTTTTCGGCAAGGAGCTCAGCCGCCCGGAGGTCATGCTCCGCCTGCTTTAGGTATCGGTCTGCCTCTTTGCGGCGTTCCTCCTCTTTCCAAGGGAGGCCCGCGCCGGCGCGGAGCTCATCGAACATTTCTTCGTCGGAAAAGCCGAAGCGATGGGCAAGTTCATGGAAAATGGTGCGCCGGATTTGGTCCCGGAGCTCCTCTTCCGTCTGGCACCACTCCTCCAAGGGCCGGCGAAAAAGCACAATCCTCCCCGGAAAATCCCGCGGATTGTCGGTCTCTAAAATGGACGGGCCCTCGTAGAGGCCAAAGGGGTAGTTGGGAGGTTTGAGGCCCAATTCCAGCATGATTTCGTCATCCGGGTAGTCCTCTACCTGGATTTCCAGGCCCCGCAAATACTTTGCGAAGTCCGGCGGAAGCTCAGAAAGCGCTTCTCTAACAAGCTCGGAAAACCTTTCCTCTCCCACCCTTACCGCCATCCCAAAATCCTAGCCGCAAACTCCCTTCCCACCAACCTTTTCCTCTTTGTGAAAGGACCTTTGGCCTTTCATGGCCCTTTTGGGCGGGTTTAAAGTGCGGCTCATGCGCGTGGGATTCGTGCAGTTTGCTCCGAAGTTCGGCGAGAAGGAATGGAACATAAAAAGGATCGAGGAGCTCCTTTCCCAAGAAGCTGCGGACCTCTGGGTTTTACCTGAGCTTTGCACAACGGGTTACCAGTTCACAAAGAAAAGCGAGCTCGAAGAGCTTGCGGAGCCCGTAAAAGGGGGCCGAAGCATCCAGGTCTTGGTGAGGCTTGCCCGCGAAAAGCAAACCCATTTGGTTTTGGGTTTCGCCGAAAGGGATGGCGGGAATTTCTACAATTCCGCGGCAATCCTTGGCCCAGGGGGTGTTCTCGGTGTATACCGCAAAGTGCACCTCTTTTTTCACGAACGCCACTGGTTTTCACCGGGAAATTTGCCGTTTTCGGTCTTCAAGATCAAAAACGTCCCTGTGGGCGTCATGATCTGCTACGACCACATGTTTCCGGAGGCAGCCAGGGTTTTGGCCCTCAAAGGCGCTTGGGTCCTCGCACATCCGGCGAACTTTGTCCTCCCCGGTCTGGGGCAGCTGACCATGCGGGTGCGAGCTCTGGAGAACCGGGTTTTTACTATCACCGCGAACCGCGTGGGCACGGAGGCCCGCGCCGAACCCCCGCTCACGTTCACCGGCATGTCCCAGATCGTCTCGCCCAAAGGGGAGGTTTTGGCTCTCGCCGGAAAGGAAACAGAAGAGGTGGGGATTGTCGAAATTAATCCCGCGGAAGCGGAGGATAAGTACCTTACGCCCCTAAACCACCTCTTTTTCGACCGGCGTCCGGAGTTCTACCGCGAGCTTTTGGAGGGGTAGAATTCGCCGGAGGTGGTTATGGCTTTATTCAAAGTGGCCACCTACAACTGCAACTCCATCCGAAGCCGCCTTCCTTTGGTGCTTTCCTGGCTTTCTCGGGAAAAGCCGGACGTCCTTTGCCTTCAGGAAACGAAGACGCCCGATGCGGAATTTCCCGCGGACGCCTTTCAGGAGGCGGGCTACCACGTGGTTTTTCGGGGATATAAAGGCCAGGCGGGCGTAGCGGTGGCCACAAAAGAAGAGCCGAAGGAGGTGCGCTTCGGCCTGGACGGGGATCCCAAGGACGAGGACCGCCTGATCGCCCTCAAAGTCCGGGGGATTCCCATCGTGAACACATACGTTCCCCAGGGCCAATCCGTGGATTCGCCCATGTTCCAGTACAAGTTGGAATGGCTGAGGCGCCTGCGGGAATTCTTCGCCCGCCATTACTCGCCCGCGGAGCCCCTCCTTTGGTGCGGGGATTTCAACGTAGCACCCGAGGAAATCGATGTCCATAGCCCCGACAAGCTCCGCAACCACGTGGATTTCCACCCGCTCGTGCGGCAAGCCTTGGAGGAGATCCGCCAATGGGGGTTTGTGGACGTGTTCCGAAAACACCACCCCAACGAACCTGGGCAGTACACGTTTTGGGATTACCGGGTTCCCCGGGCCCTCGAGAGGAATTTGGGCTGGCGGGTGGACCACATTTGGGCCACGCGCCCCTTGGCGGAAAGGTCCGTGCGGGCGTGGATCGATCGCGAGGCGCGCCGGGCGGAGAAGCCCTCCGACCACACCTTCCTCGTTGCCGAATTCGACTTATAGCTCACGAAGGAGCACCCAATATCTTCGGCCGGGCCCACGATGAAAATAAAGTTCGAAAACGCGGCCATCGTTTGTGCGCACCTTGTACCAGTCCCGATGTCTTCTTCGCCACCAGGACCGCTTGAAATCCAGTTCTCTGCGAAATTCCAAGACCTCCACGATTCGGTATTCCTTTCCCTCCCAGCGGAACCCCACCGGCGGGCCAGGCCTCTCCGCAAAGAACACCTCCACCTCCGCATCGATGAAGCGGCCTCCCATGCCACCCGAAGTTTAGGCTATCTTTGGTGGACCATGGAATTCGCCCCATATCTCCTTCGGCCGGCCCTATTTACGGAGCTTCCCCCAAGGTGGGAAGAAATCTTCGGCCGCATGGCCCCATTAGCTGTGGAAATTGGGTTTGGAAACGGAGAATTTCTTGCGGAAATGGCAAAAATTCACGCGGACTGGAATTGGGTGGGGTTTGAGACGAGCCTCACCTGCACGGTGAAAGCGGGAAGGAAGCTCGCCCAAAGCGGGATAAGGAACGTGCGCCTCGCCCTTTTGGATGGGAAATTCGGGCTTCGGGAGCTTTTCCAGGACGGGAGCGTGGCCCAGGTCTATGTCAATTTTCCCTGCCCCTGGCCGAAAAGCCGGCACGCGGAGCGGCGTCTGGTGGATGAGGGGTTTGCCCGGACTTTGGCCGCGGTGCTCGCCCCAAAAGGCGAGTTTCATCTCGTCACCGACGCCCTTTGGTACGCGCAAGAAGCTGGCCGAAAACTTTCCGAAGTCGGCCTTGAGGTCAGGGGGCCTTTTCCCCTTTCCGAAGGGGGGCCGGGGACGCGCTACGAGCGGAAATGGCGTTCCCGAGGGCTTTCCATTTGGGGCCTGGTCGCCTCCTCGCAAAACCCGGGTAAAGTTGAGCGCATCGCCGAGGGAGCTATGCCGCACGCCAAGGTGCCGGTGAAGTTCTGCCCCGAGAGGATCCGCGCCCTTTCCGGACTCAAGGATACCTGGCCCGAGGGCGCATTCGTGGTGAAGGAAATCTTTCTTTCGCCGGAGGGCAACACCGCGCTCCTTCGCACATTTTCCTCCGATCGCGGTTTTTCCCAGCACTTCTTCATCGTCGTTTCCGAACACGACGAGGGCCTTTTGGTTCAGCTCGATAGCGCAAGCGTCCCCTTCCGGACGCCCGCGGTGAAGCGCGCGGTTTTTTCCGTAGCCAAGGCCTTGGAGACGGGATGATCTTTCTCCTTGCTCTCTTCTTTTCTTTGGCTTCCGCCGGGGAAGTGGGCCTGCGCCTGGAGGGGCCCGAAGCCACAGGAAGCCTTTGGATTTCTGAGGCCTGGGAAATCCTTTTTTTCCAATTCACCGGCCGGGCAGAGCTTTCCCTTTTTCCCCTGGGCTTCCGAATGGCAAGCCTAAAGCTAGGCGCGAGCTCGGGACCTTTTTTGAGCTCCCTGGAACTGAACGCCTCGGGAACGGGTCGGATCGATCTTTTTTTGAGTGGAACGGCAAAAGGAAGCACCCGCGTGGGGGATTTCACGGTTTTGGGGCAAATAGGGACAAAATCGGGTTGGGCTGCGATCAATCTTTCACCAAGCGCGATCTTTTTGGCTTGGGGAATGCTCGGGATCGAGAAAGGCGACTTTTCCGGAGAGGTCTTTCTAAGCGGACCTTCCCCTTGGGAGCCAAGTTTGAAGCTGCGTTATGGCCCGCTTTCCTTCGCGCTTTCTCGTTCGACCTCTTTAGAGATCTCCGCGGAAAGGGCGCCTTGGGCGCTTTCCTCTTCGTTCCAGATTTGGCCGAAAATTTCGCAAACACAGACGCTCATATACTCCCAAGAAGGAAAAAGCTTTCGGGCTTGGCTTGGGAGCGCGGGGAATTTTGGGTTAAGGGTCAGCGTTTCCCAAGGGGATTGGGCTGCCTCCGCATCCTTTCTTTTCGTTTGGGGGCGGATGACGCAGCTTGGGGCTGAGGTTACGAAGACTTTCTAAAGGCGCGGAAAGTGCAAGGGCAAGGCAGCCGCGCCCAAAAGGCCCACGTCATCCCCAAGCTTTGTGAGCTCCACCTTGGGCTGCACGCGGCTTAGGGAATTCAAGGCCGCCACGACCTTTGGCCCCAGGAACCCCCAAGAAGCGGTGAAGCCGCCGCCCAAGATGATCATCTCTGGCTCCAGAAGTTCCGCGGCAATGGCGAGGGCCTGCCCCATGGCTTTGCATGCCTCTTCCACGAGGTTCAAAAACGGGGCCTCTCCTTTTTGGGCGCGCTCGATGATCTCTTCGGCGGGAATTCGCTCGCCGAGGAGCTCGAAGGCCCGGTCGCTTAGCCCTGCGCCGCCGGCCAAGGCCTCGAGGCATCCGATTTTCCCGCAGCGGCAGCGGGGGCCATCCGGGCGGATAGGAATATGTCCAATTTCCCCGGCCTGCCCTGTCGCACCCCACACCACTTCCCCTCCCGCCACAATCCCTCCGCCGATGCCGGTGGACCAGGTCACATAGAGGAAATTTTGGGCTTTCCAACCGAAGACGAGTTCTCCTAGGGCGGCACAGTTCGCGTCGTTTCCCAGGAAAACAGGGCAGCCGAACGCAGCGCGGAGCTCCTCCACCACGTTTACGCCGTTCCAATGGGGGAGATTTGGGGCGTGAAGGATGAGGCCGCGCCGCATGTCCATGGGAGCAGGCGCCCCCACCCCGATGGCTTCCGGCCTTTCCCAGCCCACCTCTTGGAGGATCTGGCCAATGGCCGCGCGCAGCTCCGGCAACCCGCGGGTGGGGAAAATTCGGCGGGTCAAAATTTTTCCAGCGAGGACTGCCCCCACCCTTGTCCTTGTCCCACCGATGTCTACGCCGATCAGCCTTTCCACGGGCGCGATGTTAACAAAGCCCTGCGGGGCGTTACAATTTTGCGCAATGCGCGCGGTCGATGTGATCGAAAAGAAAAGGGATGGAAACGAACTCAGTCCCGAGGAAATTCGGTGGTTTGTCCACGGCTACGTAGCGGGAAAGATCCCGGATTACCAGATGGCCGCGTTCCTCATGGCGGTGTACTTCCGGGGGATGAGCGAGGAGGAGACGGTGGCCCTCACCCAGGCCATGGTGGAAAGCGGCGAGAGGATCGACCTTTCCTCGGTTCCCGGCATCAAAGTGGACAAGCACTCCACGGGAGGGGTGGGCGATACCGTGACCTTGGTCCTGGTGCCCCTTATGGCCGCTTCCGGGCTGGTCATGGCCAAGCTTTCCGGTCGGGCTTTGGGCCATACCGGCGGCACCATCGATAAGTTCGAATCGATTCCGGGCGTGCGGACCGAGCTCTCCCTTTCGGAGATCGTGGAGCAGGCCAAGAGAGTGGGCGCGGTGATCGCGGACCACACCGCGGAGCTCGTTCCGGCCGACCGGATGATCTACGAGCTCCGGGACGTGACCGGCACCGTCCCCTCCCTCCCCCTCATCGCCGCCTCCGTTCTTTCCAAAAAGATCGCGGGCGGAGCGGATGTCATCGTTTTGGATGTGAAATGCGGGGACGGCGCATTTATGCGCACTTTCCCCGAGGCCAAGAGGCTTGCGGAGACCCTCGTTCGCGTGGGAAATAAGCTGGGGAAGAAATTCGCGGCCCTCATCACCGCCATGGATCAGCCCTTGGGCCGAATGGCCGGGAATGCCCTGGAGGTGAAGCAAGCCATCGCGGTCCTCCGGGGCGAAGGACCCGCGGATCTCCGGGAAGTGGTGTTGGCCTTAGGGGCCGAGCTCCTTGTCCTTTCCGGGGAGGAGAAGACCCCGGAGGACGGGAAGGAAAAGCTTTTGCGGCTGATCGAGAGCGGAAAAGCTTGGGAGAAATTCCGGGAGCTCGTGGCCGCGCAGGGCGGCGACCTTCGCGCCGTGGAGAATCCGGACCTCCTCCCCCAAGCCAAAGAGGTGGTGGAAGTCCAGGCGGAAAAAAGCGGGTACGTCCAGAGGATTTCGGCCCGGGCGGTGGGGGTAGCCGCGGGGCTTTTGGGCGCCGGCCGGGAAGTGAAGGGGCAAAAAGTCCATCCCGAAGCCGGGGTGGAACTCTTGGCCAAAGTGGGCGATCCCGTGAGCCAAGGCGACCCTCTGGCCCGCCTGCACGTCGGTCGGCCAGACCGGGTTGGGGAGGCGGAGAAGCTTTTGCGGGAGGCTTTCCTCATCGGCCCGGAAAAACCCAGGCCTCAGCCTCTGATCCTCGACCGGATCGTTTAAAATTTTGGCTAGGAGGTGGTCTATGGCCTACGTGACGAAAAAAGAGCTCATCGACAAGATCAAGCCGCTCCTTTCCGAACTGGCCATGGTTCGGGAGGAGCTGGAGTCCGCGTTCGAACGGGTTTCTGACCTCATCGAAAAGATCGAGGACGCCGTGGAAGAGGCGGAGGATAAGGACTAGGGAAAACCTTTGTCCCCTGGGCGCCGCCCGCGCGGCGCCCTTTTCTTTTGTGGAAAAGCGTAGGGTTTTTCGGTGAGAGCATGGTGTTCCTAGGGCAAGCGAGCGGCGGTTTTTCCTGGGATTCGCTTTTGAGCTTCCTTCAGTCCGCGGCAATCCTCCTTGGGCAAGGTCTGGTTCGGCTCGTGAATTACTTCCTTCCCGCAAACCGCGCCCTCGGCGAGGATTTTGTGGGCCCTTTGGGCTACCTCGGCCTTTTGACCTTAGTCCTTGTGATCTTCAACCTCATCGCGGCCGCGCGGAAGGTGATTTGGCTCGTTGTGGTCATTGGCTGGGCCCTCATGGTTTTGCGCATCGTCCTTTTCGCTTTGGGGATTCAATAGCCGAGCCCCCGGCGGATCATATTGGCCGCGGCGTAGAGGAGCACAAGGGCGAAGAGCCGGCGAAGGGTGCGCTGGGGCAGGCGCACGGCCAAAGCTGGCCCCAATTGCCCGCCCACGAGAATCCCCGCCGCCAACGGCAGGGCGAGCTCCCAATGCGTCCTCCCGGCCAGGGAGTGGAGGGCCGTGGCGAGGGCCGCGGTGGGAACCATCACCAATAGGCTCGCCGCGACCGCGGAAACCATGGGAAGTCCAAGCCAAAGAAGCGCGGGGACCATGATGACGCCACCGCCAATTCCGAAAAGGCTTCCCGCCGTACCCGCCGCCAGGCCCACCAAAAGCCCCCAGAGGGCCAAGAAGCGCTTTCCGGATCCCTTTTGGACCAGTTCCTTTGGCTCTTTTCCCAAAAGGAGCACGGTGGCCGGATAAAGGAGGAAAATCCCGAAAACCAAAGCGAGGACTCCCGAAGGGATTTTCCCCGCGAGGAAAGCGCCGAGATAACTTCCTCCCAAAGCCCCGGGAATTAGGGCCAGACCCACCATTCCCGGGTTCTTTCGGCGCAGGAGGTACCCCCAAAACCCGGAAATCCCCGTGGCCAAAACTCCCACAATGCTTGTTCCCGTGGCCTCCTGGGTGGTGGTTACAAGATTGCCCAAGAGCAAAAGGGGCACCATGAAGATTCCGCCCCCAATTCCAAGCAAAGAGCCGAGAAGCCCGACACCAACGCCGGCAAGGATCAACAAAAAGTAAAGCATGGGCGCAGATTTTAGCCGAAAGCTTGGTTTGACAAGTCAAAACGGTCATCCTAAACTTCGCCGGCCATCCCAAGTAGGATGGCCAAAAGGGGGTGGTCGTGATGCTGCTTAAGGAGAAGAAGCCTAAGCAGCCGGGCCAGCCTGGGCAGCCGGGGAAACCCACGAAGTGAGAGGCGCTTATGCCCCGCGCGAATTGCCCGGTTTGTGAGGCTGAGCTCCGCTTGAGCAAAGCGGAGGCGGTTTTTGGGCGGCGTATAACCTGCCCAGAGTGCGGAGCCGTCCTGGAAGTGGTGGAAGAGGACCCCCTTGAACTCGAGGAGGTCCTCGATTTTCAGGACGACTTCGACGAGGAGGAGTTCTAAGGGGCGAGGAAACTCGCCCCTTTTTCTTTTTGTGGGCCGCCAAGAAAAAATCCGAAAGATCGTACAGGCTCGCCTGGGGAGCATTGTGGCCGTGTGTGTGAATTTTGAAAACCCGCATAACTGTTCGGCCATCCTCCGCACGTGCGAAGCTTTGGGGATCCTCGAGGTATTCGTGATCGAGGAGGATTTTCCTTTTCAGTTTTCGCCGAAAGTGACCCAGGGCGCGGAAAAGTGGGTTAGGTTGCGGCGTTTCCGCCGGGCTGAGCCGGCGTTTCAGGAGCTGAGGGCACGCGGATTCCGAATTTTTGCAGCCACGCCCCACGGGGATTTGACTTTGGAGGAGCTTCCCGTAGATGCTCCTTTAGCCTTGGTGTTCGGAAACGAAAACGTGGGATTGAGTCCGGAATTTTTGGCTCAATGCTACGGAACGTTTCGCATCCCGATGTTTGGTTTTACGGAGTCGCTCAACGTTTCTGTGGCCGCTGGGATTGCCCTCTACTTTGTGGCCTCCGCTCGCCGCCGACTTTTGGGTAGGCCAGGCGACCTATCCCCTTCCGCCCAAGCTTCTCTTTTAGCCGCTTATTTACGGGACAAAGTTCCCAATTCGGGGGCTTGACTCGGGGGGGGGGCGGAACCCATAAAATACTGGTCGCCATCCAAGGAGAAGGAGGTGACGAAGGATGGCGACTTGGAAGAAGGTCGTTTTGGTAGGGCTTGCAGCTGTGGTTGGTTGGGTTCCAACAATTGCCCAATTGAGTTATGCCCAAGAGATCCAAGTTCAAGGAGCTTCAGCAGTACTGCCTGACGGCGATGAGCTCCCCGATGAAGAGCTTGTTAGTGTAGAGGGTGAGGTTGATCTATTAACTATTGCTGCTGCAGCTGTTGCCGGAGCAGGACTTAGTGCCGCAGGTGATTTATTTGTGCAGGGTGTTGAAATAGCAGCGGGACAAAGAGAAAGCATTGATTGGGTGCAGGTTGGTAAAGCTGCAGGGATTGGGGCTGTTACAGGAGCTGTGGGAGAAGCGATAGAATTAACTAAGATAGTTCGTTCGGCTATGGTAACCGGCGCCCGGTGGGCAGTGCGAGCTGCTCAAGCCACATCCGCGGCGGCGGTATCTTTCGGTACCCGAGCTTATGGGTTCCTCTGCGAGGTTCACGCAACCCTTCACCATTATGTCACCGAACCTGTTGTTGATTTCTTTAAAAGATTAGTAGGGAAGTAGGTAAAAAACATGAAGGGCTATTGGGATGGGGTTCTCTGGGTTGTGTCCGTCCTCTTGGTTGCAATACCCCTTGCAAGATTCATAGACAAACTCATTAAATACGGCTCATTAAGGGCTGCCTTTGAAGCTTGGGAATTGAGAGATTGGAGATGGGTGCTCGTATTTCTGGGGACTGTTATCCTTTTTGGTTTGGCCTTTGGATGGGTGCCTGTTCGATTTATTTGGTCTAGACGCCAGAAATAGGGTGATTAGCGAGTTCAGGTAGTACCAAAAGGCGAAATATTTTGACTTTTGCTTACGGGACAAAGTTCCCAACCTGGGGATTTGACTCGGGGAGGGGGCGGGACCCATAAAATAGTGGTCGCCATCCAAGGAGAAGGAGGTGATGGAGGATGGCGACTGTGGGTAAAGCGGCTTTGGTAGTCCCTGTGGGTGTGATTGGTTCGATGTCAATTCTATCCTATGTTAGCTATGCGCAAACCGTTTCAGACTTGCCTCAAGTACTTCCGGCTGGGGAGGAGCTACCAGACGAAAAGTTATTAGAGGTTGAGGGGGAGGCCGGTCCTTTTGCAGTGGCTGGTATTGCATTCCTCCTTGCGGGGGCTATTAAAACCCTACAAAATGCTTTTTTTGATGAGGATCCGTGGGTAATAGACCGGGATGATGTGGGTGACATTTTAAGTACGGCGCTGCTCTTTGCGATAACTCCTTTGATCAAAGCCATGGGATCGGAGTTACAATATGGTGGCTGCCATGGTGGTGTACCTAATCATATGGAGACCTTTTGCTATTAAAAAAGATGAAACGAAAAGTGATTGATGGTGTAATGTTTGGAACTCTTGGTACAATTATTTTTCTACTCAACTCTTCGTGGGGGCGAGGAAGTGTAGAAGCTATTTTCCACCTTAACCCTCTTGAATATGTTCTTGCAGTTTTCGCAGGTTGCGTATTGGGGCTAATTTGTGCGTTGACTGAGGGGAAGAAGAGAGGTACCCGGTAAGGTACGGTACGAGTAAATAGTTATTTGAACTAAAACGAGCAATACGAACGGCTTCTGAGAATACAGGCGAAATGAGTGTATGATAGAGGTTCTGCTTCTGGTGGAACTTTTGTTTCAACCGGTCCCTTACCGGGAACTACGTTATATAGAAGTGGTAGGCCAAACGGATTTCTATACTTGTGGCCCGGCAGCGGTAGCTACTTTGCTCACGTATTACTACAGCATCCCTACCACGGAGGCGGAGGCCCTGGAGCTTGCCGAAGGATTTATGCGGGCCCAGGGCCTCGAGCCGGCCAAGGGGATCAATGCCTTGGCCTTAAAACAAACCCTCGAAGCTAAAGGAATCTTGACCAAAGGATTCCGAGTTAAACCCGAAGCGCTTAAGGATTACTTTGACCGCGGAGGTTTACCACTCATTGCTCACCTCACTGAGCCCCAAAAGCACTTTGTGGTGGTCGTGGGATTTGTGGGCGATCAAGTTGTTCTCGGTGATCCGTCTTGGGGCCGGAGAATTATTCCGTTTACTGCTTTTGTTAAAGAGCACGGATATAGTGAGATCGTCCTTGTCCCTCTCCCTTCGGATCCTGAGATCGTTCGTACTGTAAAGGAGCGGCAAAAGGCCACATTGGAGTGGGCAGCAGACCGGCTCGCGCACTTGGCAAACCTCCGGGAAGGACTGCCGTGAAAATTTCCGGCGCACCAGGTTTCTTCCGCATTAGAAAAA
>Ga0078972_1010926_pt1 | contig 16583 bp, 14 predicted proteins | sample YelNatPaOPGAMG01_FD_67568 | JGI IMG/M metagenome (GOLD analysis project Ga0078972, IMG submission 67568) | Hot spring thermophilic microbial communities from Obsidian Pool, Yellowstone National Park, USA - OP-RAMG-01 (SPADES assembly) (version 2) | ecosystem: Environmental > Aquatic > Thermal...
ATTTCACAGCCTCACCACGCAGCGGCGTTGCTCCGTTAGAAGTGCACTTCACCAGCACCGTCACTGGCACGGTCAGCAGCTACGCCTGGGATTTTGGTGATGGGGGTAGCAGCACGGGGCAAAATCCCACCCATACGTACACGACACCGGGGACATACACCGTGGCTTTGACCGTCACTGGGCCGGGAGGGAGCGACACGGAAACCAAGACGGCCTACATCACCGTTTTAGAGACACCGTCTTATTATATTTTCCTACCACTGGTCATTAGAAACGCGCCATAAAGGGAAATGCTGATTAACGAGTGTCTCTAGCCAATTTTGCTATGGCGCACTTCGCAAAGTGGCGGAAGCGCGAACCATTGGAAAACAAAGCGGAGATGGAATGGTGGATAAAAAAGACAGATCAATTTCTATCGGCTTACAAGCATTGGCAAGCATTATTTCCGGCTTGTTAATAAGTGAATGATAGTAAATTATAACGATAAGCTTCATTGCAATAAGTATCTGAACTATATTGTCAGGATCGATATTTATTGGAATATTTGCTAATCATGCAGCGGTTGCTCAAATATTGCATAAAAGGATAAAGAGGGTGAGCCAATATAGTTAGAGATAGAAAAAGATTAAGTAATCTTGCTCAATTTGAAAAGCTACAACAAACTGGCGGATTTAGCAAGGAATTAACCGAAAATAGTATTTAGAGAGCGTTGACAAAATTCAATATTGTTCAAAGAAATTAATTTCAACGGATAAAAACCTTACGGAAAACTGATTTTGTCTTTTAACAACTCCAATATAGCCAAAATTTCCACCATTGATGCCTCCTCGCAAACCACCCAGTTCAAACCTGACAGGTCTTACCAAAGCCAATGCTAATTGAATCGCGCGCATGGACAAGAGATTCGGTATGGAAGACTTTTTCGGAGACCTGTCGGGTTTTATTATTAATTGTCGCCTGCATGGACATGAAACACGCTAGGAAAGCCTTTTGTGACAAGCCACCTGGTTCAAACCTGACAGGTCTTATGAGAGCCAATGAGTATTGAATCGCGCACATGGACTAGAGGTTCGGTATGTAAGATTTTTTAGGAGACCTGTCAGGTTTTATTATTTATTCACACCTGCAGGGACATGAAACCCGGTAGGCAAGACTTTCAAAGTAAACCACCTAGTTCAAACCTGACAGGTCTTACCAGAGCCTACGATGATTGAATCTCTGGCATAGATATGAAGCTTGGTACCCAATACCTCCATGGAGACCTGTCAGGTTTTATTATTAATTGTCGCCTGCATGGACATGAAACCCGGTAGGAAAGCCTTTCGTGGCAAGCCAACCAGTTCAAACCTGACAGGTCTTACCAAAGCCAATGCTAATTGAATCGGTTGCATGGATATAAAGCTTAGTACGCAATACCTCCATGGAGACCTGTCAGGTTTTATTATTTATTATCGCTTGCATGGATATGGGCTTTGGTATGTATTACATTCCAGGAGACCTGTCAGGTTTAATTATTTTTTCATCTCAAATTCCTGCAGCAGATTGGTTTGCCTTTGGCCGTTATCTTCGACTACAAACCATATATTAAAGTCTGAGGGTTTGGTCATTAAGGACTCATTTTTCAACACTCTCGACTCTTTATAAAATGGACAAAATCGGTTATATTAAGAATAATAGAAGAGGAGTCTCATGGAAGGGATGTTTCGGATAGAACGCGATTCGTTAGGTGAACTGGCGGTGCCGATCGATGTTTACTATGGCATTCAAACCCAGCGGGCACGACTGAATTTCCCGATAACCGGTCGGCGTCCCTGGCGGGCTTTTATCTGGTCAATGGCGACGATCAAACGTTGTGCTGCCCAGGTAAACCAGGAACTTGGCTTGCTTGACAATGAGCGCGCGGCTGCGATTATTGCCGCAGCAGAGGAGGTGATGGAGGGCAAGTGGGATGATCAGTTTGTCGTTGATCCAATTCAAGCTGGAGCTGGCACCAGCCATAATATGAACGTGAATGAGGTGATCGCCAACCGGGCAACGCAGTTGCTGGGTGGAAATTTGGGGGAATATCGGGTACACCCAAATGATCATGTTAATATGAGTCAATCTACCAATGACACTATTCCCACTGCAATCCGCCTTGGTTGTTTATGGCGTATGGATGAATTAGAGCAAGTTTTGGGAAAGTTAATCCATTTCTTGGGGGAAAAGTCGCAGGAATGGGATGATGTCCTCAAATCGGGGCGTACTCATCTACAGGATGCGGTGCCAATCCGCTTGGGGCAAGAGTTTGGCGCGTATGCCCGGGCGGTGGAACGCGATCGAGAGCGCCTGCAAAGAGCCACCCAGGGGCTGAAACGGTTAGGGATTGGAGGGACTGCAGTGGGGAGCGGATTGAATGCTCATCCAGCATACCGCTTTCGCATGATCGAGTGCCTCAAAGAAATAACAGGATGGGATTTGCAACCGTCGGATAACTTATTTGAGTCGATGCAATCGATGGCTGATTTTGCGGAATTTTCTGGCGCCATACGGGTGATCGCCATTACTTTGACACGGATTGCCAATGATATTCGCTTGTTGGCTTCAGGACCGGCCACGGGTTTGGATGAAATCCGTCTGCCGCCGGTTCAGCCTGGTTCGAGCATCATGCCAGGCAAAGTCAACCCGGTGATGGCGGAGATGCTTAATATGGCGATGTTTGCCATTCAGGGTTTGGACTATTCCGTAACCTTAGCTGCCCAAGCGGGTCAATTAGAATTGAACGTCATGATGCCTTTGATTGGGCATTGTCTGTTCGAGGAAATGCAAATCATGATCGGCGCGGTGGATGCTTTTAGTGAAAAGTGCGTAAGGGGCATTCAGGCAAACCGTTCCAAAGCACGTGCTTGGCTGGATAAAAATGCGATCATTGTGACTGCATTGAATCCATTGATCGGTTATAACGCTGCAGCAGATTTAGCGAAAGAAGCACTTCAAAGTGACCGTTCTGTTAAAGAATTAGCACTTCAAAAAGCAGAACAAGGACAGCTGATCCATAGGAAGGAACAACGCCCAGTTCTTGTCTCGGAAGTACACGCAGCATTGGACAATCTGTATCAGATGAGTGAGGGAGGTATCCTCTTTGGTGAAAAGGGAGAACAGGAAAACAAAGCGGGTTAAGGTATAATTTCCCTTGTGACAAAAAGCAGAAGAGCGGAAGATCTATCCGAAGAAGAATTACGTTGGTTGCTGATTGAAAAACGCCGCGCCGCCAGACAAGATCGCCTTTTGAGATATAAACGGAGCGGGCGGATTGTTTCTGTTACCCCGGATGAAAGTGTTTTAGCCTCCCAATCGTTGCCGAGTGCGCGCATCGAAGAAATTGACTTAGAGGAAAATGCAAAGCCAACACAACTCTCTCGCAAACGGAAAACAATTGATGCATTGCTCTTTGTGATTGAAATCGCCGCAGTGGTAGGTTTCCTGTTTGTCGTTTTCAATGGTTTGAATCTCATTCGGGAACTTAATCGAGAAGTGGTAGCGGCGCTGGAACAGCCTACGCTCACCCCAACACCATTGTTAATGGCGGTTGTTTTACCGTCTGGACACAACCCACCTAATTCTGCTGGCGGCGCCCGTCCAAATGAGGCTGAGATCCCGGAACATTTACGCCCCATCATGCAATCCTTGGCAAGCCTGCCATTGCCCACCCCTGGTCCTCAGCAAGCCATTCGGATTCAAATTCCAGCCATAAAAGTGGATGCACCCGTAGTGCAGGGCGATGGTTGGGAACAACTGAAAAAAGGAGTTGGGCAACACCCCGGTTCTTCGGATCCTGGGCAACCAGGAAACGTAATCCTGTCAGCACATAACGATATTTTCGGAGAAATTTTCCGTGATTTGGACAAACTGAAAAGCGGTGACCGCATTGTATTATTTACCAGTCAGCGGTCGTACACATATGTGGTCACTTCGGTTAAAATTGTAGAACCCACCGATGTGGAGGTTATGGCTTCGAGCTCGGAAGCAATTGTGACGCTGATATCCTGTTATCCCTACATGGTGGATAAACAACGAATTGTGGTCATTGCACAACTGCAAAATGGTAGTTGATAGAATAAAAATGGAGGTTTTGGATGAGTAAAAAGTCAAAAAAACAGACTCGCAGCACCCCGGCGGTTGTTAAGCCCACACCCAGGCCGGTAGAGAGTGTCCAGGCACCCAAGCCGGTCGAAAAGGGCTTCAACCCAGACTATACACCGGTGATAAAGGATTTGAAACGCATCGGGACATTGGCAGGGACGTTTTTCATTATCATGATTATTTTGTCTTTTTTCATCAAATAATCTGATTTTATGACCCTGTCGGATCGCCCTCGTTGGTCTCCTATGACCAAGTTAGTGGTGGTAATCCTTGCGCTAGCTGTTTTTATCTATTTGCTTTTTCGATTTAGCGTAGTATTACCACCGCTAATTTTGGCGGTCATTCTCGCTTACATCCTATCCCCAGCAGTTAATTTTGTCGAAAAACGCATCCGTTTACCACGGGGGTTAGCCATTCTATTTGCTTACATTTTATTATTGGGTTTAATTGCGCTGTTGTTAGGATTGATTATCCCGCCTTTTATCGAACAAATGGGGGGGTTGGGTGGGGATATTCAAAGCATTATTAACTCCATCGAAAAATTTTTGGGTCATCGTTACAATGTGGCTGGGTTTGTGATTGATCTGGATGCGTTAATCAATCGTCTTAGCGGCTCGCTTCAAACTACCTTTTCCCCTTTTTTAGGCCGCACGGTTTCATTAGCCATTGAGATTCTCTCTTCCGTTGTCTGGGTTATCTTTATTGCGGTGGTGGCGTTTTATTTCATCAAAGATGGAGAGAAAATCAATCAATGGTTGGAAAGCATCGTTCCGCCTGGCTATCATCAGGATTACATTTTGTTGCGCAGAGAAATCAGCCAAATCTGGTCAGCGTTCTTTCGGGGTCAATTAATCTTAGCCAGTGTAGTAACTCTCCTCTTCACGGTGATTGGTTTTATTCTCGGATTGCCTTTTCCACTGGCAATGGCGATATTTGCGGGTTTGATGGAATTTCTTCCCAGCTTAGGACATGGTATCTGGTTGTTTTTTGCCTCGTTATTAGCTTTTTTTATTGGCTCGACCTGGCTGCCCCTCCCAAATTGGGTCTTCATGTTAATTGTGATCGGCTTACACTTGATTTATGAACAATTTGACTTGAATTATTTAATCCCGCGCATTATTGGGCGCAGTGTTCGGCTTCCGCCAGTGGTGGTGATCCTTGGGATCGTCGCTGGCGCTTTATTAGCCGGCTTTTTAGGTATTTTCCTCGCCGCTCCTACGATTGCATCCCTGCGGGTAATTGGTCGTTATATTTACGCCAATGTTTTTGACCTTGATCCTTTCCCTAGCAGTATGAGTAGCCCATTGCCCCCGCCCAATCCACATTGGTGGGAGAAGCTCTTTCCGAATTTACCCAGATCAGAACAGAGGTAGAGGAACGCGCCATGATCGAAAACAGTAATACTTCGCCAAAATGGGGCTCCACAACCAAGATGATTGTTGGGCTCTCTATCGTAGCATTACTGGCTGCCCTGTTGGTTAAATTTCGTCATTTGATCGGTCCCCTTATCCTGGCATTTATGCTTTCGTATCTCCTCTATCCGGTGGCAGCCTGGCTGAGTAAAACGATAAAAATCCCCTGGCGGACTGCTGTCACGTTAATCTACCTGCTTCTCTTTATTTTATTAGCTAGCTTATTTACTTTAACTGGATTAGCGGTAGTGCAACAATTGCAAAGTCTGGTTGGTTTCATCCAAAACAATGTGAAGAATTTACCCGACATCGTTGCCCAGCTTTCACAGCGTTCCTACGATTTTGGCCCCTTCCATTTTAGTTTGGCGAATTATGACCTGGCAACGCTGACCAATCAACTTCTCTCGGCGGTGCAACCTCTGCTTGGCAAAGCCGGGAGTTTGATCAGCAGCATTGCCACCTCTGCCGCAGTCACGATTGGATGGAGTTTGTTTGTCCTGGTTATCTCTTATTTCTTATTGGCAGATGCGGGGCGGGTATCCGGAGAGCTTGTCCATATTGAAGTTCCTGGGTATCAATCAGATTTACAGCGTTTAAGCAAAGAATTGCGCAATATTTGGAATGCCTTCTTGCGGGGTCAATTATTGATTATTGGATTGGTGATGCTGGTGTATAGTGTACTGATGGGAATTTTGGGGGTGAGGTTTGCCATTGGGATTGCTATATTAGCGGGTATTGCGCGCCTGATCCCTTACATTGGTCCAGCAGTCCTTTGGATCACCACCATACTGGTTACATATTTCCAAGGAGGGAATTACTTTGGGTTATCTCCTGTGCAATATGCCATTTTAGTGGTTGCCTTGGCGTTTATTACGGACCAGATATTCGACAATATCATTGCGCCGCGTTTCATGGGGCATGCTTTGGGTGTGCACCCTGCCGCAGTGCTGATTGCGGCGGTGATTGCTGCCAATTTAATTGGATTGATTGGGCTCATTCTCGCCGCACCAACTGTCGCAACGTTGAAGCTTTTCAGCCGCTATATCACCCGAAAAATGTTTGACCTTGACCCTTGGCCCGCCATAGAAACCGAACCGCCCCCTCCGAAACCAACTTACAGACAACGGTTCGAGAAATTAATAGAAGTCTTTATGCGTCTTTGGCGGAGGCTCCAACGAACTGAGCAAAAGTAAAGCATAACTCAAAAATAAATGCTTTATTGGATCATGCGGTTATAGAAATAACCTTGTATTTCATTCACTTTGCGGCGTAAGCGATCATCTGCCTCAAGCAAATCCTTGACTTTCTCACAGCCATATAAAACCGTTGTATGGTCTCTGCCACCTAAGGCATTCCCAATTTGGGGTAAAGACATGTTGGCGTCTTTATGAAGCAAATACATGGCAATTTGACGGGGGAGTGCTACTTCCCGTGAGCGCTCGGCACTGAGCAACCGCTCAATCGTTACCCCAAATGTTTCCGCAACTTTTTGGATGAGCGACTGTGGGTCAATTTCCTTCTTTTGGGTGAGAAAATCGCCAAGCGCATTTTCGACAGACTCACTGGTTATATTCTCTCCCGACCATTGTGCATACGCAGCCACACGGGTTAATGCGCCTTCCAGCTCACGGATGTTCGATTGTACACGCTGAGCGATGCGGATCAAAATTTCGTCTGAAATATGATATCCTTTCTGATCGGCTTTGGTACGCAATATCGCTAAGCGGGTTTCCAAATCGGGTGGTTGGATATCGGCGATTAATCCCCACTCCACGCGTGAGCGCAATCTTTCTTCCAGTGTAACCAGCGATTTCGGAGGACGGTCTGAGGAGATGACAATTTGTTTGTTTTGCCCGTGTAAGGTATTGAACGTGTGGAAAAATTCTTCTTGGGTGGACTCTTTTCCAGCAATGAATTGAATGTCATCAATCAATAGGACGTCGATACGCCGATATTTTTCCCGGAAAGATGGCGTGGCATGGGTGCGAATCGCATTGATTAAATCATTCGTAAATTCTTCCGATGACGTATACAGCACTTGCAGTCCGTTTTGGTGACATACATTACCAATCGCGTGCAATAAATGAGTTTTTCCGAGACCAACCCCTCCATAAATAAATAATGGATTATAGGCATGAGCAGGTTTTTCGGCTACTGCTAAGGATGCGGCATGTGCAAGGCGGTTATTTGACCCAACGACATAACTCTCAAATGTGTATTTTGGGTTGAGAGTTGGGTTGAGCGTAAAACTGCTTTGAATCACAGGGCTAGATTGCTCTGGTTGAGTCGCTTCGATTTCGATATCAACATCTTCGAATTGATTTTGCCATACTGTAAATCGGACTTCGACGGTGCGGCGCATCAATCCAGTCAACATGCGGGTAACTGTGCTGGATAAACGACTTTTCAGCCAGTCACATGCATACGCATTCGGTACGCCGATGATGAAACACCCGTCTTCATAAGCCAAAAATTCACAATTACGCACCCAGGTATCAAAAGCGGCGCGGGGCATTTCAATTTGGAGTTGTCCAAGTGCAGCTTGCCAAGCATGCTCTGCTTTCATGCCTTCTACCTCCTTGTTTCTGGATGTTAACAACGCTAATCCACACCCCTTTGCGCTCGATCGACTCAGGGGAGAACGCACTTAAGGTAAATTGAAATTCCGATAAGAGTTATTGTTATGTGGGCTTTATTGCCCAAGACACCGGAAACCAAACTCGTGGAAGCGTCTTGATTATTCTAGCAGAAAGAGCACAATCGATGCAAGTTAACAAACCTACGCTTGGTTAAAAAACAATAATAATTTAAGGTGTGCATCATAACAATTCCTTCAAGATGCAATATATCTTGCATGAGGAAGATCGTTTGGTTTAAAGCGGTAAATGTATGCTAACGGAGTTATATAACCCCCATATCTAGACATGACCAGATTTCCTTTTCAGCGAGAAATTATGATAAAAAATCCAAACCTTAAATGGATTGGAACGGATAAAGAACGGCAACTTCGCGTAAATCTGTTGAACATACTGACAAATTTCCGATGTAATGTTAACGAAATTCTTGCACAAGTGGAGTAACCTATCACAGGATAGAAATTAAGAAAAATTATGAAAGAAGAGGAGAGGCCTATGTCGAAAATTATAGGTATAGATTTAGGGACTACCAACAGTGTGGTAGCTGTGATGGAGGGGGGTGACCCAGTTGTCATCCCGACCGCCGAAGGAGGCCGATTGTTGCCTTCTGTGGTGGCTTTTAATAAAAATGGAGAACGTCTGGTGGGGCAAACCGCCAAGCGGCAAGCGGTAATCAATCCCGAGAACACCGTTTACTCTATTAAACGGTTTATGGGACGGCGTTACGATGAAGTTGAAACGGAACGCAAGATGGTTTCGTACCAGATTGTGCGTGGACCAGCGAATGACGCGAGGGTCAAAATTCCGGTTACAGGGCGCGAATATAGCCCGCAGGAGATTTCTGCAATGATTCTGGCGAAGCTCAAAGCCGACGCGGAAGCTTATTTGGGTGAACCGGTGACTAAAGCGGTAATTACCGTTCCGGCTTACTTCAATGATAGCCAACGTCAGGCAACGAAGGATGCTGGTCGTATCGCTGGGTTAGAGGTACTGCGCATCATCAATGAGCCGACGGCTGCTGCCTTAGCGTATGGGCTTGATAAGAAAGAAAACGAAACCATCCTGGTATTCGACCTCGGTGGTGGCACTTTCGATGTCAGCATTCTGGAAGTAGGTGACGGTGTAATCGAGGTGAAAGCCACCAATGGGGACACCCATCTGGGTGGTGATGATTGGGACGAGCGGATTGTAAATTGGGTCGCGGATGAATTTAAACGGGAAAATGGCATTGATTTGCGCACCGATCGGCAAGCTTTACAGCGGCTGCGCGAAGCGGCTGAAAAGGCAAAGATTGAGCTTTCCAGTGTAATGGAAACCGAAATCAATCTGCCTTACATCACGGCGGATGCTTCGGGACCAAAGCACTTACAACTCAAACTCAGCCGATCGAAATTTGAGCAATTGACCGAAGATTTGGTGGCAAGACTGCGTGGTCCATTCAATGCGGCATTGAATGATGCTGGCTTGAAACCCACCGATATTAACGAGGTCGTTTTGGTTGGAGGCGCAACCCGCATGCCCATGGTACAAGAATTGGTGCGCTCGCTCACGAACAAAGAGCCGCATAAGGGTGTGAATCCAGATGAGGTGGTAGCAATCGGCGCGGCAATTCAGGGTGGCGTCCTGGCTGGCGAGGTCAAGGATGTGCTCTTGCTCGATGTAACGCCGTTATCCCTGGGTGTTGAGACTTTGGGTGGTGTGATGACCACGCTCATTGAACGCAACACGACCATTCCAGTGCGGCGCAGTGAGGTGTTCTCAACCGCCGAGGACAATCAAACTGCTGTGGACATCCATGTTTTGCAGGGTGAGCGTCCTATGGCAGCAGACAATATGAGCTTGGGTCGCTTCCGCTTGGAAGGTATTCCGCCAGCGCCACGAGGTGTTCCACAGATTGAGGTTACTTTCGATATCGACGCGAATGGTATCCTCAATGTGACCGCCCGCGATAAGGCGACTGGTAAGGAACAAAAGGTGACCATCACCGCTTCAACGAACCTTAACAAGAATGACATTGACCGCATGGTGCGTGAGGCGAGGGAGCATGAAGCCGAAGACCGTCGTCGTCGTGAATTGGTAGAGGCGCGTAACACCGCTGATAACCTTGCTTATCAAACCGAAAAGACTTTGAAAGAACTCGGCGATAAGGTACCAATGGCGGAGCGTGACTCGATCCAACAAAAGATCAATGATCTGCGCACAGCGATCAAAGGCGATGACATCGAGCGGATCAAACGCCTCAGCGATGAGCTGCAAAATGCCTTCCACGCACTCAGCCAACAGCTTTACGCACACCAGACGCAATCCGCTTCCGCTGAACCAGGTAGCAATGGCCATGGTTCATCGGGAATGGGTGAAGGTGATGTGGTCGAAGGAGAATTCCGCGAAGCATAATGCCACAATAAGAAAAGCGTGGGGCAATGTCCCACGCTTTTCTTTGCTTTGCAGAATACGTTTATTTACGTTTGTTTTGCAGCGTACGTTCGTAAATATGCTCAAGCTGATTGCTGTTCGATTTTTTTCTGCGTTTACTCGAGCGGATCAATCCTTCCAGCTTAACATTGGAGCGTTCCATTGCTTCTCGCAATGCCATCGCCATAGCAGTGGGATCTTCTTCCACTTGAGGCTGTGCCGGTGGTTCTTTCACGGTTTCTTGATGTGCAGCTGGCTTGGCTGGCTTTTCAACGGGCTGCGGGATTTCCTCAAGGGCTTTCATGGAAAGCTTGATTTGTTTCTTGCGGCGATTAACTGCCAAAACTTGTACCTCGACCTCATCCCCTTCTTTAACCAAATCAGCAGGGGATTTGATATAGCCATGAGTCATTTCGCTGATATGCACCAAGCCGGGACGTTCGGCGCCGATCTCGACAAAAGCACCAAATTTTTCCAAACGGGAAACTTTGCCTTTTACCACCATACCAGGCGTAATTTCGCGCCACTCTAAATCGAGGGGTTTGATCATGGTCAATTCGATGCGTTTCTTCTTCGGATCAACCCGGCGAACCCAAACATCTACAGTTTGTCCAACATGCACCACATCTTCGACTCGGTTGGTAGGACCTTCTTGTAATTGGGAAATATGCACTACCCCTGGAACAGCTAATCCAATATCTACGATTGCGCCCGCCAGTGTGATTTTCTTGACAACTCCACTGAAATGGGTCTTTCGTTTGATGTCTTCTAAAGCGATCGGTTGTGCAGTTTCCGCGGCTGCTATTACGTTCGTTTCCATAGCGCCACTCTCCAGTATTTATAAAGATTATTCATCCACCAATTTGGTGGGAAATTACAAACAAAAAGGCGGTTTTTACCGCGAATTTAGATTATACCCCTTGGATGGGGAAATGTCAAAGAAATTTTGTAAGAAAAAATATAGGAAATATTGTTTTATTTAATTGAATGAATTATAATAAAATTTTAGCTTATGTACGTCTTAAAAGAGAGGTGAACTATGCCAATCTATACCTATCGGTGTGAAAATTGCGGAATTCAATTTGAACAGCAACAACGATTCAGTGATCCGCCATTAGTGCGTTGTCCTGAATGTAAAAAAAATGCACTGCGGAAAGTTTATACGCCTGTGGGAATTGTCTTTAAAGGATCAGGGTTCTACGCTACTGATCATCGCTCTCCCTCTGGTGCGGGAAGGAGTACCCATGCAGCAGAGAAAGATGGTGACAAAAACGGTCAGAAAACTGAACCGGCAAAGGCAGAGGCTTCTACAACAAAATCATCTAATGGAGAATCAAAATGAATACACCTGAATTAGTTAAACAAGCCAAAGAAGATAACGTGAAATTTATCTCCCTTCAGTTTACCGATGTGACCGGGTCAGTCAAATCGGTCGATATTCCGGTCAAACGATTGCAACAAGCATTGGATGAGGGAGTGTGGTTTGATGGCTCATCTGTGGAAGGCTTTGCCCGCATTCAGGAAAGTGATATGCGTTTGGTGTTGGACCCAGATACCTATGCGGTTTTACCCTGGACTCCGCAAGAATTCCGGCGAGCACGTTTCTTCTGTGATATTTACACTCCGGATGGCAGCCCTTTCGAGGGTGACCCGCGCGGTACATTAAAGACCATGCTGGAAAAAATTGATCAACGTGGCTGGGTCTATAATGTGGGACCTGAGCCGGAATTCTTCCTTTTCCGCCGTAACGGTTCTGAATCCGTCCATCCCGTTCCCCATGATGTCGGGAGCTATTTTGATTTCTCCGCTAATGATGAAGCGGTAGTAGTGCGCACGGAATTAATGGAAGCGCTCTCTGGAATGGGATTAGAGATCGAGATGGGGCATCATGAGGTGGCTTTAGGGCAGCATGAGATCGATTTTCAATACGCCGATGCGTTGAAAACAGCCGACAATGTACTCACATTGAAATACACTGTCAAGGCAATCGCCGCACAACATGGTTTAATTGCCTCATTTATGCCGAAGCCTATCTTTGGCATCAATGGTTCTGGTATGCATTGTCACCAATCTTTGTTTACCAAAGACGGTAAAAATTTATTCAATGATCCCACTCATGAATATCATCTTTCCCCCATTGCGCTGGGCTTTATCGCTGGGCAATTAAAACATGCGCGGGCTTTGTCAGCAGTAGTTGCGCCGACAGTTAATTCCTACAAGCGTTTAGTCCCCGGCTACGAGGCACCGGTTTATGTTGGTTGGGCGCAGATCAATCGTTCTGCTTTAATCCGCATTCCTCAATATACTGAGGGACGTGAGAAATCTATTCGGGCTGAGTTACGCTGTCCAGATCCGGCTGCAAATCCCTACCTGGCATTTGCGGTGATGATCGGTGCAGCACTGGATGGAATTGACAACAACTTGCCCTGTCCAAAACCGTTGAATAATGTGAATGTCTATCACCTGACCCCCGAAGAACGGGCAAAGATGAAGATTGCGGAATTGCCCGGTTCGTTATCGGAGGCATTACGTGAACTGGAGAAAGATAAAGTGTTACAAGCGGCGCTCGGTCCAAATACCTACGACGCCTTCACGCGTGCCAAATGGTCTGAGGTTGAAGAATCACGCATGAAGGTTACCGATTGGGAGATTGAACGCTACCTCGAAATTGCTTAATCTTCAATTGCTGAAAGAACAAAAGAAGCCCGGCATAAATAGCCGGGCTTTTTGTAAATGGTATCAATATCCTTCAACTTTTGTTACAATTGTCATTGCTTAATTGTGTGATTTCCGCTACAATATTATTGCAAATAATTGCAATAGCGGAAACTTGCAATGACACACTGCCATACTTATATCCAAGCCTTACGAAATCATGGTTATCGCATCACCCCACAGCGGGAAATGATTATTGAAACGCTGGCTCATGGGGATGTGCATATGTCAGCTGAAGATATTTATCAAAAGGTCATTCAGCGCAGTAAAGCTATCAACTTAGCAACCGTCTATCGCACCTTAGATTTACTGGTTGAAAATGGATTCGCAACCCGATTTGTGGCTGCGGATGGCAAACTAATGTATGCCACCGAAAAACATGGTACCCACCTTCACTTAACTTGCCGTATTTGCGGAAATAATTACCAAGCAGATGCTGATTTACTTATCCCCTTAATTCAACAAATCGAAGCTACAACCGGCTTCAAAGCCGATTATGAGCATATTGCCCTTAGCGGGGTATGCAAGAATTGCCTTGATAAAAATCATCATTTATCTTAAAAGGAGGTTTTGATGTTAGCATCTCATGTAGCTATGCATATTCCAGATGGATTTTTATCCACCGCTGTTGCTGTCGTTTTTTGGGTTATCAGTGTTATTGTAATCGGCTATGCGTTGAAACGCGTTAGCCAGGAGTTAGGGGAGCGCCAAGTGCCTCTGATGGGCGTTTTAGCAGCTGCGATTTTTGCTGGGCAAATGTTAAATTTCACGGTTGCAGGCGGCACATCGGGACATCTGCTAGGCGCAGCCATTGCAACGATACTCTTGGGACCTTGGCCAGCCATTTTAGTCCTCACCAGCGTGGTCAGCATCCAAGCTTTGATCTTCCAGGATGGAGGGTTGCTCGCTCTTGGTGCGAACTTGTTTAATATGGCGGTTGTGGGTGTAGCTGTATCCTATATGGTATATCGCACGATTTACCGGCTGGCGGGTGGAAAAAATTGGGGGATTTTTGTGGGCGGTTTCGTGGCAGCCTGGCTGTCGATTGAAATTGCTGCATTGTCTTGCGCCTTACAACTGGCAATCTCGGGCACTTCTCCCGCAAATATCTCTGTCCCAGCGATGGGCGGTATTCATGCTCTTATCGGGATTGGGGAAGGGTTAATCACCGTTGGCGCCCTGGCTTTTATCTATTCTACCCGCCGTGATCTGCTCACTCATGGCGAATCCGCTGCGACTCAAGGAAAATTGGTTTGGGTGGTAGGACTATTGCTGGCGATTGGTCTGGCGATATTGTCTCCGCTGGCATCTGCTTATCCTGATGGGTTAGAATGGGTGGCTGAGCAACATGGTTTCTTAGAAGCAGCGAAGGGTCCGTTCTATACCATTATCCCTGATTATGTCTTTCCTGGTATCTCCAATCAAGCCTTAGCCACCATTATTGCCGGTATTTTTGGCACTTTGCTTGTCTTTGCTGTGGCTTTAGGTGTGGGGTATTGGCGACACAGACGAACGCATGCATAATCTCAACCTGGCTTCGTCCTACAGAGTAGAATCATTTTCTGCTCTGTAGGTTATTTAAAGATGCACATCCATTTTCTTGATCCCTATCATCCGCTTCCGAGCTTAATCCATTCGCTGGATGCGCGGGTGAAATTAATCTTGGTGGTTGGGTTCATCCTCACCACCTCGCTTATGCCTGTGGGAGTTTGGGCAGGTTATCTTATTTTATATGCTCTCTTAATCTCAGCTGAGATTTTGAGTGAAGTGAGTTTACGCTATTATTTTAGCCGGGCTTTATTTTCTATACCGTTTATCCTTGCTGCCCTCCCACTCCCTTTTACGACGCATGGGAGGGTGTTGGCTCAATTTCAATTGGATGGTCTGACGCTGGTTATTTCTGCTGAAGGACTAGCACGATTAATCAGCGTTGCTTTGAAATCATGGATCTCGGTTCAGGCTGCCATACTTTTAGCGGTTAGTACAACCTTTCCGGATATTCTCTTGGCGATGCGGGCGGTGGGTGTGCCGCGTTTATTGGTGGCAGTGTTTGGCTTAATGTGGCGCTATTTGTTTGTTTTTGCAGATGAAGCATTACGGTTAATGCGGGCACGTGCTGCCCGCAGTAGTGAAGTAGATGGTTATCGTAGCGGTCGTTCGTTGACATGGAGAGCGAAACTCACCGGCGGTATGGCGGGTAGTTTATTTTTACGTGGATTTGAACGAGCAGATCGAGTTTATTTGGCGATGGTCGCCCGCGGATATGATGGTGAGGTACGTTCTCTACCTCTGCCAGCCTGGAAAAAGACAAATACGGTTGTTGTGGTTTTGGGATTATTCCTGTACTTGCTCATTCTAATCATGGGCAGTTTTATTCGTTCTATCGGGTGAATTTCATGCATCATTCGGTTGAAATAAAAAACCTTTCGTATCGTTATCCTGATGGACATCAGGCTTTGAAAAATGTCAATTTGTTCATCGCACCGGATGAAAAAGTAGCTTTGGTTGGACCAAATGGAGCGGGAAAATCTACGTTGTTGCTTCATCTCAATGGGATATTAAAGGGAGATGGGGAAATTAAGGTTTGTGGCTTGTCTGTGAATGACTCAAAAAATCTCGTAAAAGTACGGGCGATGGTCGGTTTGGTCTTTCAGACCCCTGAGGATCAACTGTTTTCTCCCACGGTTTACGAGGATGTCGCTTATGGACCTCTCTATCAAGGATTGCCATTGGATGAGGTTGACCGCCGAGTGAGGGATGCTTTAAGTGTGGTCGGTATGCAGGATTATATCCGGCGGATTTCACACCATTTAAGCCTCGGGGAGAAGAAGCGCATTGCTATCGCTACAGTGCTTTCGATGAAGCCAGAAGTGCTGGCATTAGATGAACCCACCTCTGGTTTAGATCCGCGTTCCCGCCGTAGTTTGATTGAATTTTTAAGGGACTTGCCGATGACAATGCTGGTTTCGACCCATGATATGTATATGGTGCGCGAAATCTTTCCCCGTATGGTGATTATGGATAACGGGGAAATAGTTGCGGACGCAGAAACCGAGCGCTTGCTGCAAGATACTGATTTGTTGGAAGCGCATGGTTTGGAGGCTCCACGGTAGATTTGGTGAATAAGGGATAAAAAAATTATAGGACGCGGATGAACGCGGAGGGACGCGGATGGGATAAAAAAATTATAGGACGCGGATGAACGCGGAGGGACGCGGATGGGATAAAAAAATTATAGGACGCGGATGAACGCGGAGGGACGCGGATGGGATAAAAAAATTATGGG
>Ga0078972_1010928_pt1 | contig 16579 bp, 7 predicted proteins | sample YelNatPaOPGAMG01_FD_67568 | JGI IMG/M metagenome (GOLD analysis project Ga0078972, IMG submission 67568) | Hot spring thermophilic microbial communities from Obsidian Pool, Yellowstone National Park, USA - OP-RAMG-01 (SPADES assembly) (version 2) | ecosystem: Environmental > Aquatic > Thermal...
GGATACTGCATTACAGCTGCCTTGACCGTTGTAATGTTGATTGTGTAAATCCCCCGTCGCCATTGTGGTTTAAGGTGGTTGATAAAACCACACTTGAAAATCTAATATCATCAGGGAACTACGTGAAAGACACTATCGAAATCTTTTACTTTGATGGTAGCGTAAAAAAATATGCCAACGTTACCTTTGTTGGCCCAGTGGGACAAACCGATATCATCCAAACCAACATTGGAATTTTAATGCCATTTGAGCAAATAAACACATTTTACCTATACTTAAACCATAGCGATATCGATACCTTACAGGTACGATTTGTAAAAAACAGTGATGGGTGTTGTACCGCATATCCTCTGGATTCAATTGCCATTAACGGAAAATACGCCGAGGTTGACCGGGTTGACTACTCGTTTCTCATTAAAAAGTAGAAATCAAATTAACCCTTGCTCATAAAGGAATATCAGCTCGTTGAGCACCTTATCCTCGCCCTGGGGATCAAACTTGATTTTTAGGTTCGAACCAAAAAGACGTGCAACACCTTGCCAGAAAGTGGCAGAAAAGCCACCCTTTAATTCCTTAACCAGTTCATAAGAGGTACGCCCAGTTTCCCTATCAATAAGTTTTATTAGCATTTTACCCTGCGATATGGTAAGCTTTGTCAAGTCCTTCTCAAACTGATCCCTTAGTTCTTTTTCGGCCTTGGCTATGTACTCCTTTTTTTCCCTATCGGTTTTCAGGGTTTTAAGGTTTTCGTTTATTTCTATCAACTTGTACTTTGCAATTTGGGCGTAAGGATATGTTTTCTTTAGGTTATAAATCATTCGGTAGTACTGGCTCATTTCACGGCGATTCTTAAAACGGCGCTTACCCACCTTAACAACATCCTCAATTTTAATATGAGGCACATATTCGCCATCGAGCATAATAGACGGGTATAAGTAAAGGCTGTCGGACAATACAGTCTGAGCATCAACATTCTGAATGGCAACAGCCATAAGCAAAACAAGTAAAATTTTACTAAAAAATTTAAACATATACCCCCTATCCTATGGCCAAAATTAATACCCCAACAAGCTATAAACAATTATTATGCAAATTTCCCAAAAATTCTTTCAAATTATTATCAAGAAACTTTAAAAAGACTAATCCATATTAATTTGATTATTAATTTTTTAACAATTTTTAGACAGTTTCTTGATGTACTTTTGTTGTAGCGCTCCGAAAACGTTTTCGAATGATGAGAAAGAGTTGAAATTGGGTTGTGCAATCCATGAAGCCCCAATAAAGTTGTAAAGCCTTTTAAAAGAATTTAGCTTGCACACCGAAAACCAATTTCTAAACCTAAATAAGTATGAAAAAAATCTTCGGAGTAATTAGTTTAATCCTTTGGTGCGGTAGCCTGCTCGCCCAAGAAATTAATGTGAGCGGTACTGTCACATCGAGCGATGGGACGACCCTACCGGGGGTAACCATCGTGGTAAAGGAAAACCCTTCAAAGGGTGTTGTTACAGATGTTAATGGGAAATACACCATCAGTGTGCTCCCGAATCAAACGTTAGAGTTCTCGTTTGTGGGTATGGAAACCCAGGACGTTCCCGTTGGTGGAAGAACTCAAATTAACGTTGTAATGAAGGAATCATCCATGATGATTGAAGAGCTCGTTGTGGTTGGTTATGGCGTGCAAAAGAAAAGCTTAGTATCATCATCGGTATCAAAGGTATCGAGCGATGATATCGAAAAAGCAGCGCCGACCCGTGTAGAACAAGCTCTTCAGGGTAGAACCGCTGGTGTTCAAGTAATTGCCAACTCAGGGCAACCCGGCGAAGGTTTCACTGTTCGTATCCGTGGTGTTGGAACCAACGGCACATCCGACCCCTTATATATTGTAGATGGAATGCCTGTTGGCGGTATCGATTACCTAAACCCCAACGATATCCAATCGGTTGAAATTTTAAAGGACGCTTCGGCATCGGCTATTTATGGGGCACGTGGTGCCAACGGCGTTGTTCTTATCACCACCAAACAAGGCCAAAAAGGCAAGTTCTCGGTTAACTACGACTACTCAATGGGATATCAGAATGCATGGCGCAAGGTATCGCTCTTGAATGCCAAGGAATATGCCATTATCATGAACGAGAGCTACGCTAATGATAACCGCCCCATTCCATTCACCGATGTGGATGCACTTGTAAATTCAGTAGGCAACGGAACCGACTGGCAGGACGAAATTTTCTACAAGAATGCTCCTACCTACAATCACCAGTTCTCGGTTAGCGGTGGTAATGAAAATTCAACGTTCCTTTCATCGCTTTCATACACCTATCAGGATGGTATTGTAGCCAAGGGTAAATCGAACTACGAGCGTTACACCTACCGACTAAACTCCACCCACAAGTTCGGAAAGTTTAGTATGGGTAACAATTTGGCTTATACCAATAAGGTAACCCGTGGTATTGACCCCAATGCCGAATTTGGTGGTCCCCTTGCCAAGGCGGTTAATATGGACCCAATCACACCTGTTAAGAACCCTGATGGCACTTGGGGTATCTCAAACTATGCCACCCAGGAAGTTGTAAACCCTGTTGCCTACCTTAGCGTTCTCAACTCAAACTATTCGGAAAACAAATTGGTAGGAAACGTTTGGGGTGAACTCGAAATTATTAAGGGTTTAAAGGCAAAAACCAGCTTTAGCATTGATTACGCCAATGGTTCCAGCCGCTCATTTGTTCCGGTTTACTTCCTTAGTGATATTGTAAAAGCTACCACTTCGGAAGCATCGGGAACTGTTAACAAATGGTTTACCTGGCAGAGTGAAAACACCCTTACCTATTCAAAATCGGTTGGTGAACATAGTTTTGCTGCCATGGTGGGTATGACCGCTAATAAGTATTACCATGAATACATTGGTGGCAAGAAAAACAATTTGATATTTAACGATTTTGAGCATGCATGGATAAATAACGGCACCGATGAGGACAGTTACCGTTCATGGGGTGGTGCCGATGAGCACGCTTTACTCTCATATTTTGGCCGTGTTAACTACGACTTTGCAGGGAAATACGTATTCGAAGGCGTTTTAAGAGCCGATGGTTCCTCAAACTTTGGATCAAATAACCGATTTGGTTACTTCCCTGCTTTCTCGGCCGGATGGTTAATGTCCAAGGAAGAATTCCTACAAGGCTTTACCCCTCTTTCATTCTTAAAGCTGCGTTTTGGCTGGGGCCGCAATGGTAATGAAGCTATTGGTGCTTTCAGGTACACCTCGCTAATAGGTTCGGGTAGTAAGTACACCTTTGGAACCGACGAAACAATTACCTTAGGATCCAACCCGGTTGGCATTTCGAACCCCGACCTTAAGTGGGAAACCTCGGAACAAACCAACATAGGTGTTGATGCCCGCTTCCTATCCGATAAGCTAAGTGTAACCCTCGACCTTTACAATAAGAAAACCAAGGACCTTTTAGTTGTAGCCCCAATACCTGGTTACATTGGCAACGCAGCACCCACAGTAAACGGTGGTTCAGTTAGCAATAAGGGTATAGAGCTGGAACTTGGTTATAAGACTCTTATAAACGATTTAAGCATTAACGCCAACCTTTCAGGTGCATACAACAAGAACGAGGTTACCTCAATCAACAACAGTGAAGGAAGAATCTATGGTGCAGGCCTTGCAGTTGGTATGTATAACATCTGTATGATGGAAGTAGGTTACCCAATTGCCTATTTCTGGGGTTATAAGACTGCAGGCGTTTTCCAAAATGAACAACAGATTCAAGATTACAAATCGAGTGATGGTACAGTTATTCAGCCCAATGCCAAGCCTGGCGATTTGATTTGGGTTGATAAGAACGATGATGGCAAGATAGATGATCAGGACCGCACACAAATTGGTAATCCTTACCCCGATTTCACGCTTGGCTTCAACCTGGGTTTAAACTACAAGAACTTCGACTTTAACATGTTCTGGTACGGTGCATTTGGTCAGGAAATCTTCAAGGGTACCCGTCGTTACGACCTCCCCATGTCAAACTGGGATGCTTCGGTTCTTGAACGTTGGACAGGAGAAGGAACAAGCAATACTCACCCACGGGTAACCATCAACGACCCTAACCAAAACTACTTTAAGGTTTCTGACTTCTACGTTGAAGATGGATCATACTTCCGCCTAAAGAATGTAACTCTTGGTTACACTCTTCCCGAAAAATACAGCCAAAAGGTAAAGATATCGAAACTGCGCCTGTATGTTTCGGCAGTTAACCTGTTGACCTTTACCAAGTATTCAGGATTTGACCCCGAAATTGGAGCTAAGTGGTCGCTTGATGTTGGTATCGACCGTAACATTTACCCACAACCAAGGACTTTCCTATTTGGTGTAAACCTGAGTTTCTAATCTAAATCAGCTAAATGAATATGAGAAAAATTAAAAATATATCAATAATCCTTTTCATGGCGCTTGGTATTGTTGCCTGTACAAAGGATTTTCTGGAGTTGCAACCTCTTACCGACAGGGTTGAGGATAACTTCTATAAAACCGAGAAAGACGCATTTGAAGCAGTTGTTTCAATCTACGATGTACTGCAATGGCAGTGCGGTGGAGGTTATCATCCATGGGACCTTGTAAGTAATATTCTATCGGACGATGCCTTTGCTGGTGGTTCAGGTCCCGGTGACAGACCTGGTTTAGTTCGTATGGGTAAATTCTCAAACTACACTAATGATGAGGAACCCCTTGGTATTTGGAAAGATAGGTACACGGGTATTTACAGGGCCAACCTGTTCCTTTCAAAGGTAGATGGTGTTGACTTCAAAACCGAAGGCTTAAAAACCCGTCTTACTGCTGAGGCTCGTTTTTTAAGGGCATATTTCTATTTTGAACTGGTACAGTTCTACGGAAATGTTCCCCTTATACTTAAACCTCTTGCACCATCGGAATACCAGCAAGCCGCTGCAAACCCTGCGGATGTTTACAACCAAATTGCCAGCGATTTGTACTATGCTTACCAAAATCTTCCTGCAACCATCACTGCAGCAGAAAAGGGTAGAGCATCGAAATGGGCTGCAGGAGCATTGCTGGCAAGGGTTTACCTGTTCCATAAAGGATATGGGAAAGGCGTTTTAGGCATTACAACCGATTTAATGGCCGATAACACAACTATAACCGAAACTGTTATTGAAACAATTATTGATGACATTGTTGTAAACAGTGGCCATGGGCTAGTTGCTAACTATGCAGACCTATGGGGCGTGGCTAACGAAAACAACATTGAATCGATATTTGAGATTCAGCATACCCAAAAAGCCGACTGGGGCGACTGGGGATGGCGTAACGGAACTGAAGGGAACTGGGCTGTAGTTATGACCGGTTTCCGTGGTGTTGAAAGCACAATTTACGAATCGGGATGGAGTTTTCAGCCTGCCAGCAAATCGCTTGCCGATGAATTTGAACCAGGCGACCCACGTTACTCGGTATCGATACTCGATGCTGCAGCCGAAGGATTGGTTTACAAACCCGAAAATTGCTACCAGCACACCGGCTATGCATTTAAGAAGTTTTATCCCCGTAAAGCCGACAGGCCTGCTACTAACGACCCCTTGAACTGGCCTTACAACCGTCCCGTTATCCGCTTTGCCGATGTTTTACTTATGGGTGCCGAACTTTATCTCGACAATAATCTGACCAAAGCTCAGGATTACTATAGCCGTGTTCGTAAACGCGCTTTTGGCAATTCGCATGTTGCACCCACATTAACAAACGATGAGGCTGGACTTGACCTCATTTACCATGAGCGCAGAGTAGAGTTTGCCGGCGAAGGTTTACGTTACTGGGATTTGCTCCGCAGGGGATTAACCTACACTGAAACAAAGATTAACGCTGCTGCTGGTACTAGCCCGCTTGACGAAACTTTCAATTCGGCAACACTAGGTTTGCTGCCAATTCCGCAAACCGAAATAACCCTTTCGGGAAATAAACTAAAACAAAATGCTGGTTACTAAAAATTAAGAAGAACTATGAATAAACGACACATCATACTCTCAGCTCTGGTTCTTATTGGGCTTACCTGGTTTGGTTGCGAGCCCATGGAACTGGATAAACCAAATATTGGGAATGCTCCTTCCGTTGATCAACTCGATTTTACTGTTACACAAGGTGAAGATGCATTCCATTTTGTAATTACCAATACATCCTCTGTAAAGGGTATTGCAAACTGGGATCTTGGCAATGGTATTAAGGCCGTTGGCAATTCAGTTACTGCATACTATCCACTTGCTAAAACCTATAACATCACCCTTACCCTTTATGCTTCGGGTGGTAGCACATCGAAAACAAAAGAGTTTGTGCAGACCGAAACCGATTGGTCTTATCTGGAAAGCCCAATTATTACAGCCCTAACGGGCGGTGTTGATGCAACAAATGGAAAAACCTGGGTTATCGACAGCCTTTCGGAAGCACACCTGGGGGTTGGTCCGGCCGATTCCTATTCACCTGTTTGGTGGGCTGCTGCTCCCCTCGCAAAATCGGGGCACTTCCTATACGACGATGAATTTACCTTTAAGCTTGTTGGTTTTACTTACAAAATCGATACCCATGGCAAAACCCATGTGAACCACGACGGCAATGCCGACGAGGATGGTATAGCAGGGGGATACTACACATCGGCAATCTGGAACGATGCCTATGATATCGACATGAATACTAACGATGCTGCCCGTGGTGAACTTACCTGGTCAATTAGCCAGGAAAACGGAAAATACTACATTCAAATTTCGAGTCAATCCGGTAATATTTCATACGACGATGGTAATCCCCGCAAATACGAAGTGCTTGAGTGGAACGAAAACTTCTTCCACCTTCGGACTGTAGGTGGAGCTGCTCGCTACCACAAGTTAATTCCTAAAGGATATGTACGTCCAACAGTTACCTACAACTTAGCAGTTGCAGCAACTGCAAACCCCAACGAGTACTCCTTTACACTTGAAGATTTACAAGTACCTGAATCATTTACCATTTCAAAAATTAAATACGATTTTGGCGATGGCACTAATTACGAAACAACCAATGGTGCTGAAGTTGTTAATCATACCTACATGCGAAAGGGCAACTACAAAACCAAGGTTACCGTAATTGCCAATAACCAAGAGTTTGCCAAGGAGTACACTGTGAATGTAGTGGCCAACCATCCTTCATACCAGGAGTACTTACTGGATGCCATGGTGATGTACAACGACTTTGGCGAAACCACACTGGTTCCCATGCAGGTTGATCAGTCCGATGGGGGAGCCACCCTTCAGATTGTCAACAACCCGGACAACAGCATGTATCCAAACCGCAGTGCTCATTGCGCTCTGTTTACTAAGTACAACGCACAGTGGGCTAATGCATACACCCGCTTACCCGATGGCTACCGCTTTGACCTAACCAAACAAACCGTATTTAAGGTTTTGGTTTATGGCAAAGCTGGCGACCAAGTACTTCTAAAACTCGAAAATACCGACCGTGGTGGAAATGCATGGCAAACTGGAACTGCCGATTTAATTTACACCATTCAGAATGACAATAAGTGGGAAATTGCCGAATTTAACTTTGCCGGAGTTGGGGCTGGTTGGAATTGGACAGGCGATATTTACACAAGTGATGTAACTACTGACCCAAGTTTTAACAAGGACTTCTACAACGTGGTTCGCATCATGATCAATCCTGGCAATAATGGTGGTACCTTCTCGGTACATCTCGACGATCTGGCTGGCCCGCATGTTGAAGGGCTTAAGTAAAAACTACTATGCACAGGGTAACCCTAACGGGTTACCCTGTTTTAACCCGAAAACCGCGTAATAATGAGATTGAAATTAATAGTAGCAGCTGTAGCGTTGGCCTCGTGGTCGTGTAGTGGGAATAAGACTGCAATGGACCATTCGGGTGATAAACTTTGCACCAATCCGGTAATAGAACATAAGGTTGATTCAGTTCTAAAGCTAATGACAATTGACGAAAAGATTGGCCAGCTGAACCAGCTAACCGGTGATGGTGAAACTACCGGGCCCATTACGTTTGCCACGCAGTACCAGGATGCTATCAGAAAGGGCGAAGTGGGTAGCATGCTCAACGTTAATGGTGCAGCTTATACCTACAAGGTTCAGAAAATAGCAGTTGAGGAGAGCCGTTTAGGCATACCCCTTATCTTTGGCTACGATGTGATTCATGGCTACAAAACCATTTTCCCCATCCCGCTTGGCGAAGCAGCCAGTTGGGATTTGGATGCCATTGAAAAATCGGCTCGTATTGCAGCCATCGAGGCCTCTGCAGCAGGACAGCACTGGACTTTTGCACCAATGGTTGACATTGCCCGTGACCCTCGTTGGGGAAGGGTAATGGAAGGTGCTGGCGAAGACCCCTACTACGGTTCTCTGGTAGCAAAGGCTCGAGTTAAGGGATTTCAAGGCACATCGTTGGCTGAACCTAACACCATTGTGGCCTGTGCCAAACACTTTGTTGCCTATGGTGCAGCAATGGGTGGCCGCGACTACAATACGGTGGATATTTCGGAGAGAACTCTGCGCGAAGTTTACCTACCCCCATTCAAGGCTGCAGTTGATGCTGGCGTTGGTACTTTTATGTCATCGTTCAACGAACTGAATGGCATTCCAGTAACCGGCAACAGGGAAATGGTTAAAGGAGTTCTTAAAGATGAATGGCAATTTAACGGTTTTGTCGTTTCGGACTGGGGTTCAATTCGCGAAATGCTGGTTCATGGCTTTGCCGAAAATGATTACCATGCTGCTGACTTGGCCATGAATGCAGGCATCGATATGGATATGGAGGGCCACATTTACGTACCGCAACTTAAAAAGTTGCTTGCCGACGGCAAGATTACCGAAAAACAAATTGACGATGCCGTTAGACGTATTCTTCGCATTAAATTTATGCTTGGCCTTTTTGACGATCCCTACCGTTACTGCGATACCATCCGTGAAAAGAAAATGATTCTTAACCCACGCCATCTTGAGATAGCCCGCGAAGTTGCACGTAAATCGATGGTGCTCCTTAAAAATAACGAAGTGCTTCCGTTAAGCAAGAGCATCAAATCGGTTGCCGTAATTGGCCCTCTGGCCGATAATACCGACGATATCATCGGAACATGGTCGGCACGTGGCGAAGGTAAAGACGCTGTATCGGTTCTAACAGGTATTCGTGAAAAATTACCCAATGCAAAGGTATTGTACGCAAAGGGTTGCGATATAACAGGTGATTCAAAAGCAGGGTTTGCCGAAGCTATTGCCACAGCCCGCAAAGCCGATGCAGTGGTAGTAGTAGTTGGCGAAGCCGCCATGATGTCGGGCGAAGCGCTTAGCCGGGCATTTCTCGATTTACCCGGCGTTCAAAAAGAACTGGTTTTAGCGCTTAACGAACTTAAGAAACCCATGGTTGTGGTTCTCATGAATGGTCGTCCGTTAACCATTGAGTGGATGGACAGTGCCGTTCCTGCCATACTCGAAGCCTGGTTGCCCGGAACAATGGGAGGCCCTGCTGTGGCTGATGTGCTCTTTGGCGATTACAACCCATCGGGTAAACTGCCCATGACCTTCCCCCGCAATGTTGGACAAATTCCCTTGTTCTACTACCATAAAAATACCGGAAGGCCAAGGGTTGATACTGAGCGTTACACATCCAAGTACATCGACAGCCCCAACACCCCACTTTACCCATTCGGCTATGGTCTTAGCTACACCACTTTCGATTACAGCAACTTTGGTATCAGTGCCAATGAAATTGGCATGAACGACACCCTTAAGGTATGGGTTGACGTTACAAACACCGGCAAGTACGATGGCGAGGAGGTTGTACAGTTATACACCCGCGATCTGGTTGGTTCGGTTACCCGTCCGGTTAAGGAATTGAAAGGTTTTGAGAAAGTTTTCATTAAAAAAAGCGAAACCGTTAGGGTTGAGTTTAAACTTACCGCAAGCGACCTGGCTTTTTATACACGCACTATGGAATTTAAGCCTGAGCCCGGCGAATTCAAAGTGTTTGTAGGTGGCAACAGCCGCGACTTGCAAGAATTAAGTTTTAGGTTGAATTAGCTTTTTGCAAAAAGGCTTTCGGAATAATTGTCCAAAAAGATTTTTTTACGTATAAATTATGGTTAGGTGTAACGGACAATTCCCCGGAAGCCTTTTTCAATTAAAAGAAAAAAAAGAATGAGTAAAAAGTCTATCATTTCAATTATAGCGCTGATACTTGCATCGTCCTTGACAGACCTTGCGCAGGTTAAGGTAATGGTATGGAACGATGAGTTTAACTATACCGGACTGCCTGCAAGCGATAAATGGGGTTACGATGTAGGAGGTGGAGGCTGGGGTAACAATGAGTTACAGTACTATACCAATGCCCGTTCCGAAAATGCCCGCGTTGAAAATGGAAATTTGATCATCGAGGCCCGCAAGGAACAATATGAGGGGATGGAGTACACCTCAGCCCGTTTGGTTACCCGCCAAAAAGGCGACTGGCTCTATGGCAGATTCGAGGCTTATGCCAAGCTGCCATCGGGCAGGGGTACCTGGCCCGCAATCTGGATGCTACCCACTAACTGGGTTTATGGCAACTGGCCCAAAAGTGGTGAAATCGATATTATGGAGTATGTTGGTTACGATCCGGGTGTAGTTCATGGAAGCATTCACACCGAAGCCTATAACCATGTTCTTGGCACTCAAAAAACCGCCACATACTCTGTACCCGATGCCGAAACCGCTTTTCACCTTTACGCACTTGAATGGACACCTGAAAAAATTGATATCTATGTGGATAACAATAAGTACTTCACCTTTACCAATGAGCATAAGGATTACAAGACCTGGCCATTCGACCAGGTGTTTCACCTGATCCTTAACATCGCTGTTGGCGGCAACTGGGGCGGAGTGCAGGGTGTTGATCCCAATATCTGGCCACAAAAAATGTATGTGGACTATGTTCGGGTTTATCAATACATTGATGCCTCGGCCTTGAAGGTTTCGGGCCCTGAATACGTTTCCCCCAACCAAACAGGCGTGGCTTTTAGCATCCAAAATGTTGCCGACGCAACATTTAATTGGAGTGTTCCGGCCGATGCTATTATTGTTAGCGGCCAGGGAACCAATTCAATTGTTGTTAACTGGGGTAATACATCCGGAAATGTAACGGTTGAAATTACCCATCCACAAGCCGGTGGCACCTATACTCGAACGGTTAAAACCGCAGTTGTTCCAACTGGCGAAAAGTATAGCGTGCTAAATGTAAAAGAAAATGGACTAATGGGTTGGGCTGGTCTTAATACCAGCCCCAACACCATTACTTTATCAACCATCGATACCCTTTTGAAGGTGAAATACAGTATTACTAAACCTGAAGATTTTCCCTATTTTACCTACACTTTTCAAACTCCGGTGGACATGAGCAACCTTACGGTTCTGAATGTTGATATGATGACCTACAATAAAAGCAAATCGGTGGTTATGCGTGCCGACCTATTCGACTCCGACGGTCGTCTTGCCGATGTTGCTCCTGTTTTTCGCTTTTACCCAGTTGAGCCAAATGGAGTTTTTCATTTTTACTCTTTCGATTTCAACAATAACTGGGGTTCGAACACTCCTGAATACGGAAAGCAGGTGAACTACCATCAAATTGCTGGTGTCCGTTTTTACGTGAACTATGGTATTTATGGTAAAGCAGCAAGCGACTCGTTATGGATTTCAGATATTGTCCTGAGTAATAAACTGCTTTCAATTTTTTCGCCAAACGATAAGCAATATGGCAAATTGGATATCTACCCCAATCCTGCATCAACCCATATCAAAATCAACTCAAACCCAATAAAGGGTAATATAAAAGTTCAAATAGTAAATATTGCAGGTATGCTCGTAAAAGAACTAATAGCAAATGCTGGAAGTGAAATTCCAATTGCTGACCTCCCAAAGGGGTTTTATAGTATAAAAATCACCTCCCAAACAACCACATTGGTTGGCAACTTTATTAAACTTTAGCCTTACAGGTTTAGCATAAAATCGACCAGGTTAGTATCGCTCTCAATTTTAAGTTTTTTCCTTAGCCTATACCGGCTTATTTCAACGCCACGCACGCTGATATTAAGTATTTGTGCAATATCCTTTGTGGTCATGTTAAGGCGAAGGTAAGCGCACAACCTGAGTTCACTGGGGGTAAGTTCCGGATACATTTCCTTTAACTTTTTGATAAACCCACTATGCACCTCATCAAAATGGTGCTCAAAACGCTGCCATTCTTTATCCATTTTTAAATCGTTATCGATATTCCGAATTAGCTCAAGCACCTCTTTCTGAGAAACGGGGTTTATTGATTTGGCTATTACCTCAAGCCTTAACTTAAGCCTATTAAGGAAATCGTTTTTATGTGCAATTTGCATAGCTATTGCAGCGAGTTCGCGATTTTTGTGCTCAACCTGAACCTGCAGATTTTCAGTCTTAAGCCTTATGATTTCGCGTTCGGCTTCAAGTACTTGTCGTTTATGTTCTTCTTCCTTAACCTTTAACTCCAAATTCTTTTGCTCCTTGACCCTTGCGGTTGCTCGCTGAACCTTTCTACGAACGAGAATACGAAGTATGTAAAAAGCAACAACTAAAAGCACAAGGTATAAAACAAACGCGTACCATGTCAAGAACCATGGTCGTTCAACCTGAATACGAACAGATACAGGTTCGGAAACTCGTCCCATTGCATCGCGTGCGCGAACCATTATCTCGTATTCACCCTGGGCAAGTCGGCTAAAGTCCTTAACATTATCGCGCTGCCAAGGGCTCCAATCGTTATCGTATCCTTTAAGTAAAAAGCTAAAGGAGATATCGCCGGCGTTATAAACAGGTGCGGCAACCGTAACCCGGATTGAATTCTGATTAAAGGGGATATAAATACCACCTTTCCCTGATACTGTGTAATCGTTAATAATCACATCCTCATGCCGACCAATAGAACTAATACTTTTTATGACACAATGCAAGTCGGTTCTCGTTTGCTCGGAACTGTATTGGCTGCTGTAGCATACCAACCCATTTTCTGTACCAATAAAAACGTAGTTCTGATTATGAACGTAGATATTTTCAAAAGAAGCAACAAGGTTTTCGCCAAATCGGCTAACAGGAGTTTGGTGAACACTTTTTGAACCGTCGGCATTACGGACTAGCTTCAAAAGGCCGTTAGATTTAAGAATCCAGATATTACCCCTTTCATCCTCAACCATCCTCCTAACCCCTGTGGCATCGCCAATAATTCGATTTAGCTCATGGTAAGGCTCCATATTATCGGTAAGGGAGTTGTACCTGTAAATGCCCTGTGATGTAAGGAAAAGTACTTGATTTCCTATCTTCTCAACATTGATACCGAATTTAACCGGGAATCCTCTTGTATTATCGTAAAGGGATGAGAACCTAATGCTATCCTTGCTTTGGTTAAGCATAAGCTTATAAACCCCCTTATATCCATGCGCCATCCAAATACTTTCATTGTCATCCTCAACCAACAAACGCGACGACTCATTGAATCCTGCAACCTTTTTAAGGTATTTCCACTCCCCATTAACTTTTGAGTAAAGATGAAGCCCCTTATACTTTCCCACAAGCATTCTATCGGGAATGTAGCGTAGGGGAACAAAAATCCAAGACCCCTCTTCGGGCGATATCATTCTAACATTCAAACCTTTATCGATGATAAAGGTACCAAAGTTATGTCCACAGTATAGCCTGCCATCGCTTTCAAAGAGCGACCAAACCTGTCCTTTAGTTAAGGGAACCAATCGGAATGGCTTTGCACCATCAATAAAAGAGCCAATAGGCCACGAAGCCACGTAAAGCCCTTGATTTGTACCAACAAATATTTTCCCATCGAATATCTTGGTGGCATATACAGCCCCTTCCAAACCCAACCCCTCACCTATAAAGCTGAGCGGGGAGTTGAGTTCAATATAGTCGATGCCGTTATCCAGGCCCAGCCAAAGGTTGTTGGCGGCATCAACAAAAGTGCTCAAAATGGTATTATTCTGTAAGCCGGTGGCCTTATTGATAAATTTAACAAGGTTGCCCTGCTCATCGGTAATGATTAGCCCGTTTTGAATGGTTCCAAAGGCCACATAACCACCCTCAATCCTTGATGCCGAGAATATCTGATAAGATTTTAACATCTCGTTTGCCAAACCTTTCCATGGTGAAAAACTCACTCCGTCGAAAAGCCAAACACCATGGTTTATGGTTGCAAGTAGTGTTTTACCACCCGATATTTCAAAACATGCCCATATTTGCTTGCCCTTAAAAACTCCGTTATCGTTAAACCTCTCGAAATTTCCGTTATGATATCGGTAAATATTACCTTCCTTACCCTGCACGTAGTAGTTTCCATTCATTACAAACGAAAACTGTAAAGGCTCAGGTGCTTTGTAAGCGTTTATTTCACCCTTGCTATATTCCAAAATGTGACTAAAGGTTTGGAAAATGGCAGTTGTGCCTAACTTGAAAATGCGCCAAGCCTCATCAAAATTGACCTCGGATTTAGGGACATGCTTAATTAATGAGTGGTAAACCATATCGGCCTGACGGTGGTAAACAAAGTAACCTATCTCCTCAAAAGCGCCAACAAAGATTGTATCGCCACTACAAAGCACTGACCGAACAAGCTGATTATTTGGCAACGCAAACAAGTCCCACCGGTTACCATCGAAACGGAGAAGCCCATTGTTATTGGCAAAGTACATGAATCCACGGCTGTCCTGGCAAATGGACCAATTCTGGGTTCCTGCACCATACACCGATTTAGGGTAATGCTTTATGATGGGCAACCCTGTGGTATTTATCTGAGAAAAAGCATTGGTTGTTACAATCGCAAAAACTATGAAAATCAGCCTTCTCATCTAATTTTCTTTATTGAATTAGCATAGAAAGTTATGAATTAAAATCCAAATACAAAAAAACTTAATAAATTTCTATCATTATACAACTGGTTATCAAATCCTTAATCTCAGAAATCGATTTCGGTATTACAACACTTGTTAACCTTTTACTTCGGGCAGATATCAGCAAAAAAAGTAACTTTGTGCACCACAAGTAAACAAAGTAATACTTTTAAACGTTTTTACATAGAGAAATAGCGACATATAAAGATTTTAAACCATAAACAGTGATATTAAACTATGACAAAGAGTAAGGTTCTTTTAATGATCCTCGACGGATGGGGAATTGGGAACAAAGATAAATCGGATGTAATTTACAGCACACCAACACCAAACATCGATAAGCTGAATGCCAAATACCCCAATGCCCAGCTGCTAACCAGCGGAGAGAATGTGGGATTACCCGATGGGCAAATGGGTAACTCAGAAGTGGGTCATCTCAACATCGGCGCCGGGAGAATTGTTTACCAGGACTTGGTTCGAATCAACAAGGATATTAAGGAAGGCAGGCTGGCGCAAATGCCCGTCCTTGTTAACGCTCTGCAATACGCAAAGCAGAATAACAAGGCTGTTCACTTTATAGGTTTGGTATCGGACGGCGGAGTGCATTCCCTCGACAAGCACCTATACAAGTTGTGTGATATCACTAAGGATTATGGGCTCGATAAGGTTTACATTCATGCCCTTACCGACGGCCGTGATACTGACCCGCAAAGCGGACTTGGGTTTATAAAAAGCCTCGAGGAGCACCTAAAATCCAGCAACGGAGTTATTGCAACGTTGGTTGGCCGTTACTACACCATGGATCGCGATAAGCGATGGGAACGCGTTAAGGAAGGTTACGACTTAATGGTTCATGGCAAGGGTAAACCTACTACCAATATAGTGAAAGCCATTGAAGAATCGTATGCCGAAGGAGTTACCGATGAGTTCATCAAACCCATCGTAAGGGTTGATGCCGAAGGTAAGCCCGTAGGCCTTATTCGTGAAGGCGACGTGGTTATTTGCTTCAACTTCCGCACCGACCGCTTACGTGAGATAACCATTGTGCTTACCCAGAAGGATATGCCTGAATTTGGCATGCATACCATGCCCCTGCACTACGTTACCATGACCCGCTACGACGACACCTTCAAGAATGTAAATATTATTTACGAGAAGGATAATCTTGTTAACACCCTTGGCGAAGTTGTTAGTAACCAAAACCTTAAGCAGTTGCGTATAGCCGAAACCGAAAAATATGCTCATGTAACCTTTTTCTTCTCTGGTGGAAGAGAACAAGAGTTTGCCGGCGAAAGTCGCATTCTGATACCCTCACCTAAGGTTGCCACATACGACCTGCAGCCCGAAATGAGCGCACCGCTTGTAAAAGATGCCATTGTTGCCGAGTTGCATAAGAAAACTCATGATTTTATTTGCCTCAACTTTGCCAACGGCGATATGGTTGGACATACCGGCGTTTACAGTGCCATTCAAAAGGCCGTTCAAACGGTTGATAGTTGCGTAGGCGAAGTGGTTGATGCTGCAACAGCCAATGGCTACGAGGTGGTAATTATTGCCGACCACGGCAATGCCGATTACGCTTTAAACCCCGATGGTACTCCCAATACAGCACATTCACTCAATCCGGTTCCTATCATCCT
>Ga0078972_1010929_pt1 | contig 16579 bp, 23 predicted proteins | sample YelNatPaOPGAMG01_FD_67568 | JGI IMG/M metagenome (GOLD analysis project Ga0078972, IMG submission 67568) | Hot spring thermophilic microbial communities from Obsidian Pool, Yellowstone National Park, USA - OP-RAMG-01 (SPADES assembly) (version 2) | ecosystem: Environmental > Aquatic > Thermal...
AAGAAGACAGAACTGGCAAGCGCGGTATCGATTGCAACTACCGTCTACGTATGGAAAGCGTTCACATTAGCCGACTGCGGCGTCGTCGGGGCTTGAACGTTGCCATCAACACGCTTACAATGCGAACAATGGAACTAGAGCGGAGGGAATGACCAGCGTATTTCGTACGGGAACTAGGAGACAGGAGACGGAAGCAGTTGCAGAAATACCCCGCAAAGGCTTTTACTGATAATAATGGGAGAATACCCAAATTTTAGCGTGTACGTCCTTGTTAGCTTACCAGTTCCATTTCATTCTGGTATGGATGGAGACGGATACCCGTGGCGTCATGAAATGACGCCAGCGACCCCAACAGCATCTGCTGTGCAATCATGGCAGGTTGAATACAGGTTTACCGCTCGGTTGGGCCAGCTGGCTCCGATGCTGACGTACACCGTTGGCCATTCTTCGCGTGATGTCGATCCTGAAGAGGCAACACATGAGGCGCCCCTTCTGCTCAGCAGGACGCCTACGGGCGTCTGATGCGCGCGCACCAGGGAGAAAGCGCCGCCCACAACGGCGGCGATGGAAGCATGCGCTTCGCTTTCGCAATCGAATATGCTTATAAGCAAACGGGAACGCAGCATCGGTATCGCCACATCAGTGCACGCGTTCGTTGTCACTGCAGAGACGCACCCGGCGCTGGTGGAATCGCAGGCTCAAAACTCCGTTCGACATGCCCTGGAAACGTTTTTGCCAACGTGGATTTGCTTCGATACGGATGCACGCTGCCAGTCCACATGCAGGAGCTATCGCGCCGGGCATAACTTGCACGACGAAGTGACACCAGCGTCGATTGCCAGTGATCAAGTCGCATCACTGGCATCCATCGGCTGCCGCCAAAAGACGAACCCAGAGGGTCCATCCGGCAAGAGACACGTATTTGATGCCGCAGCTCTGGACAAACGCCCTTCTTCGCCGTTCAGTGCTTGCATTGCGAATCTTAAAGCGGGGTATCACTGAAAACCTCGAAACAGGCGAATAGATTTAAGATGGAGTCCTCGACAATCAGCTACGCGAACAAACACTCGTACAGCACTGGAAGGCCCTTGCACTGCTGCTTCCTGTCATTTCGTGCGATGCCGGTTGCAGCGTCCACGGCCAGCGAAGCAAACGCCAGAGATACCCGCATCTTCATGCGTTCGGTGTGATCGAGAGCGTCGTCCGACAGCCAGCATGGAGCATTGAACCTTGGCGTTGCGTGGCAGTGCGCCCAAGGTCCATTCCTGCGCAATTACCAACGACCCGGAAGACCGTTACGTTATCGTACAGGTTGAGCAACCAACACGCCCATTCACCGCTGCTGTGTTTGGCGCATTTGTCTCTGCAACGTGTGCACTTCGTTGCGATCGAGTCGAACGAGTCCCCGAGGTCGAAGCGCGCCCCGCCTGCCGAGACGCTACCTGTCTGTGACTGCGTCGATGACGCCGTTCCGCTTCCGCGCCTGCTGCTTCCGAGCCAGGCACCCGGTTTCGCGACGTGTTGTGCGAACTCCATAAATACGAGACAAAATTCGAGCCTAGCGGGTGCTGCGGCGATGACGGAGGCTGGGACCGAGAGCCCGACTCCGTGGCCGGTCGAGTGACAACGTGTACCGTCTGACATAAGCCCACCTGAAAGCCGCACTCGAGAAGCGTGTCGGTATCCTCGAGCACGTTGCCGAGATACAGAATACGCAGGTCCGACGCGGTTGAGCACGGTGGCTGGTGGAGCACTCGGAGCTGTTCGAGGAGCTCTTTTGGCTGTAAAGCTAGGAGCGCCTCTTTCACTTGACCTATTGTCGCATAAACAGGGAAAGATACCGAAAAAGCATCGCCATTCACGCAGAGGAAACGAACCTTGGTCGTCTCTAGTGCAAAAGTCCCCGGTTGCAGAACTTGCTCCGAACTCAGGCGCGTAGGCACCGTAGCTGTCACTTGTGCCTGCTCCGCTGCGTCCTGGTCCTTGTCAGAGCTCGGCTCGCTCTCCATGCCGCCAGAGCCGCAACGTCCGGCGCGCTTCGCAGCGTTCCCTGTACCAAGCGAGGTATCCGCGGTGAGCGGCGCGCAACTGGTGTTTTCCGCAGCAGGTCGGCGCCCTTGGTTTTCCGCGCTACGCGGCGTCTCTATTTCAAGAGCAACCTCCATATACAACCCGCAAACTCGAACTAAGTACCGAACTGAAGTAGCGACGACGCAACGCCGACTCCGGTCCAGCGTCTGCAGCGTTCACAGGCCGCTGGCAAAACGCGGTCTGCTGGATGATGAGGCCTTACAGTCTTCTATCTGGCTCGTAAGCGAAATTAAAGACCGGAACAGTCTCTAAAGCGAGCAGCTTTGTAACATGCCTACAGCAACAGATAGGTCTGCGAGTCAAGATGATCAGCGTATCGGTTCGAGAGCGTTTGCGAGAGGCGCTCCCGTTGCTGTTCATGTGCGCACTTGGGATGAATTGTCCAGGTTGGTAACAGCCACAAACAGTCGCGCTCACGGTAAACTAGGACCCATCCTCGGCATCAGTAGCACCGGTTCTTCGAATCCTCGGTTTCTTTGACAGAAACCGGTCGACGCTTCGTCTCACCGGGAGCAGAAGGCTCTGTTGGGATAACGGTAGCACGTGCTTTGGCGTGCAGAAGCAGTATGCCGCCCGACTCTTCCCGGGGGACAGAAAGGACCACGAGCGGAAACAAGTGACCCACGGAAAACCTCGCGTCTTCAAGGTGAAACTGAATGCTTTCTTCCAAGAAAGCTATCGCGAACGGATACAGCCCCTCGTCTCGCTTATACCGGCATCCTCAGCCATGGACTGTAAGGGGAAGCAGTCGCGCTCGCGAACTCCCGAATTCTGAGGGTTCTCGCTCGCGACCCGTGACCCTGATCACGCGAGCTTTTATTTCCTTTCTTACTGACAACGAAGGGAACGCATTTGAATAAGGTCAAAGATTGCACGAGCTAAGCGGCTGAAAGCGCGTTCCCATCCCCGAATAGGAACTTTTTTCCCAGTTGCTTGGTCGTCACTACGGAGACTAGCAGAAACGTCCTCGAGAAACCCATCGGCTCGAGTGTCATGTCGCGTGTTGATAAATGCAATCGTCTCTGACCCGGAATTCCGGAATGACAAGTCGAAATCGGAGAACAGCGAGGGTCAACGAATATGGATTTCGTTGGAATGACACAGATGCTTGCAGAGCGTTCCATAACGATGGTCGCGATGGAGACGAATAACATCCAGAAGAACTTCGAGTCTCGTGTCGCTCATGACATCCAGCTGATGCACAAAGTGTAAATGAAGGGCGTCTCGGGAGAGAAACATTGTCTGTGCCGAACCCGCTCGATGTTTTGTAAGTCTCGACGTTCCCTTCCCCCGCGAGTGATCGAGATAGGAATCCGGAGCTGAAATTGGCAGCCGAGATCGCGGAATACCTGAGGATACAGCTTCTCGAAAGCTTCTCTCTGAAAAAAGCGCCTGTCCGAGACGCGTTTTGGCCCTTCCTCTGGACATCAGATACTTGGAAGAGGGTGGAAACGCCTCGAGTACCCTGCGAGAATAGGATGCACAAGGCAGAACAGATAAACGCCTCCCCAAGACGTTCTCTCTCCCGCCGACGAGGCGCAGCCTCGCAATTGGTTACGTTCCTTTTCGTCACGTGAGCGTCATGGGCAATCTACGATGCCATGGCATCGTGTGCATGAAAGGAAATGAACGGAAAGCGAATGAGGAATTGCAGCGGAAGTTTCACACGAAAACTTCCACATCAAAGCTGCCGAGACCGTAAACAGTCAATTCGGTTTCCGTTCTCTCTCTCTGGTGGATACGGTGTCAGCGTCCAACTGAAAGTATCGCCGAATACTTTGGGCGAAAGGGAGACGAAGAAAGGTGTCTGCCTCTGAAAGACAACGAAAGACTCGTGCGCGTGGACCCGGGTTTTCCAGAGGTTGTCACCTTCGTGGACTCGAGTACAGCGTGAGAAACGCGTGATTACGGCAGCAGAAGATGCAAGCGCGAGGCGAGGTTCACATACAACGCGAGGAAATCACACAGAAAAAGAACCAGCGTACAGGTGAATCGTCAGCTTGTCACCTCATTCACGGGACGACGGACTTGGCTTACAAAACCTTTCTAAGAAGGTACTTGAGCGTTCTCCCTGAATGACTGAAACACAGAGCTCGTTCTGGATACCAGCGACTGAGACGCTGCCCGTCACCTGTTCTAACATAAAGCAGTCCATGGGATCTACACCCGCCTCTGGTGCCGAGCGGTGAAGAGAAGCCCATCGGGTTCGGAAACATGGATGCGGGAGCTACGCACCCAAAGGCCTGTCGCAGGTGCGGTACGTCGAAAGCGACCAAACAGAAGTTCATGGAAATGCGGTATGGTTGTCTGGTACACATCAATGAATGCCGGTCGCCGATAACGTGTTCGTGTTGCGGAATTCGCCTCACGATCATGAAAAAGACGTCGACGACGACGACGAGGGTCATCACTAGCGAAGAAACGAAATTAAAAGAAAAGAGGTCGCCTCTCGCTCGGATCCACAAAGTACTGCACTAATTGCCTCTAAAATGCGGATCCAGGGCAAACGCTCCCAGCTGAAGCACATCATGGAACCGTTTCCACAACGGGTGCCTCAACATCCGGGAGCTATTGAAGATCAGATTCAAAGCGGCCAACAACCTGCACCGTTTCCTCGCACGATAGAAAATGATTATCACGACTCGTAGACAAGAAACCCCGTAGCATCCTTCCAGAGCAAACGTCTCGAGGCAAGAGAAAGACGATCTTGTCCTGGATCTCGTGAACAAACAGCGTTATATTCTGATACAATCCTTCACGAGAAAATGGTTTAAAAAGGGTATCCCACAATGTTTACGCATGCCTGTACGCTTCACGATAGGCGCGTACGCACCAACACATGAACACAGCCACGGACGCCATCGGGTGAACGCGTCCCGCTCTGCGCATCTCTGCCGAGGCGCTCGCTCGCGACGTCAGCAGGGCATCCATTCGTTCCATATTCGACCTCTGGTGACTTTAGAGTATCACTGCGATAAGTTTCTGGACGCTCTGAAAACAGTTGTACGGAGTTTCTAGTCATGAGCAGCGTGTTCAGTCCAATTCACGATGGTAATACCTATTTTTTGCTGATCCATGGAAAGTTCTTGCGCAGCGAGTCGGGTAAGACAATTACCGGACAGACACCATTCGATGGAACGCCAACGTACACCATCCAGGCAGCAACCAAGGAGGAAATCGACAGGGCGTACGAGAGCGCAGCTCAAGCGCAGCGCGAATGGCGTCGGGTGCCGCTCTGGAAACGAGCGGAAGTTGTGCATAAAGCGGCAACCATTCTGCGTGAGCACGTAGACGAAATCGCTACGGTCATTTTGCGCGAGGTCGGCAAGAACCGCAAGTCCGCGGTCAGTGAGGTGCTTCGGACCGCGGACCTCTGCGACTACACGGCCGAGGAGGGCTTGCGTATGGAAGGGCAACTCCTGGTCGGAGACTCGTACCCCGGGCAACCGCGCAACAAGCTGTGTCTGGTTCAGAGGGTGCCGCTCGGGGTGGTGCTTGCGCAGGGACCATTCAACTACCCCTGCAATCTGACAGGTTCCAAGGTCGCGCCCGCGCTTATGGCTGGAAACTCTTGTGTGGTGAAGGGTCCCACGCAGGGTGCAGTGTCTGCGCTGTACTTGACTGCAGCGTTCCACTTTGCGGGAGCCCCGCCTGGAGTTGTGAATTTCGTTTCCGGCCGCGGCTCCGAAATCGGTGATTATCTCGTCCAGCACCCGCTCTGTAATTGTATCTCGTTCACTGGTGGTAACATTGGGCTCGAGGTTGCGAAGAAAGCACACATGATCCCGATGCAAATGGAACTGGGCGGCAAAGATGCGGCTATCGTCTGCGATGATGCAGATCTCGATCTAGCTGCGAAATGTATTGTTTCGGGCGCGTTCTCCTATTCGGGCCAGCGGTGCACGGCTGTGAAGCTCGTCCTCGCGGTTGAGTCGATTGCAGAGGAGCTCATTTCAAAAGTCGTGGAACGCACCCGGGCACTGACAGTGGGGCATCCCGAGGATAATTGTGAGGTAACAGCGGTTATCAACAAGGCAGCAGCGGACTACGCGGAGAGTCTCGCCATGGACGCGAAGGAGAAGGGTGCCAAGTTCCTCCTAGAGTACCGACGAGAAGCCAACTTGATCTATCCTCTGGTTGTGGACCATGTGAATGAATCGATGAAATTGGCATGGGAGGAGCCTTTTGCGCCAGTACTGCCCATCATGCGCGTCAAAGATGAGAAGGCTGCAGTCGCGTTTGCAAACCGTCTTCGCTACGGTCTTCAGGGTTGTGTCTTCACGCGTGATGTGAATCGCGCGATATCGCTTTCTTCCAGTATTACTGCCGGCACGATCCAAGTGAACGGTGCGCCAGCTCGAGGTCCAGATCATTTTCTGTTCCTTGGTCACAAGGACTCGGGGATTAATGCGCAGGGTGCCAAATGGAGCATCGAAGCAATGACGAAACTCAAATCAATTGTAATCAATCTCCCGGAGGAGGCGTATATGGTGGCCAACTGAGACCCTTTTGTATGGTACGTGGCATCGAAGCACAGGTCGCGGCGGATGCCGAGATGCTCCTCGCGGCATCGAGGCGTTACGACGACCGCGAATACTGAGCACGATACGCCTTTTGTGATGATGTATCGTCCGCTCTGTGTGCAGCGTTACGCGAATATGATGTGTGGTGTTCTTTATGACTCGCAGGGGGACCAATGGTGATGACTGGTGATCGTCACATTCATGAATGGGAAACTGCCGCCATCGGGCGGGTTGCGTAAACGCAGGTATCCATGCACGCCGCTGCATGCCCGCTCTTGTGACGTGCTCGAGCCAGATGGGTATCACCACACGATGAATGTCGATGATGCCACAAATCCGGTTCAGCATACTCGCTCTTGTGACGTGCTCGAGCCAGATGGGTATCACCACACGATGAATGTCGATGATGCCACAAATCCGGTTCAAGGAGCATGGATTCCCGTCCACGGCATTTCGGGATGCAGTGATCAGAATGTGTTGGTCGACGAGGCGATCCCTTGCTCGCTCCTGGAAACGACTTGCAGGAACGAGGAGCGCAGTGGGATACCACAACACTGTGGTGTGGCGTGTATAAAACCGATATGGGTGGCGACCTTGGAACGTTTTGGATGCCACCACCAATGACCTCCAGTGGTACCGAGACAGTCGTAACCGCGTCTACGCAGGGAAACTTCCGATGAACGGCAGCGTAAACAGCCATGGAAGGAACGAATCGCGCATTGAATGAGCGTACTTCAAAACAGAAAAAAGAGCCCAGCGCTTGTTTCCATTTGGGATGCTGATTTCTATGAGACTTGCGGCTCAGCGTCTATGGGCGAGTTGGATGTTCCGCTACGGTCGACGCCCGCATCGACAAGTTGCGCTGATGGGCAGTTTTCCACATGCGTCGCGATATGGTCGACAACAGGGCGACCATGTCGCCACAGCCACGCCCCGAAATCATTGCGGCTCCATGCCACAATCCGATTATGAGCGGGTATCCATGGAGCATCGAATTCGACTGCGTAGCGGTCCCAAGAGACCTGGTTCAGTGCAGACGCCATGCGACGCTCAATGTCCTCGCGATCGCTTCCGCCCGAGTGCTGCACGTTCTTCTTCTTCTTCTTCGTTTTCTGGTCCCATGTGCAGAGGATCACCAGCCACGCGCCACAGAAATAGACGAAGCTTCGCAATAGGTAGAGCACTCGTGCACCACTAGAAAAAGGCGATACAAGCACTGATGCACCCGCGACGTCCGGTTTCAGTTGCAAAGTCTCCGGACGCGACGAAGCGCTAATCGCTTCAGGCCGGAGCTGCCAGATACGCACATGCGGCGCCTGGTGAATGCAAGTCGCCTCATAGGTTGTAACTGGCACTCGATATCGACGCTCATAGGGCAAAACCAAGGATGTGCCGGCATTCACCATGAGGTCGTAACTCAGGTTCGCCACAAGTAGGCGAACGCTGAAAGCAGCCATCGCTCTGAGTGCTGCCCGATGTTGCGCCATTCGGAGTAGGAGAGGTTCCTGTTCCTCGTCCAGTAGAAAGAGTTCGCGACCGGTTTGCCCTGCGAAGACGCCAGCTAAAAAGTGGCTCCATCGGGGGCAGTATCGCAACAAACCATAGCTGCTCACGCCTAAATGAGGTGTGGCAATACAGATGAGGGTGTGCGGCTCCAGACCCGCGACCTTCGTAGTTCCTTCGGTGTCATCGAACAGCGTCTCGAGGGCGCTCCGCACATACAGTCCGCCGAGGCTAAAACCGACGAGCGAGATCCACTGAAGCCGCGACCGATAGTCAGCAACAACGTGCTCTATTTCCGCAGCGACACGCTTGCCACCTGAACTGATCCCGTCGGTGGTGCGACGCCAGTTGCACTGCACGGTGTGCACCAGCAAGCCACGCTGCTGCAGTGCGTGCGCGAGGTACGTAAGGTCGCCGGGTGCTCCCTGCAGTCCGTGCACTAGAAAGCAAACATGTTTGCTCGATGTGTTTGACGTTTCCATTTGGAGCTGGAGTTTTGAAGCCGCGTCCCGAGGCGGCGCTCGCCGCTGCGTGTTTACAGCCCGACCTGAACGGGGCAACGGCGTTCGTCTGGACGTGAGGGCAAGGTTGCTATTGTGGCAGCGTTGCGCCTTGTCGATGCCAAGTAACAGGACGTGTACTTCGCCAGCAAACATAAGCTGGCCTTTGCGGTTGACGCCTGTTTTCGTCGTCGGCCAACAGGTCGGACTACTCAGGACTGCAACGAGCCGCGCGCATAACGCTTTGCTACGGTTGCAGCCATGCCCGCTCCGAAAGGTGTCCACGTATCAGCGTCCAAACGCTCTTCTGACGCAATAAGGCGATGCTTTCGGCAACATGGGCTCTCGAATAGCAACCTTCGGTGCACTTTACTGGAAAACACCCATACGGATTGTGCCCAACGAGTTACAGCATTGGAGCGTTTACTCCATGTAGCGCACGTCGGCTTCGTACGCGCACACACAAACACACACACACACACATGGATAGGGTCACTGCTCATGGACACTTGGCTCGGTTTGTGCTTCGTGTCCAAGCTAGTCGTCGTTGCGTCCAGTCAAGTCGCCGAAGAGAAATCAGTATACCTGTCGCGTGCCGGCATCAGCTGCTGAAGCCTCTGTCCTGACTTTTTGCAAAATGCATCAGCAGCAGCATGTCGCTCGTATTCGAGGGGCGACGGAAAAAGCACATGCTCATTGCAAGGAATGCAGTGGTCTCCAGTACGGACCTCGAATAAGACCAGCACTCGGAACGCCACTCCAACGAGTGACCACGCACGAAAGCGATCTCCAGTCAGTGCTGTATCGTTCGTATCTCGCACAGTCTTTGAACTTGCACGTGGTCGTTTGCGCTGTGGGTCAAGGGCGCTCAGCTGCCGTAGTCCTTGCGTGCAGTCGGTACCTCACTGATATCCGATACTGTTATTGCTGGATCAAATTGCCGACGACGCGTTTTGTCGCAAGCACTTCTGAAGCACCGGCTTGACCGGTGCATCGTTGAAACACATTTTCCACTCAGTCGTTTCGCGCCTCTGCAGAAGGACTCGTGGCATCGTGGTCGGCACTGCTCGCTGTACATTCGCGTGCAGACTGGTCGGTTGCATGCCAGCCGCGGTTGTAGCGTGTGAACAGCTCATCCAACTCTGCAAGTCGTTTCGGCCCGATACTGCGCTCCTCGAGGCACATTCCAGCCTCAGGTCCACCGTAAACCTGGAAGTAAGGCAGTGACGTCACGCCTAATGACCGGCAGAGCTTCTTGTTCTCATCGAACTGCACCGCATAACAGCGGATGTACTTGGACGCTTGTTGTTGGCTTGCAAGCTCCAAAAAGCGTGGGTACACGTTGGCACACGCGTGGCACCAGCTCGCTTTAAACATAACTATTGAGGCTCGTCCTGCCTCGGTGTCGGCAGTTACCCATTCCACAAAGTGCGCGTGATCTGGGACAAGCCGCACCGGTTCCGACGCGGACGCGGCGCTGGGATCAATGCACGCGCGCCAGTGCAGAGACCATCTGCGTGACTCTACAGGATGGCTCAGAACGCATAGACGATCAGCAGAACGACCACATCGCCGATAATTCAGGTTCCAACCCGTAGTGATAAACGCCGCACAACTCATGCAACCCTCCACGGCTCACACGTCAACGGATAACAGAAGTACAACAACAGCGTATTTCGTTGGCGACAGCCCAGAGCCGGCGCTGCGGTTCCAGCGCGAAACAGTGCACATCGAGTGTCTGTACATGTTAGTTCCAAACGATACAATAAGGAAAATAATGCTTATTATATGACACCTGCACAGATTGCCCTGCGTCTGTGCGACGCTGCGCGGCAGCAGCAACAGCAGCGGGCGCACGCAAAAACGCATCATCTGGGATCAGGCACTGATGTTGTTTCTAGCCGCCGCCATGCATCCTGTGGCCCTATGTCCGTGATGGGCAGTTTCAGAAAAAAAGGCGGGAAAGCGTCCGCACGCGAGGCACGCACATGCATAGACAGCGGATCGACTGTTGCGGGACACGCGCTGCACACACTGCTGCGTACCTTGTTTACTGAACGCACTCTACCGTCTGCGTTCGGATTGTTCGCGGTCGTCGTTGCTACAGAGCAATCCAAACTGCTATGTTAGACGCGAAACCTGGCGTGGAGCAGTGGGTGCGGCGTCTGGCAGCGCAAGCAGCGCTAGATGAAAGAACTGTAGACGAAGCGCTGCAACTGGTTGAACAAGTTCGTTTCCCTGAAGACGAGGCCAGCTGGGCAGCATGTGCGCTTCTAGTGGCGGTACAGAGTCCTGAGACGGCTGGACACGTGCTCGGGGCGTTTCTCCGCTGTGCCGACGTTACACCGCAACCTAGTCCGAAAGGCAGAGGTAGCTGTATTAGCGACTTTTTCGAGCGGGCGAAGATGATCTCACCCACTGCTCAGCGCATGGAGCAGCTCCTCGTGGTTATTGCGAACGTCCACCGCAAGTTTGTGGAACTTTATCAAGGCGACATTTTCGACGAGGAACGGGCCTGGATATGTTTTCTCACGGCTCTCGCGCTGTTGGCGTCACGAGGCGGCCCGCTGGGCGAGCTTCCTGACCTCGTGAGTGCCTACCATCTAATGGTCGCTGTCATCCGCCGGTTGCAACTGAAGATGCTTAAGCAGCCAGATATCCTCGAGGAAGATGTCGAGCGATACTTGGCACGACTCGAAACGACGATGATCCCATGGGATGACACGAGCGGCATGCAGGACCTCTACAACAGCGTCTTTGTCGGCCGCCTCGGGTTTGACGGCCGCATTCTACTGCAAGCACACCATCTGGGACAAATGTTGTGCGAAATGCATAAGTTTCCTGCCAAGGACGCAGCACCCACTTTGGTTCAGAGAGTGAGACCGGAGCGGTGCGTCCCGCGCTTCTCACGCGTTATCAGCGAAACGCTATCATCGCTTCGTGCAAAACGGCAGCGTATGGAGTCGACACCATTATCGTCGTCGTCGTCATCGTCGTCGTCGATGGCGGTGAAACCATCTCTGCACGCCGAACAGGTGTCACCTGCCCGTGGCGCATCGGCTGAGGATGAGCAGCATTCATCTACGGCACCAGGTCCGAAAAGCACCGCTTTGATATATAATGATGCTGAAACGCCGATGCCCTCTACTCAATGCGTATACCCGGATCAAAAGGGCTCCCCCGATGCTGTTTTTGATGAGCTGGCAGCGGCCGCGGCGCTCCAGAACCTGGCTCGCCCGCGAGAAGCAGATTCCGCGGGCGGCAAAGTTGCTGCTGCCCTTCGGACACCGCAGCGAGCTGCACTCTCTACGCAGAACCCCAACCGAGTGCCGCCACCCTCGCCACGTCGCACCCCGATTCGGGGCGGTATTGCCTCTGTTCGTTGGGTGCGCGCTATAACCGCCCTTGCTTCTCGAGTTTGTGATAATCTCCGGGAAACTTACGGTGGACTTGGAGTCGACCCCTTGGGTTTCGCGAATTCGGCAACTGGGTATCTGCTCCAGAGCTTTACGGAGCGATTTCATCCCGAAACTGCAGAGCAGCGTATCGGGGAAGTCATGGCAGTCTACTGGTACGCACTGGAAAGCATTTTGAACGCTGAGACGCAACGCATGAACGGCTCGACAGACTTTGTGCCGAAACTACTTGCGCTGCAACCTTTTCACAAGGCGCTGCTCCTGTGTGCCGTCGAGACGGTGTGCGCATCATACGGCATCCGAGACGAAATCCACTTTGAGCACCTGCTGGAGTCGCTGAAGCTCTCGCCGTTTGATTTCATCAAAATCATTGGCGCCTACGTGCTCAATGTGGAGAATCTTCCGCCCCAGGCGAAACGTCGTCTTGCAGCCTGCCAGGAGTGCGTGCTCTGCGTGCTGGCCTGGCAGTCGGACTCGTTACTCGTACGCGCACTTCGCACGGGCGACATGAGCTCCATACCAACAGCGGCATTGGATTTGTTCTTTGACAAGCTGCTGATGCAAGCGGATTATCGCATCCTGAACGTCTGTGCTCGCCTCGGCATCTGCGAAGAAGCGTTTGAAAATCGGGTGTGGTCGATTTTCAAACTGGCGCTCACGGAGCAATGGGAGCTCTTCATCGGGCGCCATCTTGATACAGTTCTACTTTGCTGCTTCTATGGAGCAGCGAAGACGCAGCGTTCCCTGCAGTTCAAATTTGTGGATATCATTCGAGCGTATCGGGCAGTTGTTGCGGACTCTGAATGCATCCGACTGAGTGACTCGCTGCAGGCAGTGTATCGGGATCTTGCCTTGGACGATGGTGGACGTGGCGACATTATTGCCTTTTACAACCTTATTTTTGTTCCACATATGAAGCGCTACCTGTTGGGACAAACTACTCCAGAGGGTCCAGCCGCTGCTCTCTCAATGAGCAGTACACCCGAAAGGCGCCGTGAATCCGAATCTGAACTCGATGCACATCATGTGAATGCTCCGCACGCGTCACCCGTATCTTCTCCTGGCTTGGGACCGCGTATCGTGGACAAGATCATTTCGTCGCCGCTGCGTCTACCACGAATACGTAGCCAGTCCGGAGTGGTTAGCCTTCGCGCGAGTCCCGCAACGAGCCCGCGAAATACATTCCCAGTTTGGACGCTGCCGACGTATTCTCCGCAGTCTACGCTAACGCCCCTTGCGTCCTCGCGACGAGCGGCGCTTCTGGCAGCGAGATTGCCTCCGAACGCGTCGCCACAGTTCCAGGCCCCACGGCCCGAGGGCAGCCCCAGCACTCGAACCCAAGCGGCGGCGGCAGAGGCGGAAACGGAGGCGGAGGCAGCGCCTGCGTCACCGCACCAGCCGTTGGCCGAGCAGCGCATCACATCCCCGCCTGGACGCCGGAAACTTGTCTTTTTCTAAACAAACGCACGGTGCTGATCAATGACCGCACTCCTCCTCTGAACGATGCGTTTGCCAATATGTCCTGCAGCGCAGCACGATCGCTGAACAACCCTTGACTGGACAGTGCCAGGACCGATTCCGTTGCGTGTTCGTGCGGGCGCTTCACGCCAGTCACGTTCCGTGACGCAGTTCCTCGAGATCCGGCACCGTCGTGCGTTACGTACTAGTGCAGTAGCAAGTGAAGCAGAGTGAAGCAATGCGCCCACAGCGACCGTACAGAACACTTTGCTAGCTGGACGAACGTTACGCATGCGCCTCTCGCATCAGAGGAGGCCACTGCATTGACCGATGTTACGAGCCAATGCGCTCCGAGAAGCGCATTTGAGCACCATGCGTTGACCAGGGGCGTCTGACACACCACCCCTCCGTGTTACGAAGCGTACAGCGCTGAACGAAGTCGAAAGAAAGCCCGAGTCGCGTGGAAGTATCGAGTGGTTTCTGTGAACCGCGCAGGTCGTTCCCATACCATACCTAAAAGTTAAATCTCAATACCCTTCAAGTTGATCCTGGGATTTCGATAGCGATACCGCAACAGAAGCACCGCTCACCACTAAACGCCCTCCAAAAGCCAAACGTTGCCGCCAGCAGCGGTATACAGTGGTGGCGCGAAGCCCGCCCTAGACAAGAAGTCTCCAACTGACGTGCAAACGCCTCCCAGTCTTTTTGGACCGGCCACCCACTGCTGCTTTCAAGTTCTTCTCATATCATTCCACTTTGAGAGGTTGTCCAACAAAATTCCATCTTGTCAACTCCGGAGGTCTTCTTTCCATGGCCGCGCACCTCTTTATATTGATAGCGGCGTTAGTCACGATTCACAAACTCCATACGCTTCTTGCCATTGAATGTACTAACCAGTGCAAGGAGTCCTCGAGCTTTCGCCCTCCTTTCCATTTGCTCCTCCGTCAGTGGTCCGTACCTTTTTATATCCTCAGGGCTCCGTTGGCACTTTTCCATCTCGAGCCTCTGAAGTATACACCCCAGTTCATGGTGTGTATAGGACGTTCGGAACTCATCTACAGGTATCGTAACGAAACGCCGTGCACATTACTTGTACACCCTCGTCGTTGGAGCTGGTGCACACCCCTTTTGGGTCTTCCATCGGCCTGCTCCGTACGCTACTACGAGCCTCTGACTTTCATTCTCCTTCAAGGCGCTCAACTCATTGAAAATTTTCGCGAATGCACGTTGCCTCCCACCGTATAGATTCATCCGCAGACGAGCCCACCGGGGCTTTCTACACTCCTCCCACAGCGCATCCCAATGGGCAACACGAACTTCCATGAACTCTCGAAAAGCTTTAAAGTCCGCTCCGCGGCTCGTCACCTCGCTCAAAGCCTTCAGGTGATCCTTCATTCCTGCGTTCCACGTCTCAATTTTCTTCCTAGCATTCATGATACCGGATTCTCGATAGTATCTTGCTCTCGAGAATCTCAACAGACGCATGTCCTTCTGACGTAATTTACCGTCAGTACCATCTTCCGCACGCTTGAGTGCTGCGATGGTTATGATATTCGTGTTTCCGAGGTCCGCGCCAACGACAAAGTCGTTATCCTGCACTTTCTGCGTCGCAAGATCCGCCTGTTTGTTTTTTCATGCTTGGTCATGGGCAGAACTGGACGATCCACCTTCAACCGCCGATAGTGTACGCACATGGCTACTCCATCGGTTTCGGTCATCCCACTGAATTTCTTTTCCCTGCTTACTTTGAGACGTTTGATTTCGAAGATGTTCTTCCAGTAGGTCTCACAGTTTTCACCGGAGAACTCCTCCCTGTTAACATTGGACTCGGGACTGATCTCCCTCATGATGCCGTAAAGGATTCTGGAATCGATAGTCACAAAACGTGACTTGATGTTGGACAACGGAACGACGTTGAAGCGCTTACCCAGAAGCGCAGCCTTTCGTTTCCCCCGCTCTTCATTTTTTCCTCACTCAGCTTCATCTCTGCCTTGCGTTCGAGCTCACGGCCCAGAAACACAAAGTAACGCAGGACGAGGCGATAGTATCTTTCGTTATCTTTTTTCAACTCTGATATGTTTGCTGCTCGGTTCGCCAACCCCAGTACTGCACGATGCTCTTGTATAGCCGCTCGGATGACGGAATCCTCATTCATGCTCCTGAGTGATTTCTTCTCGTCGATGAATTCAATCTCATCTTCATGCTTGCGATCGTTCGTGTTGCCATTGATAATCGCCCATATCCCCTGGCGAATGAGACCGGGTAGAGTGCAAAGATGGAGCGTATCATGAAGTTCTTGAGGTTCATTGTTAAATGGTTCTTTAGACTGGTGAGGTAGTTCATCGCTCCGTAGGTGTAAATATTCGAATCCCCCCCTGTATCGAGTACCGTCGAAGCGGAACTCGGCGTAAATTTTGTGGAGGGCATGAACTCGCTCATTTCACCTAGACGTTTCACCGGTGCCAAGCATCCGGTGATGAAAAACGGTTTTGTTGAGAAAATCTTCCAGAATATGGACTGTTTTGATGTCCGTAACGTCATGATACCATTTTCTTAGGAAATCCACCATTCCTTGAGAAGCGTCACGAACACCGCTGGAGTTCGGCTCGACACGGTTCCAGATTGCCTCTCGAACGTTTTCCCTGTACGGATCCTTGGTATGTTGAAGAAGACAGGCTTTCACCGCCATCTCGTCGTACCGTCGTCTTTTGCGTAGTCTTTGACGTAGGGCCTCCCGCTTTTACTTCTTCTTTTTATCCTGTTCCTTTGCACTTGGCACTGTTCTTCATTTTTTCGGGCTGCCGGCGACATTGGCGCCCAGGATCCTCCACTTCCCCTCCCGTAACTTTCCTTTTTCAATATAAAAAACGAAACCACTTTGGATGGTACAGCTATTACGCATAAAAAAGCACTTGAATACATTAGTGTGAAGGTTGAAACACGATTGAGGACAAACAATGGGCTTTTCTACGACTTGATATCGTTACAATTTGTACGATAGAGCTACATGCTTCATTTTTCCGATGGAAAAACACTTACATTGACAATGGATCCGAGGTTGCGCTATGCATGGGTATCGGATTTGGCG
>Ga0078972_1010933_pt1 | contig 16576 bp, 8 predicted proteins | sample YelNatPaOPGAMG01_FD_67568 | JGI IMG/M metagenome (GOLD analysis project Ga0078972, IMG submission 67568) | Hot spring thermophilic microbial communities from Obsidian Pool, Yellowstone National Park, USA - OP-RAMG-01 (SPADES assembly) (version 2) | ecosystem: Environmental > Aquatic > Thermal...
AAATCCTTGATGCTAACCCCGCGGCTGCCTTCCTTGAGCGTGAAGCGGATGACGTTCTTTCCGTTGACAAGCGAAAGCTGCACCGGCTGTGTCTGTTGCCAAAAGCCGACGGTGTATGGGACTGCAATTTCCACTGGCGTTTTGGAATCATTGGCCGCGATCAGGAATTTCTGGCCATCCTGCACTGTCACTACGCGCGCCATCAATGCATATTTCCCGGCGCGTGGCACCTCGACTGTATATTCGGCATTGAAACCGCCAGCGCAGTGCAATTGCATGCCGCCAGGAAAACTTTTCAAAACCGCAAAGTGCCCCGATGGTTTGCCGCAGGCGACAGCAGGAATTGTTATTGACCCATTCTGTCCGATGATGGGCTTTACATCCGCTTCTGACAGCTTGATTTGGTTGGCCTTTAGCTTTTCCTTTGGTTCATTTGCCTCGGCAAATTCCTGGCCGAGCGGGCCTAATTCAACCGCCGTGGATGCGAGTACAACCGTTTGATAATGTGCCATGAGACTCCAGAAACCTCCGGCGATGCCCTTGCGATCATTGTAGGCTTGTTCGCCGAGGGCGTGGCTGATCCACTGCGCCCGCAGGACTTTCCAGTAATCCTGCTGATGTTCCCGCGCCTGTGTCTCCAGCAGGAAATCCGTCCCGCTGCGCGGGGCTTCATCCTTGTCCCACCAGCTTTTGTGGAAGCCGGCACCGAGGTTGATCACCCAGCCTTTCGGTGTCCAGTGGCTCAATGCGGCGTGGGCATGCTGGGTAACGCCCCAGGTCGGTATGCCAAAGCTTTTCAGGATGAACCTTCCGAAAAACGCGCGTCTGCCGCATACCCCGCCATTTTTGATGATGTTCTGAAAGAAATTAAGCGAAGGCAGGTCGTACTTTACATCCTGGGAACCGTAACGGACATCAGTCCTGACTGCCGCCGAATAGCGCCAGCCGTAATCCGGGTTGTAAACATGATCAGGCCGGTAATTCCGGAGCATCTGGCGTCCCCAGGCCATGATATGATCCGGTGCTTCGCAGTTGACCACCATCCGGTATTCCCAGACGGTAAAATCCTTGAAAGCCGGGTCAAGCTCGCCGTCCAGGAAGGCTTTTTCATAATGCAAGTACCGCTTCACCGGGTCAATGAATGCAACCGCGTTCGTTTCGATTTCGGCATTACGTTGGGCAATTGGAACGGCGTGTTCGAGACTTGTGGCCAGCGCCAGACGTTGGAACATGCCTTCGCGGGCCTTCGGGCTGGCTTTCTGGATGGCCGTGTAAATCTCCATCGCCCGTCCGTACTTGCCGAACTTTGCACCGCCGGCTTCGAGCATCTGTTTCATCAATGGTATGTCGGCCAACAGTTTCTCAATCAACGCCTCCTGCTCTCTCCCCTGCTGGGCGAATTCAGCCAATCCGCGCGGTGTTGCATCGGCCAAAACAGTGCATTTGACAAGTTTTGCGTCCAATTTATCGCTCGAAAGGAAAGGCCCCAGTTCAGTCAGTATGGCCTTTGCTGTCAAAAGCTCGTTGGTTCGCGCCCTGGCCAGTGCAGCCTGTGCATCCTGATTGGCCTTGAGCAGCCTCGGCTCGTCGGCTTTCAGTTTGTCCAACGCTTCCTGGCGTTCCTTCAGGGCTTTTAGTCCGTCTTGCTTGTTCGCCTGCCACTTAGCCAGCTCTTTTCTTGCTGCTTCGCGTTCAGCTTCTGTGGTGGCCTTTTTGAGGGCTGCCTCCGCTTGAGCAATGCCTTTCTCAGCGCCGCCGATCCATTTGCCCTTGGCGTGGTCCACCAGAGCTTTCGCCTGCTGAATCTTGTCCGCGGCTTTCTGCGCTGCGTCTGCCGCTGCCTCCGCCGCCTTCACGGCGTCACGGGCTTTTTGGAGGGCTTTTTTATTTTCCTCGCTCAGATTTGGCAGTGATTTGGCAAGCTCTGCCTTCAAGGCCGCGAGCATGGCTTCGTATTGGGCGTGCAATTTCTCACCGGTCGGGGTTAAAGGCTTGTTCTCAACCTTTGCCGCTGCGGAGAGGTTTTCGGCTCCGAGTGCCAAACAAGTCGCCAGCAGAAAGCTTTTAGCCAGATGTTGCATGTGTATTTTCATAACAAATGAACCTTTCCCGGCGTTGTTATTGCTCCGTTCTTCGAGCCGTTAAACGGCATCAAGCTCAAACACCGCCGGATTATCCGTCAAGGGGATGTTATTTGCCGCTGTTCAGTAGTTCAACCATCGCCTTGCCCATTGCCTCGCCGATGTCCATGTACGTTTCAGCATTGCCGTTGTAATGATTGTTCGAGGCGCCGCCGTGGCTGATTGGATTGGCATAAACAGTGGCCACGTTACCCTTGAACTCCGGGTACTTCCCGCTGTTTCCATCAACCGCCAACTGTGCTTCGAGGATATTGGCCTCGTTGATGTTGCTCTTGTCGCCCTTTTTGGTCTGGCCGAGGGTTGCAAGGACAAACTTGGCATTCGGGGCATTGAAATCCTTGCGCAACTGTTTGATGAAATTGACCAGGTTCAACTCGTAGCGGCTGGCATGGGCTGCGTTGTAGCGGTCCTTGTCACCCTGCCAGAAGAAGAATCCTGCGATTTCGTACTTCGTTGCGCCCGGATAGTACTTGTCAAGCTCAGCCAGCACTTTTTTTGCGGCGGCGGTGTCGTCGTCGTAATTTTTGCCGGCATACCAATCAATTGGTTTTCCGTTTTTATCAACCCACGGGGGCGGCTCGGTTGCAAGACCCTTCGACTTGTCCATCTCCCAGAAAGCAGGCCGGTCTTTGTAACCGGCGTACACATAGGTTTTTTCAGCGCCCGTTTTTTTGTCCTTTTCGACGAATTGAAAACGCTGGCTGCCCGGTGGCAGAAGGTCCCAGCCCAGACTGCGGTTGCCGATGCAACTTTTGAGGATCATGACCGGCTCATCGGCTTTTGCTCCCACATAATGGGCTATGCCGAATTCCGGGCCGATGGTTCTGCATGTTTTGACCGTCATCCACTCGTTTTTGAGCAGGCCCTTGCCCTGCATGCACTGGACATAGCGGACGTTTTTGCTTTCAACCCAGTTGCCCGCCTCATCCACGAGGTAGGGGTACTTTTTCTTTTCCTTTATTGCATACTCCAGGGAACCGTCAGCGCCCTTAATCTTGCCCATTCCAACCATGTTGGACTGGCCGAGCAGGATGAATACCTTGACCGGCTTGCCGCCTTGGGCAGGACTCGAATTGTCCCCGGCAGGCAGAGCCATTTGGGCCAGCAACGCAGCCGAGATTACCAAAGTTTTAATTCGTTTTTGTGTTTTCATGTTACCGTGCTTTTCTTCTGCAGGAATTGATATGATTTACAAGAATTGAAAGCAATCAAATTCCGCGCTTTTTTACAGGATGGCGGCAAGTCTGAAGCGCCGGTAGAATTTCGCAATGAATTCCGGCATCATTTAATTTAATGGTGAAAAGAATGTTTATTAGATTATGCAACAGTCCGGGAATGGGTTGACCTGCCGCAAAGGCGTCTGGTCGAGGGCCGGGGAGATATTTTCATTTGGCTGGCAGGGCGCCGGCTGCCGGGGATGCCTGGGCCGCATTTGTCCGGGCAGGGTTGCTATCGAACACGCCTTTACTATCCATCCTGCGTCGCTCAGACTTGCCGGTGAGGGGCCAGTTCGGATCAGGCTGGTGTTCGGCTTGCATAAGTGCTTTTGCCTGCGCCACAAGATCGGGTTTGGAAGCGGCAAGGTTTGTCCGCTCGCCCGGATCGGTGGCTAGATCGTAGAGTTCTATTGCAGCCTGCGGCCCGTTCTTGACTGCCTTCCAGTCGCCGAACCTTACCGCTTGGAGCGGGCGTTCAGTTTCGTGCAATTCCCAGTAAAAGCATTTGCGAGCCGGAGCCGGCCCGCCCCGCAGGAATGAAACAAGGGAAAAGCCATCAGTACGGAACCCCGGCGGGAGTGTGGCGCCGGCCAGCTCAACTGCCGTGGGCAGGAAATCCCAAAAGGCCCATGGCTCGTTGCACACGCTGCCGGCTGGCAGGACGCCCGGCCAGCGGGCAATGGCAGCCTGGCGCAAACCGCCTTCGTAAAGCTCGCGCTTGAAGCCGCGCAGGCCGTTGGCTGCCTGCTGGAAAAGCCGGCCCAACTCGGAATTTGGCGCCCACGACGAACCGTTGTCGCCGGCCACAATGACCAGCGTCTTTTCTTCCAGCCCCAGTTCCTTCAACAGGTCTAACAACTGCCCCACGTCGTGGTCGAGGCGGCTGACTTGTGCGGCGTAAGCCTTTTGCTGTGCAGTCCAAGGCTTGTCGGCATAGATGCCCAAGTTGTCAATTTCATGCCGTCCGTGGGGCAGGGTGATTGCATAGAAGAGAAAGAACGGCCGGTTTTTCTGGGCGCGTACCCAGCGCAACACTTCATCCTGGATCAGATTTTGCGCATAAGTCTTGCCAATGGTCTTGCCGTCATTGCCAGGCAACGTGAAGCGCTGATCATCATTGTAAAGATAAGTGGGGAAGTAGCTGTGGGCGTGTCGCTGGCAATTGTAGCCGAAAAAATGGTCAAAACCCTGCTTGAGCGGGCTGCCGGTTGTATCGAACATGCCCATGCCCCATTTTCCCATGCAGGCGGTGGCATAGCCGGCGCGCTGGAGCAGTTTGGCCACCGTCACTGTATCAGCGGGAAGCGGGAACTGGCCTTCGGGTTTTATCTCCCAGTTGCCGCGAATTGGGCAATGACCGGAATGCAGTCCGGTAAGGAGCGAGGCGCGGCTGGGTGCGCAGACGCTGGTGCCGCAATAAGCCTGGGTGAAACGGATGCCTTCCTGAGCCATCCGATCAAGGCGCGGTGTTTGAATGAGCTTCTGGCCATAGCAGCCAAGATCGCCTTGTGCCAGGTCATCGCTGAGAACAAAGATGATGTTGGGTTTCTCGGCGGCGCAGAGCTGGGCGAGCAGCGCCGGCATTGCAATAGCAAAGAGGAATTTCAGCATGGCGTTATTTTACACACAAACGGTTCACGGCTGCAACCCATGGCCGCGCAGCGCGGAATTGAGACAGCATCGGACAAATTCGACAGTGCTGCCTGCTGCCGTGTTTTTGCATGCAGCTTCGTACACTTCGCGCATGGCCGGCAGCGCCGGTCTTGCGCGCTCGCCGAGCAGTTCCAATGCGCGGGCGGCGTGCAGGGCGACATCCCACCGTGACGAGCGCAGCTCATTTTCCAACACCGCCAGCGCATCGCTGTTGCCGTCCAATTCCACCAAGGTTGCCGCCGCTTCGATTCGGACCACCGCGCTCTTATCTTTTAGAGCTTTCAGCAACGCAGTACGCGCTGTCCTCGCCTGCGGGCCGGCGGCGTGCAGCCCGACAGCCGCCCAGTAGCGAACGCCATCGTCGGCATCGTCCAAAAGTTTGATCTGTTTTCGCACCGCCTCCGGACGGCCAACCAGGTCCGCGGCCTCCAGCAAACGGCTCAACGGATATTTGGCATTGTCCCGCGCCAGCTCCAACACCGTGCCCTTGTCTCCAAGGCGCTCCCATATCTGCGGCTCGGTGAGGAATCCGGCATCGCGGGTATCAAGCATCCAAGCCTGCAGTATCCGTTGCATTTTTTTCAACGTGGCCTTGTGCGCCGGTGAGCCGGCGAGATTATTGATTTGATGCGGATCGGCGTCGGTATCGTAAAGCTCCTCGAGCGGTTTGCGCGGGCCGGCGAAGCCAAGCTGTGCGGCGTTGAGTTTGCCCTCGGCAGCCAGCCGCTTCAGCTCGCGGCGGAATGGCGAAGCTGCTTCCTGTTGTTCTATTGTCCAAAAAGTGCCGTCCGAAAAGGACTCAGGCTGCATCCACGAGAGGTGCGGGAAATAATTTCGGATATAGAGGTAACGAGCGTCCCGCACCGAACGTGAAAGCTCAAAGGCTTCGTCCACACGATCCCGCGCGCCGAACACAAACTGCCTGGGCTTGCCGGCGGCATGGCCGAGGAACGCGACCCCTTGCGTGTAGCTTGGCGGTTTGACCCCGGCGATGCTCAAGATCGTGGGCGCAAAATCCACAAAGCTGACAAGCCGGTCGGTCGTCCCGCCAGGCCCGACTGGGGCAAGATGTCGGAATTTTTCAGGGAACCGTATCAGCAGCGGTACTCGCAAGCCGGTATCCCAGAGACAACGTTTCCCGCGCGGCATGCCCATGCCGTTGTCACCGAAGAAAAAAACAATTGTGCTGTCCACAAGGCCGTCGGCGGCCAACTGGTCGAGAATTGCTCCCACCTCCTTGTCCATGACGGTTATACAATCGTGATAGCGCGCCCAGAGCCGCCGGGACTCGGCGGTATCGGGGTAAAACGGCGGGATCGGCGCCCTGGCGGGGTCATGCCGCTCATTGGAGGCGAGTTTCGAGCCAACTTCTTTTTCGAATTGCGCGTGCGACCAGACGCTCAAGCGCGACTGGTGCGTGGTCATGATGTTGAACACGGCGAAAAAGGGCTGGCCCGGCCTGCGTCCGCGCCAGTGTGCCTTTACCGAGCAGTCGTCCCATGAGTCGCGGATGAAGGCGCGCTCGTCCTTCATGTTGTAGTCGGTTTTCACATTGTTGGCTGTGTAATAACCGGCCTCGCGCAGCAGCGCCGCAAAGCCCCGGATTTCTTTCGGCACCGGAAACTCCGAGCGCAGCCTTTGCGTTCCGAGTGATGTTGCATACATGCCGGTGATGAGGCAGGAGCGCGCTGGGGCGCAGACAGACGCCGTCGCGAAGGCGCGGGTATAGCGAACGCCATCGCGGGCCAGCGCGTCGAGGCGAGGCGTGCGCGCGTAGGCGTCGCCGTAGCAGCCCAAGTCAGGACTGAGGTCCTCGGCGGTGATCCAGAGAATGTTGGGTGGAGGGGAGGCTGCGCTCAGCGGTACCACTGCAACCAAAAATAGCAGGATGCCTTTGACCATGCTTTTCATACGACTTGTTTTGTGTTGTATCGGGTTGGAGTGAAGACCGCAACGGTAAAGGTGAGGCACCTCCGCCGGCATATTCGCCCGGTTGTCGCTGTTTGTACCATCTAACGAAGTCAATTTTGTCCGGCTCAATCATTCGGTGGGAGTGCCAAAATATCTACAAATCTTGTGATGTATGACACAGGTGGAAAGTATCAGACCCATTTTGGGGCATTGGTTGGCGTCATGTCTCGTTATCCAGCAACATTGGCCGGTGCAAGGCAGCGATGGCACACGTCGGCTCTGGCGTGAGACTGATTGCTTGCGGGGGCCGCGCCTTTGTTAATAACTTTGCAGCATGTGGCGTGGAACCTTGCACGGACACATCCGGGAATGTCCTGAGCGCGTGCGACGTACTGGGAGTTCTTTTGGGGTCGAATACCAGAACCCGTCAGTTCGTCAATGTCTAAACCAATGAAAGCCGCAGTCACAATGAACGCGCCTTTTCTCCCGCTTGTGTTTCGCATGCTGCTTTTAGCATTGGTCTGGATGGCTGGGGCTGCGCCGCACTTATGTCGCGCGGCGGACTTCCTTTACTCCAACAAGTTCGAAACCGTCGCGGCGGAAGTCTGGCTCCCGGGCGACGCGCCGGTGGTGCGCGGGATGATCGTTCATGCCGCGAATTACAAACTCAAGGCGGACGATCGCTGGGCTGAGTTCGGACGTTCGCTAGGCTTCGGGCACATAGCGCTCAACATGGACAACGTGCGTTCGGCTGGCAACCGGGGGCCGCGCCTGCGTGCCGCCATGGACAAAGCGCTCAAGGAATGTGCGGAACAGACGGGCCGCACTGAATTGCTGAATGTGCCTTTGGCAGGCACCGGCCATTCGGCAGGCGGACTGGTCACGCCCACTTTGCTCGCCACGCCCGGGCGTGTCCTCACCCTGACCATTGATTGCGGGTGGGTGAGCGATCCGAAAAAGCTCAAACCGGCAGACAAACCAGTGCCGCAACTCTTCACGCTCGGTGCGATTCCTGACGCTTTCAACATGCTGCCTGGCATCGAGAATAATTTTGTGCCGGCACGAGCTGACGGTTGGCCCTGGGCGCTCGGTTTGCAGCACGGGTGCGCCCACGATTTTGGCAACGCGGCCGTGCTCCAGATTGCGTGGATGAAAGGCGTCATCGCCGCGCGGCTGGCTGCTGATGCAGATGCGCGCCTGGGCGTTCCCAAGCTCCGCGAAATAAAACTCGAAGATGGCTGGCTGGGGGATATTGATTCAGTATCGAACCAGTGGGCTTCCATCGCCCCCTGGAAGGAGTTCAAGGGGGATAAGTCGCGTGCGGCGTGGTTTCCAGACCGCTCCGTTGCGTATGTCTGGCGCGCGTGGCAGACTAAGAATTCGCCATTGGTGCTCGAAGTTGCGTCCGCCGATGGTTCGGCAAAGCTGCCGCCTTGGAATCCAAAGATCGCGCGCGACTTGATGCTCAATCCGGGCGCAGACGTTCATCTTGGCGTGACAGTTGCAGGCGGTATGAGCGTCAAAAATGTCCAGTACTTCGATGGAGATACATTGTTGGGGAGCGTGTCGGCGCCACCGTGGCAGTTTGTCTGGCGCGCGTCCCGCCCGGGCGCACATGCCATCCATGCGATTTGGGAAGACGCGGAAGGGAAGCGGGGCGCGGTGAATCCGGCGCTGGTCGTTATTCGTGGCAGGAGCAACCCATGAAGAGACTGCTGCACAGTCTGTTGCTTTTGACCATCGTCAATACACTTGATGCGGCGGTATTCCAATTCAGCGTTGCGGTGACGACCGCCAGGGAAACCAACCGCGCATGGCTGTGGATTCCTCCCTCCGCGCCGCAAGTGCGCGGCGTGGTCATGGCGGGCATGACGCTCATGGAACGCGAGTTCGTGAAGGATGAGACCATCCGCCGCGCCTGCGCCGATGAGCACCTCGCCCTGGTTTTCCTCAACTGCGGCCTTTCCTCGCCGGACCTTCCGCAAGTGCTTGCCGAGCTTGCCTCCGTTTCCGGCTATGACGAACTGGCTCGCGCCCCGCTGTTTTTTGTGGGCCATTTGGCGGGTGGGCCTCAGGCCAAGGCCTGCGCCATCAAGTTTGCTGATCGCTGCTTTGGCGTGGTGCAATACCGCGGCGGCGTTCCCGGCGGCAGCAATTCGGTGCCTCCAGGCATTCCCGCGTTGATGATGCTGGGGTCATGCGCGACGATTCCGGGCGCGAGACATGGGAAGGCGGACGTGACCAGCTCGCCGCCTTTCGCGCCGTGGACGAGCGCAATCTCGGCAGTATCGTCGTTGAACCAGGTGCCGGACATTTCGCGTGGTCCAAACGGAACGCCGATTTCCTTGCTATCTTCCTCCGCAAGGCGGCGCAGGCGTGCATCACGCCAGAGGGTAAGTTGCGCGCCATTGATTACCGCTGCGGCTGGCTGACTGAGTTGCCCGGTCGCGGACCGGCTCGCCACCCGGCAGCCCCATACGAGCGCTACGCCGGGCCGAAAACCAATGCTGCGTGGCATTTCGACGAGGAACTCGCTCGAGCGACACTTGCCTATCATGCAAATCTTAATGGCAAACGCGATCAGTTCATCCGTTGGGCTGACCCTGTGTGGGTGGATGCCGGCGCGCGCCACTTCTTCACCAAAGTCTCATGGGTTGGCGATGGACAAACCTTCGAGGTGCATCCGGTCTATGCGGACAAGTACCCCGGCCTCCACGATGGCAGAGGCCCGCGCTGGCCCAACGCGGGCAAACCGGTGGGGCACTCAGATGCGCCCATTCTCGTGAAACCGGTTGGCGGTCCGGTGGTGGCGGTTGGCACCAACAGATTGCGCATCCAGTTCGATGCTTTGGCGCCTGCCGGGGAAGGCGGGCGTGTCACCTTCATGGCCTGCAGCGTGGGCGACACGGAATATCGGTACACCGAGCAGGTTGGGATGTTGCCACGCGGCTTTGGCGCGTTTAAGAACGGCAAGCCGCAAACCATCACCTTTGCACCACTCCCGCGCCTCAAGGCCGGCAGTCCGCCGGTGAAACTCAACGCTGCAAGTGATGCAGGATTGCCAGTCGAGTTCCATGTCGCCTACGGGCCGGCCATCGTCAAAGATGGGAACTTGTGTGTTGCCGAACTGCCATTGCGCGCAAAATATCCCATTGCCGTGAAAGTCGTCGCGTGGCAGTTTGGCCGTGGTATCGAGCCGCTTGTGCAAACTGCAAAACCAGTTGAACAGATGACTTTCATTGACAAATAATCTCCGTGCAAAAGCCATGAGCCAGCGCTTATCCAATCGCAATGTCCTGCTGACAAATCGGATTATTGCAATGCTCGCATGGGTCTGCTTCAGCGTGAGCCTTCCCATGTTCAGCGTCAGATGTACCGCTGCCCCGGCAGCCGATCATCCATTCATCCTTTGGACCCGAGAGGAAGCGGCTGCGATTCGCCGGCGCATCGAAACTGAGCCGTGGGCAAGGGAGCAATACGCAGCGATGCTCAGGCAAACCGGCCTGGGACAGACCTTCCGAAACCTGTTCCGCTTCCTTGTAATGGGAGACGAGTCGGTGATTGACGCGGAGAAGAAGTATCTCGTCAGCCTCATTGGAAATGATCCGCGCAAGTTCCGTGGAGACACTGGTGGCGGACGCCATTACGACCAATACTTGAGCGTGCTCCGCTACGATGCCCTTTACGACCGGCTGTCCGAAGTCGAGCGGCGCGGGCTGGAGGACACCTGCCGGGATTTTATCAAACACCATTGCGAGGAGGAGACGCTTCAGTTCACGCGCACGAGTTGGCTGCCAAACATGCAATGGCCCCGACCAATGACCGCTCATCTAATGGCGGTGGCGCTGCGCGATGAGAAGCTGATTCGACAATGTTTCAACTCCAGAGGCGGTTGGAAATACTACTTCGACGATTATCTTGCCGACGGACAGTTCTACTGCGAGGAATTTGGCAAGCAGTATTCGATGATCGGTGAGATGTTCCTCTGGTGCCGCGGCGTGGAGCGACTCGGCTTGAACGAGCTGGGCTACGGCTACACCGGCAGGAACGGCGCGACGATGCGCCGCTACATCGAAAGCATTATTGCCATCGGCTATCCGCGGACGGAAATTCCCGGCGGACTGCCACACTATCCGCAAATCACGATGGGCGATGCGCGCAGTTCCGGTTTTGACGGCGCCCCGCCATATCTGTTCCAGAAGTCCATCGTCGTCGGATATCTGCCCAATGGCAGAGGCGGCAATGCAAGTTGGATTGCAGCAAACATGAATGGCCGCGACCACAAGAACGCCAAGGTGGACAAAATGCTCGCGCCGCATTGGTTTGAACTGGCGCACGTGAAATGGCCCGATGCCGGTTTTGACTATTTTCTTGCCCAGATGCGCCGCCCAGGCGAAGCCCGATACATACCAAGCCTGTTCTGGGGGTGCGCGCCGATTGACCCAGCCATGGTGAAGCCGCCACCAGCTCGTAGTTATCTGGCGCACGAACGCGGCTTTGCGTTTCTGCGTGCCGAAGAATCGCCCGCCTATTGGGAATCGCCTGCGCCTGCTGTCGCGCTCCAACTTGCCAGCTATTACGTCCATTACGCCCACGACTGCTTCTCCCTGCTGGGGTTTCACGCCTTTAATCGCCCCATTTATCTCAATCGCCAAATTTCCAATGGCTATGGCGGGGGCTGTCCCTGGACCGACAGCGCCCGCGGCCATTGCGGCGTGATGGTGGACAACCTCCAGTACGAACTGAACGACGCTGACCCCAAGCGCGACCACCCCCACTGGCCCAATCCCATCGGTGAGGTGCCAACGCGCCACGGCTTCGATGCGCTGGTGAAATTTGTCGCCGCGCGTGCCCGGCCTGCAGGAGGAAATGTCAGCCTCGACAATCGCCAGCCGCTTGCCAGCGGCACGCTCAGTTTGGAGCTGCGCCGCGAGGAAAAGGAGGTCTGGCCCGGCGTGGATTTGGAGCGCGCCCTGTTTCTCACCCGCGAATATCTATTCGACATTCTACGTCTGGCCAGCGATCGCCCGCGCCAATACGACTGGCATGTTCATGCTCTTGGCCGGTTGATTGATGCACAGCTTTGGAGGCCGACCCAGTTCGGTCTTGATCAACTTTATGCAATGACAAACCGTGCGATTGCACGCCTGTTGGCGGACCCCGTCGAGGCTGAACGCTACGCGCTCAAGGACGTGCATTCGCTCAGCGTCGGAGACGGCGCGTGGAGCGCCACCATCCAGCAGGACTGTGCATTGTCCAATGTCACCGAAAGCGTCCTCGGCAAGGCTTGGTACGACCGCCGGATCGGAGTACGCATACACATGCTTGGCGAATCCGGCACTTCCGTCTTCGCCGGCCGCTCACCAGAGAGCCGACGTGCGCCCGGCAAAGAAGCAAACAAGGGCGACAGGTCAAACTTGTCCAACGAAATCGGTGGCACCACACTGATTGTCAGGCGTCGCGTGCCCAGCACGACCTTCGTCGCGCTGCATGAGCCGTTTGAGAACGCCACGCCATGCGTGCGAGAATTCCGCCGCATCAACCAGAGCGCCGATGCGGTGGCTGTAGCTGTGACGGGTAACGGCTTTGATGACCGCTTGCTCTACCGTTACTGGCCAAACTTTGAACAGCCTGTGACTGTGGAGGGCGACGGCGAAAGCTTTACTTTCTCTGACCGGGCTTTTGTGCGGATTCATGCTGACCGGGTGGATGTTGTCGGTGACTTGCGGGCCATGAGGATCAAAGTGTCCGGCCGTCCCTCGGTGGTAATTAATGGGCGTCCCGTTACACCTGTTTTTGAATCAGGAATGCTTGTTTTTTCAAAACAATGAAAACCATGACTAATTCCACACAATTGTTTGGTTAATTGATGCCTGCGGGCTGGAACGGCGCAAGTTGTTATGGGAAGCTATTTTGCACTGGCCAAAACCAACTGCGGAGAAGTTGGATTCCGACAACCCAAACTGGAGTTTTTCAACTTGAGTGCCTCCACTGCGACTACAATGAAAACCACTTCAACTTAGTTTTTCGGGTTTAATGTTATGGTACTGCAAAAAAAGTTGTGACTGAGCCTGCCGGGGCATCGTAAGCCATGGCGGCGCCGGTTACCGGCAGTCTGCCGATGTGGGTGAACATCTCCTTGAGGTCCTCGGTAGTGCGGAAACCATCAAAAGATTTTGCGTCACTGCATTTGATGCGTACGTTGATTTTTTTGGACTTGCCCATGTTCACCACGATAAAGGCATCGGGGTTTTTTGTGCCATTTGATGTGAAAGCCAGAATGGCAACCTCGGAGTCCATCGCGCTGGTGCGTGCCACAGCCATGCCCGGCATGCCGGCGCGGGTGACCTGCTTGTAAAACCAGTAACCACGGCGCACCTCCCAAGTACCGTCCTCCCGCACGGTGAATGCCGAGCCGGGATTGGGGTCGCCGCCGACCCATTTTGCCGGGCGCTGGATTCCCGCCCAAGGGATGATGCCATTGACCTTCGCGGTGTAGATGTTTCCATGGTGTTCCTTGATGTTGCGGGCGTCCATCTGACTCCAACTGGTGGATGTCACCCAGGCGTGCAGCTCGGGTCGCTTTGCACGCAACAGGTCAATGCCAGCGCTCTTGTGTTCGCCAAACCAGCGTCCGTAACCGCCCGCGTAAAAGCCATGCGAGGTAATCAGCCCGAGATTATTGAGCGCCTCGGCATCGTCAGCAAGGGCCTCTGCATAGCCCCAGGTGCCGAAGCGATACCAGTTGGTGTTTTCGCCGGGGGTCACGCCCACATCCGGCAGCCCCGCTGCACGAAGTTCTTTTGCTACCAGTTTGACAAACTCAATCACCTGTTCCGGCGGCCAGAACATATTGTAGTCATGCCCTTTGAAGTCGGTGAGGCCGGCCTGAGTCCAGCGAAACCAGTCCTCGCCTTCGTTGTGAAGTGAAATGTATTTAACCGGCAACCCTTCCTTTTGGCGTAGGAATTTCACCCAGTCCACAAGGTAGCGCGCAAGGTCGTGCTTGTGCGCCGGGTCAAGGTCGCGCCCGCGAATTACCTTTTGCTTTGTCATATAGGCCGGCGGCCCGTAAAGCGTTGTAACAATTGTCAAATCGCGTCCGGCGGCGCGGGTCTTTTTAAGTCCTTCACGAGCAAAGTAACGAAGCCATTGCGTGCTGCTCTCATGATCATAAGGCCCGCCCGGTTCTTTTTGGTGCCAGGGGTCCAGAAACATCTTCAGCAAGCCGACCCTCAGGCCGTCGTCGCCGAAGACCAGGTCAACAATTTTCCGGCGGTCAGTCTCCGTTAGCAGGCTGAACCCGCCGTAGTCCTGGGGATCAGCGGCGTAATCGCGTGTTTGAGCTGTTTCCACGTAATTAAAGCCGAAACCGTCCCAAGATTGGAGTTTCGTGGCAAAATCCACTTCTGCGCGTACAGCAGTGAAGTTCAAGTCCTGCGCCGGCAGTTGCAGGATGGCGGCGAGGCATAGGGTTCCCAACAGACTCGGAAAATTCAGTCCAAATTTATCCGGCTGAACATGGGAATTTCTGGTGAGCATATTTGGGTTTCGATGATTGCCAGGTCGGTGAGTGTTTTCTGGTTCAGAAGGCATGCTGTTCATCTTGATGTAAGGCTTGGTTAAGGAGTTGTGTGTCTTGTGTTGAGCCGAAAGCCACAGGGCTGGATGTCATTGCCATTTCTGTGATTTTCTGCATGACTGGGTTCATTATGAAACCTGCTTCCCTATTTCAACACTGAATCTTTTTCCGCCAGCAGCACCGGCGCGTCATAGAGAGGGACATCCTTGAAAGTCGTGGTGTCATTTTCAACCACGATGCGTTCAGGCGGGAATTCGTAAATCCCCCCGGAAACAAGGTCCACCCAAACCGGTTGCTTGATGTGGATATTTTTCACCATGACCTGTGCTGGATCAGTTGCGAATGAGTCGTGCGGTATCCCTGAGTTGTCCCAGAGGACAATCAGATTCTGGCCGGTTTTTTTGTTTCGATAAGCAAAACATGCCGTGCTTTTTTCAAATGTCACTTTTATGGCGGCATCTTTGATCCGTTCCAGAGTATCATCAAACACTGAAACGCAGTTCTGCACCGAGTAGTAGGCGAGCTTGATCTTGTCCACTTTTTTGTCCTCAGTTGCGTGAAGCAGTCCCTTGCGGTTCATCTCGCGGCCGATGTGGTTGAAATCACAGATCGTGAATATGGCCGATTCAACATCGTGTCCCAAATCGCCCAGCATCCGGCGCAAGTCCCACTTGGCCTGGCTGAATTCCGTCCACGGGTGATTTGAGAGTGCGAATGTTTTCGTGGGTTCCGATGGACAACCGTTTTCGCCCTGCCGCATTTTTGCCTTTTTGGAATACTTTGCCGCTATTTTTTTCAATTCCTCCACGTTTTTGTAGGAACTGTCCGGATTCATTGCGTATCCGTGGTAGATGAACCAGTCAAAGAGGTCCACCTTGTTCTTCTCTGCAAGAGCCTGCAGGCAACTTTCAAATAACTTCGGGCTGGAACTGGCAAGCGACAGGCCTGCGATTCGTGCCTCTGGAATCACGCGCCGGATGATCTCCGCGGTGCGGATGTTGAATGCGGCGATGTCGGCCGGCGTGTGCTTTTTGTTGATGTCAGGCTCATTCCACATCGCCCAATCACGCACCTTGCCCTTGTATCGGTTTGCCATGGCCTCAACCCAGCGGTCCCATGCTCCCAGCGCTTCCTCGGAAGTTGGAAATCCGCCCGCCAAATCCCAGCCTCCGCCGCCCGGATAGATTGGGTTTCCGTAGTCTGTCTCCAGCAGGATGTTAAGCCCGCGGCTTCGGGCATCGTTGATGATGGTGTCGAGCCACTCGAAATTATAGACACCTTTGACCTTTTCTGTCTTTGCCCAACCGCCTTGCAGCCGGATTGTCTTGATACCGAGCGGCACGAGATATTCTTTATATTGCTGATAATCGGTAAAATCCCGGTCGAGTGTTTCGCATCCAAGCGTCCAATTGGAGCCTTCAATTTCATTTGCGCTTCGTGGCCTGATTGTGCCGATTCGCTTAAGCCCCGGGTTCAGTGTGGTTTTTGCCCGGTCCGGAGAGGTGTCAATCTTTGGCCCGGCTGCCGGCGCGCCCAAAATGGAGGGCGTTGCGAGGAAGCCAGTCACAACAGCAAAAGTGGCGGCCCATCTGGCGGCTGCCGAAAACCGCAGCGGGTAAATGGCCGGGCAAAGACAGTTTCTTGGAATTTTTGCCATGACATTCGCCGGGAGACAGTCAGGCACTTGTTGCAAGGGCTTTTGTGATTCCATAATGGCTCCATGCTACCCTTGGGCAGTTTCGAGTGTCAGCACCAAAAAAACGAATCTAATGCCCCGTTGAAAATACGTAATTTACCGGGATTGGGAAATTTTGTCCGGGCGCGGTTGAAATCGCATTAGTATCAGACAACGGTTCCGTGGCAAATGGCTATTGCCAACGCCAGTTTCGTATTTCTGGCATGTCTTCGCCATGTTTCCGAATGTATGCCTTGTGCTCGATCAATTTGTCGCGAAGGAACTGCTTGATGTAGGCAGCGCGCGGCCCCAAGCTTGGCACCCGGTCAATTACATCCCCCACAAGGTGAAAGCGGTCGAGGTCATTCAACACCGCCATGTCGAATGGTGTGGTGGT
>Ga0078972_1010934_pt1 | contig 16576 bp, 10 predicted proteins | sample YelNatPaOPGAMG01_FD_67568 | JGI IMG/M metagenome (GOLD analysis project Ga0078972, IMG submission 67568) | Hot spring thermophilic microbial communities from Obsidian Pool, Yellowstone National Park, USA - OP-RAMG-01 (SPADES assembly) (version 2) | ecosystem: Environmental > Aquatic > Thermal...
TGAGGGTGAATCAGTAAGATTTCTGCTTGAGACTGTATTAATTTAGTAGGCAACAAAAAAGCCATCTGTATAATATACTCCGTATTATATAAGTATTATAATAAACAAAACAAATAAACAAAGGAGGAACAGATGGCTGATAATATTATAAAACAAGATGACCACATAAGGCGAGAAGAAATATTGCAGTCCCTTCAATCCATCTTTGCATAGTCAACATGCTTCCAGAGCTTGGGTTAGAGCATTAAAGGAACTGATTACTTTGAATTACCTACTAAATTAATACAGTCTCGTAATTTCCCCTGATGCAAAGAAATTGACAATCTCGTTTATTTCTGGTATTATGTTTCCTGTTGAGATACCCGTTAATCCTTTCCAAAGTTAATTTTATTAGATATTTACAGGTTATTTTTCTGTTGGAGTTAAATCATAATGACAAAAATAAAAAGTCTTTTAGTCCTGCCAATAGTCATTTTAGTAATACTTCTGCCAATTTTCATTTACGGTAATTCTGACACAAAGCCAATTCATATTGTTATATTGCATTCAAACGATACGCATGGAAACCTAATTGCCTATGATAAAACAAATCAAGTCGGCGGTATAGCGAGGACCGCAACTTTAATAAAGCAGATAAAAAATGAAAATAAGGATAATACACTTGTCCTTCATGCTGGCGATGAGCTATCAAGAGGAGACGAAATAACCGTTTGTTTTGGCGGAGAAGCTAATATGCTGGCAATAGAGATGATGGGCTATGACGCTTTCACTCCCGGTAATGGGGATTTTTATTATGGCGTTAAAAATCTGATTAAACAAACTTCTCTCGTAAAATTTCCAATATTACTTTCTAACATAGTATATAAAGACACAGATCAACGAATATTCCAGCCTTATATCGTAAAAGAGATCAAAGGGATAAAATTTGGGATACTTGGTCTCGGTATCATTCGCGAAGATCATCCATCAAGCCACAATATTAAACAACTTGATCCGATAGTTATTGCAAAAAAGATAGTTCCAGAATTACAAAAAAAATCTGATATTATCATAGCTTTAACGCATATAGGTATTGGTGCAGATATTTTACTTGCCCAAAAAGTGCCAGAAATTGATATAATAGTCGGCGGACATACGCATAATAAACTTGATAAACCGATGACAGTCCCAAGAAAAAATGGAAAAGGTGAAGTTATCATCGTTCAAGCGGGAGAATATACACAATTTCTTGGTAGGTTAGACATATATGTTCAAAAAAACAACTCAAATCATTACGAAATTGTTCAATCAGAAGGACAACTTATCTCAATTGATGGAAAAGTCCAAGAAGACAAGGCTATTTCAGAATTCTTAGAGCAATATTCAGAAAAACTTTCGCAGACGATAAAGACATTTAAGGAAGATATTCCAAAAACAGACACACATGATAGCCCAATCGGAAAATTTCTCGCAGAAGCGGTTAAAGTAGAGACAAACAGCGATATTTCTTTACTTGATCTTGGCTCTGCACAAAATGGCATAAAAGCAGGCAATTTAACTCTTGGCGATGTTTATAAAATTCATCCTTGGCGAAATCAAATCCTGATTTACCAATTAACAGGAGAACAAATTCAAAAAATTCTAACAGAAAAAGGCCTCCTTGTTTTCGGATGCGAGTATGAAAAGTCAAATGAAGTTATAAACAAATTGATGATTAATGGAAAAGCGATCGATCTCGGTAAAACTTATAAAGTTGCCATAGATGAATACTTATCATACTCTTTGAAATCTATTAAAGATGTTCCATATCTTGAAACAGGAGAAACGATTGATGATATTTTCTTAAAGTATCTTAAAAACAGTTCTTAGTAATTGAAAGGGGAATGCGAAAATGGATAAAAACGGAAGTAACTTAGAGCAAGATAAGAAAAACTGGTTCAGAGCAAACGCAAAATGGTTAGCCATAATTGCTGTCCTTGTTTTAATAATAATCATCGGTGCGATAAAAATGGCAGTTTCTCCAATCGGAGCATCTGTAAAAGTAGAATCATTTAAACCTGATGGTGAAGTCCCGCAGACTACAAATTTCACTATTGAATTCTCACAAGATATGGTGCTTGCTGATAAAGTTGGCGTCCAATTAGACAATGCACCAGTAGTCTTTACTCCCAATATCACAGGAAAATTTAGATGGACTGCACGACATATATTGCAATTCTATCCAAATGTTATGCTACTTCCGTCAACTCATTATACCGCTGAAATTTTGCCCAAAATAGGCTCAGAGATGGGCTATTACCTCAAAGGTAAGAGAAAGTTTAATTTTTATACTAAAAAGTTTATAGTTGATAATGCCTATCTATCGTTTAAATTTTCAAAGCCAAGTGACGAGATCGTCCCTATAATTGGAACAATAGAGTTTAATTATCCAGTAGAGTTAGACTCAGTCAAGAAACATCTTAATATAGCATATAAAACGGGAGACAAAATCCCATATCAAATAATAACTCCACAGGCGGGGACAATAATCCAACTTGAAACAGAACCAATAGCCCATGCCGATAAAACACACACAATTCAAATGGTCATTGACAAAGAGCTTGTCCCAGCTAATGGCACAGAAGGTCTATCGGAGAATTTCACAAAGAACTTTAACCTGAAAGCAGGCGGGGATTTAAAAGTTGAAGGTGTTTTTCCTGAACGTCAATTGGAATTCGGATATATAAAGATAAGATTTAACGCCCCAGTAGAGGCAGAACTTGCGAAGCAATATATAACAGTTAATCCTGTCAGTGAACTTCAACAGGAACTTAACTATCAATTCACATCAAATTTTCATTATGTAGAGCTAAGGGGCAATTTTAAATCAGGGTCTGTATATTTTGTCACTATTAAGCAAGGATTGATGGGTGTAGATGGTTCTATCTTAAAAAGCGACTTTTCCACTAATGTAGTTATGACTAATATTGAGCCGAATTTGGATTTTGTCGGCGAAGGCATCTATTTAGCTAAAAAGGGCAACCTTAATGTTGGGCTATCCACTATTAATGTCAGAAAAGCACATATTGACGTTAGAAAGGTGTTTATAAATAACCTTACACATCTCATCAATGCAGGTGCTATGGACTCAAAATATTATTGGTATGACACTGAGTCGTTTGGAAAACTGATACACTCTGAAGATTTAGATATACCTGATAGACCAAATGAGGAAATTGTAACTCCAATAAATATGGAATCGTATCTTAAAGACGAATATATCGGGATATTTGATATACAAGCACGTAGTGAAGATGAATATTGGCGAGAAAGTAGAAAATTGGTGATGATAACCGATCTTGGTATAACAGTCAAAAGAGCGGATAATCAATTCATCGTTTGGGTTCATTCGCTTTCTTCGCTTGATCCGATAAAAGACGCACAAGTTACGCTTTTAAGCAGTAATAATCAAACTATGAAAGTAGGCAAGACCAACGGCGATGGAATGGCAAAATTGGAAGTGCCGAAAAATATTATGGAGAATTTTAAGCCATTCGTCATCACTGTCGTAAAAGATGGCGACGTTTCATTCTTGGAACTGTCAAGAAGCCAAATATCCGTTACGGACTTTGACGTAGAAGGACGACCATATCTGCAAGATGGTTATGATGCTTATGTTTATGGTGATCGTGATATATACCGTCCTGGCGAAAAGGTGCATCTGGTAACAGTAGTCAGAGGGATGAAGGCAGAATTACCGCCAGCTTTTCCATTGAAGATGGAAGTATTAGGTCCCGATAATAGGATATTTACTGAGTTTCGCAAGCGAACCAACGATAAAGGGGCATGTGACTTTGATTTTGATATTCCAACTTATGCTATGACAGGCAACTATACAGCAAGAGTGATCGTCGGCAAAGACGATGAGATCGGCAGAGGACAGTTCAGTGTTGAGGAATTTATGCCAGATCGTATGAAAGTTGAGGTTAAAACAGATGCAGAGACCTATGACTTAGGGCAAACCATTAAGATAGCAATATCTGCGGTAAATCTATTTGGTCCGCCTGCAAGTGGAAGATTAGTTGAAGTTATAAGTCAGATAGAAGATAGCCCATTTTCGCCAAAACAATGGTCAGGGTTCACATTCAGCAATCCGCAGAGACCGACAGCAAGGATAGTCAATGATTTAGGCAAAGGGAAATTAGATGATAACGGAAAATATTCATTGACGCAGAATTTGCCAGTAGGAATAATGCCATCATCATCGCTTAAAAATACCATAAGTGCAACTGTCCACGAACAAGGCGGAAGGACAGTCACAGCATATAAGACAGTCACTTTACATCAATATCAATATTATGTTGGATTGCGTCAAACCAAAGAAGGATATGGGGAGATAAACAGACCAAAAGAGATGGAATTCATCGTCCTTGATAAAAATGCCCAACCTGTTCCAAATAGAAAATGCGATGTCTTCTGTTATCGTGTAACTTGGCAAACTATAATGAAAAAAGTAGATGGCAAGATTGATTATGTGTCAGAGCGACAAGAACAATTAGAAAACTCATTTTCTGTCACATCAGGCACGACTGCTGTAAAATTTGAATTTAGACCAAGCCAATATAGCGAATACAGAGTAGAGATCAAAGATACGGGAGGGCATTCGTCAGCGATCAGTTTCTATGTTTCGGGATGGGGCTATTCGCCGTGGGCAATGAGCAAACCAGAAAGGCTTGACATAGGATTAGATAAGACATCATATAAGCCCGGTGAAACTGCAAAAGTTCAGATAAGATCGCCGTTTTCAGGACGACTTCTGCTGACCATTGATGGTGATAAAGTATATTATACTCAATCTGTCAAAATGGATAAAAATACTGCTACAATAAACGTTAAAATATCAGAAGAATATAAGCCTAATGTTTATATATCCGCAAGCGTTATCCGTTCAACGAAATCGCTTGAACGTAATGCACCTGTTCGTGCTTTCGGCGTAACTCCTGCTATGGTAGATTCAAGCAAGAACAAATTATCAATAACATTAGATACGCCGTCTAATATACGACCAAATAGTCAATTGAAGGTCTCATTCACAGTCAACGGAAGGAATAAAGAAGGATATGTCACTATCTCCGCTGTTGACGAGGGCATATGTCAACTTACTAACTTTCAACCGCCTGATCCTTTTAACCATTTCTTCGGCAAGAAACGGCTTGAAGTAACTTCACACGATATTTATTCTTGGATATTGCCAGAGATTGAGAGGGCAAAGGCATCATCAACGCCATCAGGAGGCGAACCGGGAGCAATTAGAAGACGTGTTTCGCCAATTAGCGTCGCAAGGGTAAAGCCTGTCGCATTATGGTCAGGACTTGTAAAGGTTGGGAAAGATGGCAAAGGTTCGGTTACTTTTGATGTTCCGCAGTTTAACGGCAGTCTCAGAGTTATGGCAGTATCATTCTCAAAAGATGAGTTCGGTTCTGCAAGAAAGGACGTAATTGTCCGTGATCCGATCGTCTTACTGCCGACTTTTCCAAGATTTATCGCAAGTGATGACCGATTTATTGTTCCAGTCAGTATTTTTAATGGCACAGATAGAAGGGATATTTTCACCGTAAAACTTACAGCAAGCGGTCCCGTAGAACAACCGTCGCCAAGCTCACAAAATATCACAATTTCCCCGAAAGAGGAAGGACAGGTCTCATTTACCATTAAAGCGAAAAATCAAATGGGCAAAGTGACGTTTAATTTAACAGCGAGTGGAGCTGGTGAAAAGGTATCTGATACAACAGAAGTCCCGTTAAGACCTGCATCTCCGCCTGTTACAATGACAGGTAGCGGAGTTGTAAAAGCGGGGACAACTGGAAAATTCACGTTGCCTGCCAATTGGATACCGGGGACAACTGATTTTAGCATAACAGTCTCATCTCTGCCAGCTATTCAATTTGCAGGAAGCCTTCAATATCTACTGCAATATCCTTATGGCTGTGCAGAACAGACTGCATCAAGGGTGTTTCCGTTGCTATATTTCAATGATATGGTAAAGGTGATAGAACCGAGATTATTTGGGACAAAGAGTGCGGACTACTTCGTTACAGAAGGCATAACAAAATTGATCAATATGCAGATGCCATCAGGCGATTTTTCGTTCTGGCCCTCCGTAGGATTAGGCAACGCTTGGACAAGCATATATGTCTCTCACTTCCTTATAGAAGCTAGGAAAGCAGGATACGAAGTCCCAGACAGAGTTTATAACAACATGATTAAAGCAGTTAAAAGTCACGCAAGAAGCCCTATAACGGATAGCTGGCAGTTGGAGATAAAGACTTATGCTTGCTATGTGTTAGCGATTGCTGGTGAGCCAGATAAAAGCACGATGCTATATTTAAAGAACTCAGAGTTAAGCAGAATGTCAGATTTTAGCCAATTCCAATTAGCAGGTGCGTTTGCATTGTCAGGAGATATAAACACTGCTAATTCAATGATTCCAAAGACGATCACGCCAAGAGATATTAAGCGAGAGAGTGGGCATAATTTCAATTCGTCAGTCAGGGCAGATGCGATTATGCTTGATGTATTATCAGAGATCAATCCTGATCATCCGCTTGTGCCAAAGCTAATTGATAGATTAGCAAAATCCACGTCACAAAATCGTTGTTGGTACACTACACAGGAAAACGCCTTTGCATTCCTCGCACTTGGCAAGATTTTCAAGAAACAACCGCCGGGAAAATATACTGGAACGATCAGTATTAACGGATCAAATCTCGGTAACTTCACATCAAAAGATCAGAGCTGGACAGGAAAAGATTGGGGAGGCAAGGAAGTTACAATAAACGTCCAAGGGACAGGCACTTGCTATTATTACTGGAAAGCCTTTGGAATACAATCAGAAGGACAAGTAAGAGAGTTTGACGAGGAATTGACTGTCCGTAGAAGATATTTGTCCTATGATGGAAAACCTTTAAGCTATGATCAGTTCCAGCAAGGAGATTTAATCGTCGCAGAGATCGCCTGCAAGGCAACAGCGGAGAATTTAGATAACGTCGTCATAGTTGACCTTCTTCCTGCGGGATTTGAGATAGAGAATCCGAGGCTTGGTTCAAGGGCAGGTGTGCCTTGGATAAAAGATGTTGATTATCGCCCAGATTATATGGATATTAGAGATGATAGAATAATACTTTTCGTCCATTTACCGAAGCAGAAGGAAGTTAAGTTTTATTATGCTATTCGTGTTGTAAACGTCGGTGACTTTGTCCTTCCTGCAATATCAGCAGAAGCAATGTATGATCCTGCAAAAGCTTCTGTATCTGGTGGTGGAAGGATACGCGTTATCCCTTGGTGATATTCGTTAGATTATTACTGCTACATTGATGTTATCTGAGAAACCGAAAATGCTATAAACAAATTCACATTTCGTTCTCAACAGGCAAACAATAGGGCTTTTAATTTCGTCTTTATGCTCAGAGAATACATAATAGTTTGCCTGTCCTTTTGTAAATATTATATCTGCGTTATTTAGCTCGTTTCTGAAATCAGATGACATTTCATCAAAGCTTATGCCGAGTGTATCAGGTCCCGCTAATATTACTGACGAAGCGACATCGGATAATTGGACTTTTTCTGCATCATCTATTGTCGCATCGCTGGTAATAGCTCCGCCGCGAACTGCTGAGATCACTTTTGAGCCGTTTAATTCTCTTAAATTTTTTATAAGCAGTTTGTCTATTGCTATTTCGCCGACATTATCATGCACAAAAAGTATTCTCTTAGCTGACCCTGCTTTTTCGTATATGTCGTATAGATGATTTACTTCTAATTTGTCTGCCAACTTATAAAGCGAGTTTTCAATTTCCTCAATGCTAAAATCATATCCTGTCCCAACGGTTCTAAAGTCCAACGCATTGCCCGCTATACACCATTTTACGATAGTAGAGAATTTCTCAAATCCCGACAGATTTGCTAACTTTTGATCTAATTTGCTTTCAAGCTCAATTCCCATAACATTGCACAGGTCACGTCTTTTAGCAAAGGGGACTTCAATTCCTGATATTCGCTTTAAGATTCTATGCACTGCGGTTATATAAAACGACGGTTCTTTATTTAATTCAATATTTTCTGAAAGAAATTCAAGGCATTCTTTCATAATTTTCTTTTTGATGTCATCATCAAGACCGAGTGATTCAACCGCCCCATAAATATCGTCTAATATGCACGGAACACAGCCTAATTTCGCTATCAAGTTTAAGCCTCCATTTAAAAATTTATCCAATTCCCATTCTTTCTTTCACTAAATTTAGGGTTTTCTGTGCTATTGGTCTGAGCCTTTCAGCACTTTTAGTTAAAAGTGAATCAATATAAGCAGGGTCTGCGGTTATCTCTTTATATTTTTCTTGGACAGGTCTTATGCCTTCAATGATCACTTCTGCTAAATCTTTCTTAAAATCAGCATATCCTTTGCCTTCATACATTGATTCTATTTCATCTCTGCTTTTTTTAGTGAATAATTCATATATTACAAGCAGATTGTATATGCCGGGGCGATTTTCGTCAAATTTAATCTCGCGAAGTGAATCAGTGGTTGCTCGCATGATCTTTGCACGAATAGCATCTGGAGGGTCAAGCAAAAGCACAGCGTGATTTTGAGATGTTTCGCTTTTGCTCATCTTTTTGGTTGGATCATCTAACCCCATAATTCTTGCGCCAACTTCGGCAATGACAGGTTCAGGGATTTTGAAAGTTTCGCCATAAGTTGAATTAAATTTTTGTGCAATGTCTCTTGTTATCTCTACGTGTTGTTTTTGGTCTTCGCCGACAGGGACAAGGTCTGCTTGATATAGAAGAATATCAGCAGCCATAAGTGCGGGATAATCAAAAAGACCGACGCTTACATTTTCCTTTTGCTTTTCGGATTTTTCTTTAAATTGCGTCATCCTTTGCATCCAACCCATAGGAGTTATGCAGTTCAATATCCACGCTAGCTCGCAGTGTTCGCCTATGTGTGATTGAATAAAAAGCTCGGATTTTTTGGGGTCAATGCCAGAAGCTAACAAAAGTCCTGCAAGTTCACGGCTTTTTGCCCTTAAAACTTTTGGGTCTTGCGGAACAGTTATGGCATGGAGATCAACAACACAAAAAATGTTATTATATTTATCCTGAGAGTTAACCCAATGTTGAATTGCACCGAGATAATTGCCGATATGGATGTTTCCTGTTGGCTGGATGCCCGAAAATACTAATTTTTTCATAATTCTATCTCCTCTGGAATAGCAAGCTTATAACAATAAAAAAGCCGTAAGCACCTCTATATTAAATGTGCCCACGGCTAATATAAATTGAATTATAATATCAAAGCTTTGGACACACTTGGACATCTATACACCACCAACGCCATATTCCGATTTTATATAAGTGTTTTTTCAATGTGGTAAAGATAAATTCCATGTTGTGCCTCTGCTAGATTATTCATTGTGAATTAAAAAATTTAGCTTGTATATATAAAATAACAGAAAAGCGTTTAAGTGTCAAGACATAAAGCTGAACTGCCTACTAAATTAATATAGTCTCGCTCAGATTTCTAACTGTTGACTTGTTTTATTTACAATGGTATAATCAAATAATGAAATTTGGTGTTGCCCATAAGGCAAATGTGAGATTAGTTTAAGGCATAAATAATTAGGAGAATTAAAAATGGCAAAGAAATTGAAATTAGCTATAATCGGATGTGGCGGGATGTCTCATGGTCACCTTGAAGGTTATATAAATATTAAAAAAGGCGAGCCAGAGAAATTTGAGTTTTCAGCGATGTGCGATCCTGTATTAGAAAGGGCGCAAAATTTCGCTAACGAAGCGGCAAAGACACAAGATAAAGCACCAAGAGTTTATACAGATGTCACAACAATGCTAAAAAACGAAGACTTGGATGCAGCAGATATTTGTTCAAGACATTCTGATCATCACGTCAACGCTATAGAATGCCTTAATCATGGCGTCAACATAATGACTGAGAAGCCATTTGGCGTAACGATAAAAGCAAGCAAGGCGATAATTGAGGCTGGCAAACGCAATGGCAAGATAACCGCAGTTGCCGAAAATATAAGGCGTGGTCCAAGTCAAAGAGCAGCGCGTTGGATGTTCAACGAATCAAAAATCATAGGTGATCCGAGGATGTTCTTCTCACAAATGGCTCAATGGCGAGATGTAAAACCCGGCGGATGGCACTGGAGGCTTGACCTAATGTTAGGCGGAGGCGGAATGGTTATGGACTCAGGCGCCCATTTCTGCGATACTATCCGATACCTGTTCGGCGATGTTGATACTGTTTATGCGAGAGTTGAACAGCTTGAACCGAGAAAAGCAATTAAAGACGGAAAAATCGTTAAAGATTGGCAAGAAGACACTTGGGTTGCGACAATTAACTTTAAAAACGGAGTGATCGGGACTTGGACAGTTACATGGTCAGCACCGGGACAGGGATTTAGCCATGTATTCTATTACGGCACAGAAGGCTCGTTACGAGATGGTGATGTTTTCCACGGTCCTTGGGGAAATGCCGAAATTACTATGAAAGATGGCACAAAGCGACCATTCCAAGAGATCGTTGATGAATACATGAAAACATTATCAGAGGACGAGAAAAATCGCCTATTTCCACTTGGATTTACCAACGGCGTCTATATTGAATGCTACGATTTCTTAGATGCAATACAGAACAATCGTCAGCCAGAAGTTACTGGCGAAGTAGGTCTAAGGGCAAAGGCTATCTGCGAATCAATATATGAATCAGCATATTGCGGTAAAGCTGTCAAATATGATGATGTCCTTAGTGGAAAAATAAACGCATATCAGTCACAAATTGACAATTACTGGGGACTTTGGTAAAAATAGGAAAATTTCGGAATATTCAGGATTTAATATGGTGGGATTTGTCCCACCAATTACAATAGATATTAAAGCTATCACCAGTTTGTCAAAGCTCCATCTTCTCTAAAAAATCTTGGTGGCATTACCTCTTTGTATGGATATTTTTTGGCCGATTCCTCGTCAAATTCTATGCCCAATCCGGGTTTATCAGGTGGCAGGAGATAACCATCTTTCCACTCAACTTGGACGGGAAAAACATCTTTAAATGCAGTTCCGGGCATCATCGGCAATTTCTTACAGCCCTTGATGGCTCAAATATATTTCCGCCAACGTCTCCTAATCCAAATCTAACAAATTTCCAGCCTTCCGAGACCTTTTTCAAAGCGTTTTCAGCGATCTACTCAGGATTTGCACCGCCTATATGCGGATAACAAACCACCTTTTTTCTGACTAAACCTCCAAGCAGATTATAAACAGGCACATTTAACGCTTTTCCTTTAATATCCCAAAGAGCGATGTCTATCGCACTCATTGCAGAACATACCACTTTTCCGCCGGGGAAGAAAGCACCTCTTAACATTGTTTGCCATATATGCTCTATGTTCATAGGGTCTTCGCCAATGATAAGCGTTGAAAGGTGTTTAACTGCTTCTGCAACAGCGAGTTCTTTCCATGTTAAACCTGACTCTCCAATACCATATATGCCTTCATCTGTCTCAACTTTCACAAATAAGAAATTGCGTCCGTGATTAATCGGATAAGGCTTAATTGCAGTAATCTTCATAATATAACCCTCCTATAACTCACATCAGTAGCTTTATTATTTCATATTCTAGTTTTATTCTGATTCACCTTCAGTTTTTTTACACATCGTAAAAATACACCCGACAATTCCAAGAGTTATATAAAACTAATAAATAGGATAAAGCAAAACGTCATTCCTGCGGAAGCAGGAATCCACTCCTTTATTACAACTTTTCTGGATTCCCGCTGCAGTTTACCCCTGCGAAACTTGTCCCTGCGAAAGCAGGGAGCAGGGAGTAGGGGCAGGAATGACAAATGTGGGGCATTTTAATTTTAATGAATATAAAGACATAGAAAATACTTATAAAGGTATGCCATTTTTTGTTTATTTTTCAAGAGTTTCTTACATATTTATCATTCAAACATATATCATTTTTATATCCTTTAAAAACTGAGGGTGAATCAGCTCAGATAAAACCGTTGACGTTTATATCTTTATTTGATAGAATATGACTTGTTTTGAGAAAAAAAGTTTGAAAGTTTTGTGGTCAAAGGTTATCAAATTAGTAGTATACTCCAATATTAGAGGTTTGAAGCATTAGGAAAATTTTGTCCATCTTCATACAGGAAGATAAAAAGGAAGGAGAATATCTGTGACTGACCTTAAATTGTCCTTTGTAAAAAGTATGCTTTCAAGAGCGCAAGCAATTTCGCAAACAGAGCAGATAATAAAAGATGCATTAGCTAATAATGTTCCTGCAAGCGAAATATTAAATGATGGTCTTGTTTCCGCTATGTCCGTGATCGGCGATAAGTTCAGTGAAGGAGAAATCTATATTCCTGACGTATTGATAGCTGCAAGGGCTATGCAGAACGGATTGGATATACTTAGACCTTATTTGGCAAGTGATAAACCATCTTATAAAGGAACAGTCGTTATTGGAACGGTTAAAGGCGATCTACACGACATCGGCAAAAATCTTGTTAAATATATGCTTTCTGGCGGAGGCTTTAATGTAATTGACCTTGGAAATGATGTCTCGTCAGAAAAATTTGCAGATGCGGTAAGGACACACAATGCAGATATAGTTGCAATGTCTGCCCTTCTCACAACTACGATGACATCTATGAAAGATATAATTGAGGGTCTTGAAGAAGCAGGTCTTAGAGAAAAAGTCAAAGTTTTGATCGGCGGAGCGCCAGTCACTCAGGATTTTGCAGACAAAATTAAAGCTGATGGCTATGCAAGAGACGCTGGTTCTGCTATACACAAGGCTGCTGAGTTACTCGGCATAGCAGGCTAACGATTTATTGTGGGGGTTGGAATGCAATTTGAACAAGCAATAAAATCAAAAATCATTATCTGCGATGGAGCTATGGGGACAGAGCTACAAAAGCGAGGGTTAGGCAAAGGAGTTACTCCTGATTCGTGGAACATTACTAATCCAGAGCAGGTTAAAGATGTCCATAAATCATATATCCAAGTAGGGGCAGATGCAATACTTACAAATACTTTTGGCGCTAACTCGGCAAGAATAGGCAAAGAAAGCAAATATAGTGTCCGAGAGTTAAACCTCGCAGGCGTAAAAATTGCCCGAGAATGTGCTGGTGAAGACGTGCTTGTCTTCGGTGATATAGGACCGACAGGATGGGAAGATCAACTTCCCCCTTATGGCACGTTATCTGAGGACGTCTTCTATGAAGTATTCAGTGAACAGGCAAAGGCATTGGCAGAAGGCGGAGTAGATGCGATCATCATAGAAACGATGTCAAATCTTGCAGAAGCTACCATTGCCCTAAAAGCAGTGAAGGATAATACATCTTTGCCTGTAATTTGTAGTATGACATTTGCCCGTCCTCCAGCGTCACGTCCTGATGATTTTAGGACGTCTTGGGGTGACTCAGTATCAGATATTGTAGAATCACTCACAAAAGGCGGAGCTGATGTTTTAGGTTCTAACTGCGGAGACCTCGTTAATGAAATGCCTTTTTTGGCGAAAACTATTAGAGAATTGACAAAACTTCCACTTATATTTGAGGTGAATGCGGGAATTCCACGCATTGATGATGATTATAAAACCGTATATTCGCTATCGCCAGAAAATTTTGCTGATATTATTATGCAAATAATAGATCAAGGTGCAAATATTGTCGGCGGATGCTGTGGCACTAATCCCGAACATATATCAGCTATCAAAAATCGTTTAGATATTTTACAAAGCTGATAACTCATAGGAGAACTTCAATTATGCAAGAAGAGATCAAAAAGCTCTTTGTCCCCGGCAGATTGTGTCTGTTCGGTGAGCATTCTGATTGGGCAGGTGGATATAGACGCGATGATAAATCTATTGTCCCCGGATATTGTATCGCCATAGGGACTGATCAAGGAATATATGCCAGTGTAAATCCTCATCCAGATATGTTTATAATTAGATCGGTCAATTTTGATGGCAGGGAAATTGGGACACAGGAATTTAAAATGGACGAAGAGGAACTGTTAAAATCTGCAAAAGAAGGCGGTTTTTTCAGTTACTGTGCAGGTGTAGCATACTATATACTGAAAGATCATAAGGTCAAAGGCTTATCTATAAGCAATACCATAAACCTTCCTATGAAAAGAGGCTTATCCTCTTCTGCTGCAATATGTGTTTTAACTGCGAGGGCGTTCAATGTCATATATAATTTAGGTCTAAGCAAACGCGATGAGATGGAATATGCTTATAAGGGGGAAATACTCACTGGTTCTGAATGTGGAAGGATGGATCAAGTATGTGCTTATGGTGGTGTGCCAGTTTTTCTCACTTTTGACGGTGATAATATGGATGTTGAGGAAATACAACCTTCCAACACTATTTATATGGTCATTGTTGACTTAAAAAAGGGGAAAAATACAAGGAAGATTTTATCCGATCTCAATCACTACTTTACTAACAAAAGCGGAACTATTAGAGACAATCTGAGATTTGCACTTGGGGAAGCTAATCGTGAGATAGCATTCAAAGCAAAAAAAGCGATTGAAGAGGGCGATACTGAACAGCTTGGAAAGCTTATGATTGAAGCACAGAGAAATTTTGATAGATATGTAATTCCCGCTTGTCCTGAAGAGCTTACAGCACCTTTATTGCATAGCACTTTGTCGCATCCAGATATTCAAGATTTGATATGGGGAGGAAAAGGCGTCGGTTCTCAAGGAGACGGTTGCGCCCAATTTGTTGCAAAAGGCATTGAGGAACGTAATGAGCTTATGAAAAGGCTTTGCAATATGGGCTTACAACCTTATGAGCTAACTATCAAAAAGTGCGGTTAAAATATTATACTAAGAGCTATATACTAAGAGCTATCACAGAAAGTAGGTGAAAAAGAGATAAAAAGGTGACATAAAGAATATAAATCATGGGGTTCAGGGCGAAATACTACGGTGCTTCAAAAGAGAAAATCAGAATGAGAGCATGGTAAGTAAACTTGTATCAAGTAGACTTGCATAAGAAAAATCCAAGTTCAGAAAAATCCAAGTTCAGAAAAATCCAAGTTCAGAAAAATCCAAGTTCAGAAAAATCCAAGTTCAAACTGATAAATAATGAAAGGAGATATATACTAAAAAGTTTTTTTATTGCTTTTTAGTATGTTAGGAACTATGTTTAACAACAAAGATTATAGCATTTTAAGAGAATTAGCTAAGCAGGTTGCTGAGATCGCAGCTCTTCCTGTTCAGCAAGAAACGATCAATTTATGGAAGGCACTAAATGGTCTTAAACCGATACGTCCGATGGTTATGATAGATCAAATACCTTGGCATGAGATGGACGTAAACGGCGAGTTAGCATTACAGACAGAAGATGGCTTTTGCCGTCATTTTGAAGTCCATCTTCGTCGGACATTGTATCTATGGAAGCATATGCGGGCAGATATGGTAGTTATGCCTTATGTCAATGTTTACAAGTCTATTAGCAACACTGGTTTTGGCGTTGGTGTTGTTGAACAGACAGCAGTAACAGACCCTCGTAACTCAGTTGTCGGTCATCGCTACATAGATCAATTCAAGACCGAAGAGGATATAATGAAGATTCAGATGCCTAAAATATCCTATAATGAAGAAGCAACGAAAAATGCAGAAGAACGGGCTAAAGAAATATTTGATGGTATCCTTGAAGTAAGGACTCAAGGGGCTTGTCCAGGATTCGCTCCTTGGGACATTATCGTTCAATGGCGTTCACCTGATAACATGATTTTAGATATGATTGATAGACCAGATTTTATGCACAAAATCATTTCAAGGCTTACAGATGCCCATTTATGTATGCTTGATCAGTTAGAAGAAAAGGGGCTTCTTGGATATGGGCAAGAGACGATTCATTGCACCGGTGCATTTACAGACGAACTACCTGCACCCGGGTTTGACCCTAAACGACCCAGAGCAAAAGACCTCTGGACATTTGGAATGGCGCAAATTTTCTCCACTGTCTCACCAGAAATGCACAAAGAATATGAGATCAATTATGCAAAAAAATGGTATGAACGATTTGGTCTAGGATATTATGGTTGTTGTGAGCCATTGGACGAAAAGATTGACATCATCAGAGAATTGCCACGCGTAAGGAAAATATCTATGAGTCCGTGGGTTGATATTGAAAGAGGTGCTGAACGCATTGGAAGAGATTTTGTATTCTCCCGTAAGCCAACTCCCGCGTTCTTAGCATGGGACACGTGGAAGCCTGAGGAAGTAGAAAAAGACCTTCGGGAAACTAAAGAAATATGCGAACGATATAATTGTCCGCTTGAATTTATCTTAAAGGATATTAGCACTGTCAATTATCAGCCGCAAAGGCTTTGGGAATGGTCAGATATTGCCATGAGAGTTGCCAAAGGTTAGTTGTAAACTTCTTGATAATAGTGCTTTATGGGGGTCAGTATATCACCTTGCTTTTTATATCAAACATGGAGTAAAATGTATTAGAGAAATGGATAAATCTATCAAATAGATTATTCATATCCATCTCCTTATATTTATCCC
>Ga0078972_1010936_pt1 | contig 16574 bp, 17 predicted proteins | sample YelNatPaOPGAMG01_FD_67568 | JGI IMG/M metagenome (GOLD analysis project Ga0078972, IMG submission 67568) | Hot spring thermophilic microbial communities from Obsidian Pool, Yellowstone National Park, USA - OP-RAMG-01 (SPADES assembly) (version 2) | ecosystem: Environmental > Aquatic > Thermal...
TGTGCAATTCACTCTGTCCAACTTCTTTCACAAATCCATGGGAATCAATGGCTTGCGCTCATCGCCTTCTTTTCGGCGCGAAAATCCCATGTGGAAATGTTCCGCCGTTTCCGCTCCGCTCGCCACGCTTCATTAAAAAGATGGGTTCACCAGCCGCTTACACTCAAGGCGGCTGTCTCCCCGAAGAAGCGCGCCTGAGACGCGCTCGCGAGGGATGAATGACGCTGGCGCAGTTGTCGCGCCTGCGCCGGATTCGCCAATGGCGCACACCGAACGCTACATCTACCGGATCTCGAACACATCTTTCGAGGGATGGATGTTGCAGATCGCCGGTTTCGGGGTCTCAGAATGATTCTCGATCGCCAGGCGCGATCAGATCTTCCCGTTCGGGTTGCCCGTCGGCTGCGCCTTCTGCGCGACAAGCCGCAAGGATGAGGGGCTGGTCGGCGTCAAGCTCACCGCCCACCGTCGGCGAGCGCGGAGATGCGTCGGCCAACAGCCCATCAGCACCGTGTACTGGACCGCGGTATGGTCCACCAAGAGACGCAGGAACTTCAGCGTACGCCGGCTCGGATGGGAAGGCGCCTTCCGCGCTGCCTGCACAGAGCGCCGGGCACACACCGGCTACCCGGTTGATCCGAATGCGGTGACCCCTCCGGAGAATGCCTGGCGAGATCGAGGCGTGGTTGCTGGGTGCCGACCGCACGGCGAAATTTGGCGTGGGTCGGTGACGCCGACGCCCAACAAGCCCTGACGCCGCGGTGGTGACGGCGGGACCGATCACGGACGTGGGTCTCATTCTGTTGGAGGTTGAGACGCCGACATTGGTACGCTCCACTGTGGCAGGTAGCCGCGGACGAGGTCTGTCACCAGTTGCACCTGCATGTGATCGCGCCGAGCTTTGCCCGGGTCTCGGTCGCTGCGCTTGGCGATGGCCGCCTTGACCCGGCAGAAGACATCAGGCGCCACAGTCCGCATCAGGGCCATGCGACCGTCGGTGGCGATCACCACCTGCTGCATGAGTCCACCGTCCTGGAGCGTGGAGCCCATTGGGGCTGGCTCTTGCGGATGTGGCGCGGCGTGCGATACTGAATGCAAAGGAGTGCCCAGATGAACGAGAAACCAAAGACGGTGATTGACCTGAGCGAAGAGCGCTACGCAAGGTTGGCGCCGCGTGATCGGGCACGGGAATACGACGAGGCCTGCGCAGAGGCTGTGGAGATCGCCCGGAGGCGCATCGCTGAAGGTGGCAATGTGCTCGAGAATCGATTCCTTATTGCCCTGGCTTCAGGTAGCCAGGAGGCCGTCGACCGCTCGTGCAAACTCCTGGAGCAGCGCGAACGGTTGGGTATTCAGTTGGTCAAAGCCGCATCTGGCAACTGACCATCTCTTCTCCGATGCGTCGAATCAGTTGACGCGCCTCGGCCAATGTGTTCTTTTGGCGGAAACGCGGTAGGGAGTAGGGGTTGCTGTCACACGGAAGCGTGCGATACTGATTACACATCAACCACGCTGCGAGCCGATCATGTTGAACCTGAACGGTCAAGTCAAGCTATCTCGCCAAGAAAAGGATTTCCTGTCTTTTGCTGCGCGAGAGGCTGTGAACCCAGGCACCGTGCAAGAGCACGACGCCTGGGTTGATTACGCCATCGAGAATGTCTGGAACGACGACATCCCCGAGTCTCGCTTGATGCGCGCGGTTCTCAGCGAGAAGAAAATCAAGCGTTGAGGAACGCGCGATACGCTGCAGGGTACCTGCCAATCACATCCGCATCGAAAACGCCCATCAGGCGCCACCTTGGCCTTGAACTCTGCCTCTCTTGAAAATCGAGTGGGTCGAATCGGGGGTGGTTTGGCTGCCGGCCGGGGTCAAGGGCGGGCGAAGCTCGGCGCAGCGAACCCTTGACGCCGGGTGGCAGCCAGCTACGCTGGCTGTCATGGCCGATGCGGCATGCTGACGCATTGGCCATGACGAGCAGGAGCGGTTGCCATGCATGACAGGTTGTTCGAAGCGGCGCTGGGCATCACGCCGCCGTGGTTCGTTGCACGGGTTGGTTTCGACGAGCCGACCAAGGTGCTGACGGTGTGCATCGACTTCAAGGCCGGCAGCCGCTTTGCCGTGGAGGGCGCGGCCGGCGAGCACCCGGTGCACGACACGGTGACCAAGACCTACCGGCACCTGAACTTCTTCCAGCACGAGTGCATGCTCGAAGTTCGCACGCCGCGCGTGAAGCTGCCAGACGGGCGGGTAGCACTGATCAAGCCGCCGTTTGCCGGCAAGCTCTCGGGCTTCACGCTGCTGTTCGAGGCGCTGGTGCTGATGCTGGCGCCGCAGATGCCGATCGCGGCCGTGGCACGCACCGTGGGCATCTCCGAGCACCGGGCCTGGGCGATCTGCCGGCGCGATGTGGCGCTGGCGCTGGATGCGGCCGATTTCGGCCAGGTCAAGTCCCTGGCCATCGACGAGACCTCGCGCGCTCGCGGTCACGACTACATCACGCTGGCGGCCGACGCCCAGGCACGGCGGGTACTCAGTGTCACCGAGGGGCGCGATGCCAAAGCCGTCCAAACCATCGCCCAAGAGTTGGCCGAGCACGGCTGCCCGCCCGAGAGCATCGAGTCGGTCAGCATCGACATGTCGCCCGCGTTCATCAAGGGCTGCGCCGAGGCACTGCCCAACGCCCGCATCACGTTCGACCAAGTTCCACGTCGTCTGGCACGCCAATGCCGCGGTGGACAAGATGCGGCGCATCGAGCAACGCAGCGACAAGTCCCTCAAGGGCCTGCGCTGGTCGCTGCTGAAGGATCGCGCCGACCTCAAGCCCGATGCGGCCGCTGACCTGGATGCGCTCATTGCCCGCATGACGCGCGTGCGCACTGCTCGTGCCTGGGCCTACAAGGAGCAACTGCGCGAGATCCTCGAACGCAAGCAGATCAACGTGGTGCGCGCCGCGCTGCAGCACTGGTGCACCTGCGTCATGCGCAGCAAGGTCGAGCCGATGAAGGAAGTCGCCGCCCTCGTGCGTCGCCACCTCGAGGGCATCGTCGCCTGGGCGCAGACCCGTCAGACCAACGGCTTCCTCGAAGCCCTCAACGGCCTTTTCCAGGCCGCCAAGCGCCGCGCTCGCGGCTTCAAAAGCTTCGACACGATCAGGACCGTCATCTTCCTGATCGCCGGCAAGCTCGACTTCGCCGCGGTCAACCCTCATGCCCGGTAACCCACTCGAAATTCAAGAGAGCCCACATAAAGCCTTGTTAAGGCAATGCAGAACAGTCGGAGTCGTTTGAGGTCGCTGTACGGCCAGGGCATCCGAAGCCAGCCTGTTGCGCCTGCGGCCTGTGCAATCTTGCATTTCCTCGAAAACGCAGCAAAGACCGACACACTTGCGCTGAGCAACTGGTTTCTGATGCCTTTTTCGGATCAAGCCATGAACACCCAGCCGTGCAGCGATTGTCCGTTGAACGCCCTCGTCGCGACGTCGCCAGCCATCGACACTAACTTTGCTGCTGACGCCGTCCGTCTCCGTTTCACCTGACCTGAGCCAGATCCCGATCAACACGCCGAGAGCGCTCCATGTGGCCGAACGACCTCCCCCAAGCTGCGCTGCACGCATGCCACAGCATCTGCAGCGGCTTGAATTCCCTCGCCTCAGAACCCGACACGCTGCGACAAATCAACCGGCTCGTCGAGTCGATCCGGATCGCAAAGGACGGCTGGGTACAAGCCTTGTGACTCGCGGTCGAGCTGGCTGCCAGCGCCAGCCTGGCACTGGCTCATGCATGGACTCGCTGGATGCTGCACGGGAATGCCGAAACATCCGCTGCATTGGGCCAAGCCCTGTCGGCATGGTGGGCGGGTCCTGCCACTCAGCAGGTGCTGGGCGCATGTGCGGCAGCCATCGTGCTACAAGCCTTCTTGCGGCGCCGAGCGCGCCATGCCACATCCCGCCTTCTGGTTCTTCATCATGATCTCGCCAAGATTCCCTTCACCCGCTGGACTCATCGGGCGATCACATGTGTCTGCGCTCGCTCCCCTCACGGCTGTGACAGGCGGCTCAGCGCCCTGCGCAGTTCCTCACGCAGGCGCTGCGGGTTGCGTTGCAACTCCTGCACAAAGCGGATTTCCGACGTCGTGCCATGCGCCATCGCATTGCGCAGATTTTTCAGGTTCCAGTAGGCGTTACGTTTCCAGTCAGGGTGTACGCCCGCCTTGAGCTCCTGCTGAAACGCCTCATCGGCCTGTTCGCATTGCCGGTAGTCCAGCGGATCTTTACCCTGCTCTTGGCACAGACGCGTGATCAGAGATTCCAAGCCGAAAATCGCCGCGCGCAGCAAATCCCCGCGATCCAGGGCGCGCAGCGCCAGCAACCGTTGCTGCTCGCCCAAATCGTTTTTGCGAGCCCACTCCAGGCGCTTGCGCAAGGTCTGGCGGAACAACTCGCTCGGGCCGCGCAGCGGTGCGTCGAGCGCGGACAAGACGGTGTTGATGCGCCGGGCGGCTTCCGCGACGTTGCTTATGTTCTCAAAAAACGCGGCATCGACGAGACACTGGGCCTTGTCGCGGGCCAGGCCGTCGGCCTCAAGCAAGGGCGCGAATACGCCGTAGTCATTGCTGGCATCGAAGCGATCGAGCGCGCTCACCCACCGCTGCACAGACTGTAAGCCGTCCAATGCCAAGACTGGGGTGAGCTGGTCTTGGGTCATATCCAGCGCGCCGTACCAAACCGCGTGAACCTCGGTCTGCGCGCGCAGGCGCTGCAGCAACTCCGCCGAAAGCAAACCCACCATGCCCAGGTGGCGAAACCCATGCGTCACGTCGATCTGCAACTGCGTGTTCTTGGGCACGGACGACGCAATGGTCGAGAGCATCTCCACCTGTTCCTGGGCGCTGCGCCCGCTGGGGATGAGCCGAGGCAGCACCTCGATCCCCGCGGCGCGCCGCAGCAAAGGGGCCACGCGGTCGAGTAGGGGCTGATCCACCTGACCGGCGTATTCCGCCTCCATCAACTCCAGGCGTAAGGCCTCATCTTCCCCCTCCACGGCGACGTGTTCGACCAGCACGCCCCACATGCTGCCCGTGGTGCCGAGCATGACGAGCAGATCGGGCTTGACGACCTCGGCCAGCGCCAAACCGAAAAACGCCGACTGGCGGATCAGGCCATCTGGAAAGCGGTAGTTGGCAACCCGATAACCCGTTTTGGCCGAATCGCGCCCTTTACCCAGAAAAGTCAGCAGGGTTTTGTGCATTTTGAAACTCAATGATTTCCGAATGACAGATTTCGGGGGGGATGTCAGTCGATACTCCGGGAAAACATGTTATGAGAAATGAGCTTCATCCCGTTGATGAACCGGGCGTGGTGAAACGCCTGAATATTTGACCGCCGAAATGGCGGAGGTGTCTTAATCCCGTTTATGAACCGGGCGTGGTGAAACGCTATGGTTGGGGAGTGCCTCTTCCCCAAAGGGGTCTTAATCCCGTTTATGAACCGGGCGTGGTGAAACGCCCTCGAGGGCGCCATCCTCGAGTACGTCGAGTCTTAATCCCGTTTATGAACCGGGCGTGGTGAAACAGATGTGGTCTAAGATTTTTTTGGCGTAATTCGTCTTAATCCCGTTTATGAACCGGGCGTGGTGAAACCCAATGACACTTAACGAGGCTCGCAGAGCGTGAGTCTTAATCCCGTTTATGAACCGGGCGTGGTGAAACCAAGGACGTCAAAAATCCAGGCCCGAGTGGGCGTCTTAATCCCGTTTATGAACCGGGCGTGGTGAAACACGATGACGATCGCCGTCCCGCTGTCCTTCTCGTCTTAATCCCGTTTATGAACCGGGCGTGGTGAAACTACAAACTGAAACTTTGGCTTTGTACTGTGTTTCCCGTCTTAATCCCGTTTATGAACCGGGCGTGGTGAAACAAGCTTGGAAAAATACATGGCGAACCAGGTTTGTTTGTCTTAATCCCGTTTATGAACCGGGCGTGGTGAAACTAAATCAAGCAATTGTAGAAACCGGTTTGTCTTTCGTCTTAATCCCGTTTATGAACCGGGCGTGGTGAAACCTAGATTGGAAAAAAATACAGCCATATATAACTTGTCTTAATCCCGTTTATGAACCGGGCGTGGTGAAACGAAAGATGAGTTTCTTTGTCTACTTTGTGTCTCGTCTTAATCCCGTTTATGAACCGGGCGTGGTGAAACGGAGAAAAGTCATGTACCAAATTGAAGAATGGGTCTTAATCCCGTTTATGAACCGGGCGTGGTGAAACTAAATCTTCAAAAGTTTTCTACTCTTCTGAAGAGTCTTAATCCCGTTTATGAACCGGGCGTGGTGAAACTTAAAATTAGTGCCAGAACATCTTAGAACAGGTCTTAATCCCGTTTATGAACCGGGCGTGGTGAAACCTTGAAACTGTAAAGAAAGTAAAATGACCACAACAGGTCTTAATCCCGTTTATGAACCGGGCGTGGTGAAACTAATTTGTATAGCCGCTTGCCTAAACTACAGCCGTCTTAATCCCGTTTATGAACCGGGCGTGGTGAAACTCTACCTCTGCAAGTCCTTGATTGTCAACGGCTTTTCGGGCAGTTTGCTGCGCTCACCGTATCGCGGTGTCTCCGTTGCCTGTTTTTTCATCAGCAATCTCCTCTTTTCTCAATGAAATCAACGCGCTGCGCGTCCTGGCCGGTTTTGCCCTGTGTGGCTTGCGCCCAGGGGCGGGCGGCCTGTGCAGCCACGCTGCAGCGGGCGGCGCCGTCTGCCGGGCTGAACACGATGGCGGTTCGGCCCTGGGCGCAACGGCGTCCTGCGCACAGCGCCCCGTCGGACGCGGGGGGTCGTTGTCCGGCTGTGCTCGGCTCCGGCGGGCGGCCTCCCTCCGTCGGACGCAGGGGCCACAGGCGCTTGCGCGTCTGCGACAGTTGTCTTCCCCGGTGGGCGGCGGTGCCAACAGGAAACGCCTGGGGCGTTGCTCCTGCAGCGGGCCGGCGCCCGCACCGCTGCACACTTGGGCAGACGGCGCTTCGGGTCGGGCTGGGCGACGTCAAGGACTGTAAATGCTGCAGCGCACGGGCGGCTGGAATGCAAGCTTGCACTCACAGCAGGTGGTAGTCCGGGTTGGGTGCGGGCTGGGCGCAGCCCAGAGTGCGCAGGCCCCGACTTTCGTCGGGCGTGAGGGCGTAGCAGACCAAGCGGTCTTGTTCGGGGTGCAGGATGGCCTCGGCCTTGCGCAGCAACATCGCTTGCTGCTGGTCGGTGAGCCAGGCTTCAAACACGCTTTCCTGCACCCGCAGGCCGTAGCCTTCGAGCAGGCGGGTGAGGCGGTAACGGCGGCGGTCGCTCGCAAGGTCGAAGGCAATGACGTGGAGCTGCTCAATGCTTTGTGGCGTGGAAGCGGTGGTCATGAGCGGGTTTCAGACGAGGTAGTAGTCGGGGTCCGGGACGGCCTGGGGCATCTGCCCCAGCACGCGGCGGCGGGCAAAGTCGCGCAGGGCCAGGGTGTAGGTACGGACCTGATCCGCAGTGGGATCGATGTGCTCTTGCAGGCTGGCAAGAATGCGGCGCAATTCCGCCGGGGTGAGCCAGGCCTCGAACACGCTTTCCTGCACGCGCAGCATGCGTTGCTCGCAGATGCGGGCGGCGTGGCGCCGTCGTTTGTCGTCGGCAATGTCGTAAGCAAGCACGACCAGACTGCTCATGGTGGGTCCCGGTGTCAGCGGGCCTGCCAGGGGGTGTAGTCCTGCGGCCGTCCCTGCACGGCGGCGGCCCAGGCGTTAACGTCGCGCTCGATGACGCGCCGCCAGTCCGGGGCGTCGCCCTCGCTGCCGTCGCGTCCCACGGGGCTGGCAAATTTCTGTTCCAGCGCGGCGATGTAGCGCCGCTTGATGCCCACAGGCAGGCGACCCGGCTCTTCCTGCCCGAAGTCGTCTGGGCTGACGCCGCCCTGGGTGAGAAAGCGCAGCACGGTGGCATCGACGATGAGGCTGCGGTAGGGCTCCATGAGGTCGGAGGCCAGGGCGGCATGACCATCGCGCGGGGAGTGCAGCGCGCCAACAAAGGGATCGAGACCCCGGCGCAGGATGAAGGTGTGCACGGTGTGGAACAAGATCGTGTAGCCGTAGGACAGCAGGGCATTGACCGGATCTTTGGGTGGTTGGCGGTTGCGGGAATCGAACGTCCATTGCTCGCCCAGCAGCGTGGAGAAGGCGTCGAAATGAACGCGCGCGGCCGCTCCCTCGAAGCCGCGCACAGCGTCGAGCGTGGTGGCCTGCGAACATTGCGCGTAGAGCCGCTGGAGCGCGGCGTCCTCGTTGCGGTCGCCTTCGGGACGAAAGCGCCGGTAGCGGCGCAGCAGCACGCGGGAGTTGGCGATTTTGGCCTGCACGATGCGCTGCGCCACAGCGATGCGAAAGGCGCCATCGGTCAGGCGCGCAAACTGCGCGGCGCGCAGCTGCACCTGCCGCCCGTTCATGGACACGAGCAGGCCGGTGGGCTCGCCACTGGCACCGGGGGTGAGCAGCAGAGTGGCGTCATGCCGCAACAGCAGGCGCAGCGCGCCGAAGCTGACTGCGCCTTCGGTGTCCGCCACGACCTGATCCACCTTTTCGACCGGAATGCTGGCAAGCTCCTCTTGTCCCTTGCCCACCAGCAGGCGTTCGCCATCAATGTGCAAATAGGCACCGGGCTCCGTGAGGTAGAGGGTGCGCAGGCGTGGTGCCGCGGGCTGCGCGGGCGGGGCTACGGCGCTGCCCTGCTCCGATGCGGCCTGCAGTGCGGGATGCTGGGACCGGGCGGCCACGACCTCCGGCACCGCGTTCGAAGCAGCCGCATCGGCGCGGTCGTGCGCGACCCGTTGCGTGTCGAGGCGCGCCTTGCCGACTTGCCGCTTGGCAGACCCGTGCTGGTTGGCCGGGGGTTTGCGGCCCGGCTTGGCGGCGCGCGGCAGCACCCAGGGCTCGGCACCGGGTTGCACAGCGCTGATCTGTTTGCCAAGAAAGCGTACGCCCAGAAAGGAGAAGCCCTGTTCGACATGCACCACCCGGGTTTTGTCGAGGTTGAGCCGAAGCCCGGCGGATTTGAGCCAGCGGGCGGCCTGCTGCAGACCGCGCTGCGCCTGCTCCCGGCTGGCGGCGGCGATGACAAAATCATCGGCGTAGCGCACCGCGCGCCACGGGCCGTCGGTCAGCGCCTTGTCCAGCCCGTCGAGGAAGACATTGGACAGCAGCGGCGACAGGGGCGACCCCTGGGGCACGCCCATCAGGCGCGCCTTCACGCGCCCATCACCCCACTGCAGGGGCAGGCCCAGCCAATGGCGGATGAGGGGGAGCAGCGAGGCGTCGGGAAGAAGGTCGCTCAGGCGCTGCATCAACGCCGCCCAGGGAATGCTGTCGAAGCAGCTTTGAATGTCGGCCTCGGCAATCCAGACCAAGCCGCTGTCGCGGGCGTCGCACAGACGTTGCACCGCGCGCGGCACACTGCGGCCGGGCCGGTAGCCAAAGCTGAAGTCCTCAAAGCCAGGATCAAGCAGCGGGCTGAGTGTCAGGGCCACGGCGCTTTGCACCACGCGGTCGGCCACGCAGGGCACGGCGAGAATGCGCGGCGACTTGCCAGGGCGCGCCATCTCGATACGGCGCAGCGGAAGCGCTTCGTAGCTTGCGCCCACGACCCGCTGGCGCAACGCGGGAAGCCGGGTGAGGATGCCCTGACCGAACTGCGCCACGGTGACCCCATCCACCCCCGCCCCGCCCGCGTTATCGCGCACGCGCTCCCAGCCGGCGAGCAAGCTGTCGTCGAGCAGGGCGCGGTCAAGCAGGGGAAGGGCGTTGGCGAGGTCCATGCCGCCAATGTAGGGGCGGCATGGGCGTTGCGGATGCGCTGCAAGCTTGCGGTACGGTCAGGCTTGCGCCGGGCCCTTCCGATTGGCCTTGATCGCGGCCAGTGCCGACATGGCGTCATCATTCAGGCCACCCCTTGCAGGCTCTTTCTCTGCCGATTTTGCAGCGCGTTGCACGGTCGTGCCGTACGCCGCATCCGCGTCCTTTTTTTCTTTTTTCAACCAGTCGGACGAGACAGCCAGCGGGCTGAAACGGTGTTCTGCGGAAACGGCCGTGGGGGAGCGGTTCTCGGAGACCCAGGCATGCAGGGCTTGCGTGAATTGCTTCACGGCCGCGCGTGCCGTCGCGTCGTTATCCTGCGGGGCAAAGACCTTGATGCGCTTATCCTGCGCGCGCAAGATATCCACTTCGCTGAGCGGGCGCGCAGACACTAGCCAGTTGTTGTTGAAGTTGCGCGCCAGACCGTGTCCGATGGAGTCGAGCTTGTAGAGTGTGTCTTGCGCTTTCGACGACGCTTTGCCATCGCTCTGCAACGATTCCCTGTTGAGGATGGCCGTCTTCACCTCCACCAGCAGAGTGCGGTTGCTGCAGGCAACGATGGCATCGATCTCGTTGTTCTTGCCCTTCTCTGCCCCCACCTGCACGCCACAGGCCCAGTCGTCAGGCGCGGTGGCCGCGATGATGGAGGCCAGGTGCGCTTCCAGCCAGCCGCCCTTGAGATAGTCAATTTCGCTGGGGCGGGCGAGTTGCAGGATCAATCGCCCATCACTCCTGTTCGGCGGCGCCAGCAACACGCCCTGTGCATGCAGTTGCAACCCGAGCTGGCCTTCGAGGCTTTTCCACAAGATCTTGTTCAGATTCTCCTTCGATTCCACAAGGGCGAACATGCCTTTCTCGGGGCGGCTGGCAGCGACATCCAACCACTTGGAATCCAAGCGTTTTTTCCCATCATGCAGGACTTCCATGTCCATGCACATGCTGTTCAGCTCCGTAATGAGCTCGGGGCTGCCATCCAAAAGGAGATCGTGCAGCGGCGTGCGCTGCATCTGCTGCTGAAACAGCGCCGAGGCGCTGGCGCAGCCCGCGTCGGCCTTTCCCGATGCGAGCACGGCTTCACGCACACCCAGCAGAGCCCGCATGGGTACGGCGCTGGACTGGCGGCCGCGAATCCGCTCGATACGGCTGTGCTGCGTATCCACATACTCCAAATGCACCGCCTCATGCATGCGCAAGACTGCCTGCCCCGCTTCGGCAAAGGCCATGGACATGAGTTTGGTGCCCCCGGTCAGGTTGAGGGTGATGCTTTGCACGCCATCGCCGAGCAATTTGTCCAGCAAGGCCTCGGCCTGCTGGAGAAGGCTGGCATATCCCTCATGGTCCTTGAGATGGAGCCGTTGCACTTTCTCTGGCGGCTGTGGCGCCACCTTCAGCAGCGCCTTTAGCTCTTCGCCACGCTTCTTCATGCTGTTCGTCACGACCAGCATTGCACGGGGTGTTGGTGCATGGACAAACCCCAGGTATTGCGGCATCAGCTCCTGGCTGACCAACATCACCGTGACCGCGGGCGAGGCTTTGGCCACCTTTGGCGCTTTGCGCACCGCATGCACATCAAAGGTTTCCTTGACCGTCAGGCGGTAGCTCGTGAGCGTGGCGCCGCAGGCCGCCATTTGCGTGGCCGTGAGTTCCTGCCCGCGCCAGTGCGGTGGAACTTGCAGATCAAGAGACAGATAGTCCGCTCCGCGACGCCGGACTTCAGCCGCCTCGCGCAGCGGCAGGGTGCCAATGACCACATCGCCCTTGCGCAGCGCCTGCACATCAAGGTGTTCGACGTAGGCATCGATGGAATAGGGCCAATTTCCCTGCTTTTGCAAAATGCGCGCCCAGCGCTGTGCGCCCTCATGTCTGGAGACGAAATAAACAGTCATAGATCCTCTCGGTCAGTTTTTAACAAAGCCTGCATTCTGGCGGGCAACACCGTCGATTTCCAGAAAAAATCAACACAGGTGCGGTTTCATTCAAACAACCAGTCTCAGGTCTTGACAGATCCCAAGCCGACCAGCGGACCATTTGAAAAAGTCGGGCTCCTGCCAGCTTTGACGACAAGCTCAGCCGCCTTGGCGCACAGCACGGTCGGGCCCGTAACAGCTGCTGTGCTTGCGATGCGGCGCATAGGGATCACTTCGGCCTCGAGCACCCCGGCCGGCGCATTGCATTCGTGCGGCATGCGTCCCTCGTGATAGACGACGTCACTTGCAGCGCCGCCGCTGTCGACCCTTGTCATGCGGGTCTGCTTCAGTCGGTCAGCCAGTCCCACACCGATTTCACGGCGAGACCAACGCCCACCGCCGCAACCACGCCCACCAGAGGCGAGAGGGCTCCCGCAGCAGCCACTGCGGCCACCCGCTGCAGGGCGGGTGAATCTCCCTTGCCGGTCAGGATTTCGATGGTTTTTTCCATCGTGGTTCTGGTATCGACAAAATCGTTGAACATGTTTCTTCTCCTTGAAAAATAACGTTCCATAACCGCCATGCGCCGCAGATGCGCTTGAACTGACCCTGACCGACTCGTTCCTGCAGCCGTCAACCAGGACGGTCAATCCCAAATCCAGTCCAACACTTTGGTCGCCCCCCAGCCCACTGCCACTGCGGCAACAATGGGCAAGCCGATAGTGGCTCCGGTCACGAGCAGCCCCGCTTCCGCGCCAACCAAAGCCAGACCCGCGGCCGTGGCCGCTCCTGCGCCCGTCGCCGCAGCGCTGGCGGCCATGCCGGTCACGCCGCCTTTCACAGCCGCCTTGCTGACACGAACCGCCACATCCGCCGCATCGCGCTCGCCTGTCCACAGGTCTTTCACGCCCTTGACGACTTCGATACCTCCGCTGATGGCCGCTCCGGCCATGCCACCTGTCTTGGCCGCAGTCAGCATGGCCCCGCCCAAGGTTCCAGATCCAGCGGCACCCGCGCGCTGCGCCAAAGCGGTGGTCGTCTCCGAAGACACCCCACTGCTGGTCATACGCTTGGTCAAGCCCGCCTTCTCCAGCGCGGCATTGACCAGCTCCGTGGTTTCTTCGCTGCCCACCAGCTGCACACTGCGGTACTTGCCAGAGGCCACCTGATCCACGATCTTGCGCACCCCAGCGCTGGAGGTGACATCCTTGACCTGAATGCGCTCGATCACCTTTCCGCCCTTGGTCGTCACCAGATCGACGCACTTGGCCGTGGTGCTCCTGGTCAGTTCCGTGCGCGAGCCGTTGAGCAGGTTACGCAGGTTGCGGGCATCCTTTACCAACACCTCGTGGATGTGCCCCTTGAGGTGCGGATTTTTGCCGGCGCGCGCTGCGGCACGGGTGATCACACTGCCTTCATAGGCGGTCTTGGTTGCAACGGTGGATGTGGTGCTCTTGCTCATCTTGCTCTCCCGGGTGGATGTGTTGTTCTGCGATGGATGAATGTTCGCAGCACACCAGCCCAGCTATGAGGATTGCAAGATTGCAGGCTTTACAGGGGGCCGTCAGAAACCCGCCCCGGCACCAACCGGTAGGCGCCCAGGCCAAAGGTGGTCTTCGTCCCCACCTGCAGCCACTCGCCCACAGACAACCAGGCGAAGGCGGCGTCCAGAGGGCCGTTGCTGCTGTAACGCAGCCAGCCGGTCAGCCCGCCCAGGGGCACTTCAGCCTGCTGCCGCGCGGAATAGCGCGAGAGATCGTCCCAATGCAGGTCCTGCTGGGTGATGCGCAGCATTGCTGCCTGCTCCAGCGCCAGTGCAGTCAGCGGCAAGTCGTGCACCCGCACCCCAGAGAGCATGGCGGCACGCGCCAGCAGCCGTTGCATGAAGAGGGTACCGGAGGGGGCTTGTTGCACCAGTCCACGCTCGCCCTTCATGCGCAGGGGTGTGATCAATTGCACACCGAGGTGACCCCCGTTCGGCGGCATGCGGGCCGACTCCAGCATGCGGCCAATGGGCACCGTGCCATTGGTGCCTCGCGCGCCCTGCTCGCCTGGCATCTCCCAAGGCACCGGCTCGTGCCGCAAGAGCACAAAGCGCCCGCGCGACTTGCCTACCCCGGCTTGGCCCAGCGCAGTCAGCGCCTGCGCGCAGGTCTCTGCCCAATGGGCTTGCGGATTGGCGAAAAATAGATCGAACTGCACATCGTCCCCCGGCGCAAACGCCAGCCGGGCATCGAGCGGCGGCAGCATCCACCAAGGACGCGGGCGTGATGGCTCACCCAGGCGCGCATCCTCACCCCCGATGAACGTGGTGAACACCTCGGGCGACACCTGCGCCAACATCATGCCCAGCCCGCTATGTAACAAGGCCCCTGGAAAACCCGACCACTGCAGGCCGAGGCTGCGCAGGGTGTAGCGCTGGCGGCTCAGGTGCAGGCCGCCAGCGGGAGGCGGCGCGAAAATTGGCGCAGGTGTGATGAGCGGCACGGTCATCTCGATTGGGCAATGCAGTCAACAAAAAATGGAGGGCCGCGCCCCTGCTCAGGGGGCGGGCAGCGGCGCTACACGCCAAACCACAACGTGCGGCCACGCATTGTGCAGCTTGCGCGCCCGCGCCCCTCGCGCACCAGTTTGAGCGCCAGCGCCCCCGGCACCGCCACGCGCTGCCCCGCATCGCACAGTACGAACGCTGACCCCGTGGCAACAGGCCGACCAACGCCGCCAACATCAACACCGTTGCCGACAAAATCCCAAGGGCCAAGCGGCCGCCTATCCCAATCTGGCAAGCCGCCGATCTCAGCCTGATTTCCGTGTCCAGCCCAGCAAACCGTTGCCGAAGTAAATCGCTGCCAAACCAAACAGCAAGAGCGGCAGATCCGTCATCATGCGGGCATTGGCATCATCCGCTTCGGACTGCGCCTTTTGCTTGCCGATCTCCACGAGTTCCGGCGACAGCATGGACCCCAGAAACTGCGATGCCAGATCCTGGCTCTGCGATGCCTCCTGTTTGAGCTGCGCCAACCTGTTCGGCGTCAACGCCTCGAGTTGTTTCAACTGCGTCCACGCCTGCTGCCAGGCTGCCACGTCCTCATACGAACGCCAGCCGCCCCAGCCCGCCAGGCCCAGCACGATCAGCACCACGCCCCAGACCAGGGACTGCGTCCCATTCATGCCCGTCCCCACCCCGCTCTGTGGAGCCTGACCTGCAACAACCGTCACCACAGAGGGCGCAAGGCCCGCAGCGTTGATGCGCTTGAACGCGGGACGTTTGTACAAGTAAATCGGAAACGCCGGAAACCACAGCAGCAGACAGGCGAAAAACCAGCCCCAAGGTCCCAGATTCCCCAGGCCGCGGATCTGGCCTTTTTTGACGCCAATGGCCTTCGCATCCGCCAAGACCCACAGGCTCGACACAAGCACCACGAGCCACATGATGTGCTGATAAGACGTTGAATGCATTTCTGTCTCCCTCTGGCGCCAATCGGCGCAATGACAAATGAAGACAGCATCATTTCATGCACGACACGTAGAACCCGCCAATGCAATCTTGCATGCGGAGAGCCGCTCGGGAATTAGTCGCCCCTGATTTATTCCTAAGTTATTGATTTACATTGTATTTTCAGCTTTCCTGGGGTACAATCTCTCCCGGCTTGATCAGCCTTTGCGTTTGATTTCTGGGAGTTTTTTGTGAAGTTTGCCTGCCCCGCCACCGACGATTTCTTCCGCTTGCGCATCGATCACATGATCGATCTGCGCCATCCGCTGGCGGTGTTGGCCTCGCGCATGCCCTGGCAGGAGATCGAGGCGCGGGTGGCGCAGGTGTTCTCCCGCAAGGGCCGCGCCGGTGCGGCCCTGCCTGACCTGGACCTCTTTGGCGAACAGGTGCAGCGCGTGGCGGTGGCCAGCAACGCCGGGCGTCCTCGCGTGCCGCTGCGCATCATGATCAGCCTCCTGTATCTCAAGCACGCGTTCAACGAGTCGGACGAAGGGGTGGTCGAGCGCTGGGGTGAGACACCGACCTGGCAGTTTTTCTCAGGCCAGGCGTACTTTGAGCATCGACGCCCCTGCGACGCCACCACCCTGGTCAAGTTCCGCCAGCTGCTGGGCGAGGAAGGGGTGGAAGAGCTGCTGGCCCAGACCATCAACGTCGCTGCCCAGCTCAAGCTGATCAAGCCGCAGGAGCTCACCCGTGTGATCGTCGACAGCACGGTGCAGGAGAAGGCCATTGCGCACCCCACCGACAGCCGTTTGCTGGAGGTGGCCCGCAGCAAGCTGGTGGCAGCTGCCAAGCAGGCCGGCATCACTCTGAAGCAGACCTTTGCCAAGGAGGGCCGGGATCTTGCCCGCAAGGCCGCTCGCTATGCCCATGCCCGGCAGTGGGCTCGCATGCACCGCGCGATCTGGCGCCAGGGCACGATCGTGGGGCGCCTGTTGCGCGAGATCGAACGCAAAGCCACGGTGCTCACCCAAGCCGTGCGTGACGCCCTGGGCGAGTCGCTGCAAAAGGCCCGGCGCATCGTGCAGCAGAGCGGCCAGCGCAAGGCGGCTGACGGCCAACCCAAGCTCTACGCCTGGCATGCCCCGGAGGTGGAGTGCATCAGCAAGGGCAAGGCCAGGCAACCGTACGAGTTCGGCGTCAAGGTGGGCATCGCCAGCACCCTCAAAGACAACCTGATCGTGGGTGCCCGGGCGTTCCACGGCAATCCGTATGACGGCCACACCTTGCACGAGCAACTGGAGCAGGCCACGATCCTGATGCAGGACCGTGCGGTCAAGCCTGTGACGGCGTTCGTGGATC
>Ga0078972_1010937_pt1 | contig 16573 bp, 12 predicted proteins | sample YelNatPaOPGAMG01_FD_67568 | JGI IMG/M metagenome (GOLD analysis project Ga0078972, IMG submission 67568) | Hot spring thermophilic microbial communities from Obsidian Pool, Yellowstone National Park, USA - OP-RAMG-01 (SPADES assembly) (version 2) | ecosystem: Environmental > Aquatic > Thermal...
TCCAGACATTCTTGAAGAGGTGGGAGACCCGGAACCCCGGGGCTCGGCAAGGATCCCTCGCCTCCGCACCCATCAGGTGAAGAAGTGCTTCAGGTAAGTCATTGTCGTCAAATCGCTTTTTTGGGGGGAGCCCCCTCTATCGCGGAATCAGGGGACAAAGGAAGGTCCGAGAAACTCGTCAGTTTCTCGGAATGGTGTTGTAAAATTGATCCAGTGCGCGGCAAACCTCGGACTTCAGTCCGGGGAAGGAGTGCGCGGACGACAGAGTCGTCCCTGTTTTTGGCTTTCAGTGTGGGGGCTTCTGCTGTTCGATGTATTGGCGAATCACGTCGATAGGAGCGCCGCCACAGCTTCCGGCAAAGTAGCTGGGGGACCAGAGGGCCCCTCCCTTTTCAGGAATTCAGATCCCTTGCCGCACTTTACGGCCTCCTTCTGCCCATGGTAAAATGGGTTTCATGGATTCCCCTTCCCCATCTTCCCTTTCTCTCGTAACGGGCGCCACAGGTTTTGTTGGTGCCTGGGTTGCGGACCTCCTTGTTTCGGAAGGGACGCCCGTCCGTTGTCTCCACCGCCCGGGCTCAAATACGGCCAATCTGCCCCCCCGGGGCCCCTCCGTCTCGTGGGTCGAGGGGGATCTTCTCGACATCTCCTCGCTGCATCGGGCGATGGAGGGTGTCGGAACGCTCTACCATGTGGCGGCCGACTACCGTCTCTGGTCTCCCCGAAGGGGCGAGATCCTTCATACCAACGTGACCGGTACCCGGAACATCCTCGATGCGGCGGAGCGGGCGGGGGTTGCCCGCGTCGTCTACTGCAGCAGCGTCGCCGCACTGGGGACTCGGGACGACGGTCGGCCGATCGACGAGACGATGGAGGTCGATCGCTCCTCCCTCGTGGGAGAATACAAGCTCTCGAAGTATGAGGCCGAGCAGGTGGCACTCTCCTACGCCTCCCGACTCTCCCTTGTTGTCGTGAACCCTTCGGCCCCCATCGGAGCCCGCGACATCAAGCCGACGCCCACCGGCCGGATTGTGCTCGACTACCTGAAGGGGCGCATGAAGGCCGCGATCCATACCGGACTCAATGTCGTTCCGGTGCGGGATGTCGCCCGGGGACATCTCCTGGCCGCCAAACGGGGGATTTCTGGGGAGAAGTATATCCTGGGTGGGCAGAACATGACACTGGGCGAGCTTTTTCTTCATCTTGAGGCCGTCACGGGTATCCCTGCGCCGCGCGTGACCCTTCCCCGGGAGCTGATTCTTCCTCTGGCCTGGCTCTCCGAGGGGATCTCCCGGCTCTCGGGGCGCGAGCCGCTTGTTCCCCTCGAGGGGGTGCGCATGGCCAAGAAACTGATGTATTATGATGGAAGCCGGGCGATCCGGGAGCTGGGTCTTGTCCCGACGCCGGTGGAGGAGGCCCTCCGCGAAGCCGTGCGCTACTTCGTCTCCTCCGGATATCTCGCGCCTCGTCTCTCGGCCCGCTTGGCGGAGAGGCTCGTTTAACTGGCTTTTTAATAATAATGACGGTTATTTTGCCTATATGACAGACTATAAGGAGTCCCCATGGAAATCTTTCTGACTGAATATGCCGGCGTTTGTGTCGGAGTCAAGCGGGCGATCAAGATGGCCCACAAGACGGCCGAGGAGGCCACGGGTCCCATCTACGTTCTCCACGAGATCGTCCACAATACCCATGTGGTGAATGATCTGGCCAACCGGGGAGTGCATTCGGTGGACGACGTGGCCGAGGTCAACGCGGGAACGCTGATTATCAGTGCCCATGGCGTGGCTCCCAGCGTGATTTCCGATGCCAAGAGCCGCTCTCTCAAAGTGGTCGACACCACCTGCCCTCTTGTCTCGAAGATCCACCGGATCGTCAAGACCCTGGCGGACCGGAACTATACCATTCTCCTCCTGGGGGAAAAGAGCCATGACGAGGTCATGGGGGTTCAGGGGCACGCCAAGGACCACATTCACATCTTCCACCGCAAGGAGGAGATCGCGGGTCTTCCCCGGACCGACGGTCCTGTGGCACTTGTTTCCCAGACCACCCAGTCGATCAAGTACTTTGACGAGATCCTCGCTCTCCTCGTCGAGCGTTACCCCCAGCTTGAGATCCACAATACCATCTGCGACGCGACCGAGAAGCGCCAGACATCGGCTCTTGCCATTGCCGGCAACATGGATGTCATGATCACCGTGGGCTCCATGAGCTCGGCGAACTCCCGGAGGCTTCAGGAGGTGGCGGGGGGACTTTGTCCGGCATCCTATCTCGTCGACAAGGCCGACGATGTGATCCCCGAATGGTTCGTCGGCCGGGAGCGTGTCGGTGTAACGGCGGGGGCCTCCACCCCCGACTACCTGATCGAGGGGGTCATCGACCGGCTTATGGACATCTCCCGGGAGCGGGGGATCGAGCCGACCGTCATCCGTAGCGAGTCCTCCGAAGAGGAGTTCATCGAGGTTCACTAAGCCATCGACAAGGACTCCTTGGCCTTTCTTGGCATCTGCCGTTTTCGAGGAATGCTGACGTCACTTCTCCATTCGGTCTCCCGGATGACGGGGGGCTTTTTATTATAAGGATATCTTTCCATGGCAAATCAATCGACACTGCGTACCCTCTTCCTGAACCCGCCCTCCTTCGACGACTTCGACGGCGGGGCCGGAGCCCGTTATCAGGCGACACGAGAGGTCCGGTCATTCTGGTACCCGACCTGGCTCACCTATCCTGCCGGGATGCTCGACAACTCCCGGGTAGTGGACGCCCCGGCCCAGAACATGGGCCGCGACGAGACCCTCGCACTTGCCTCCTCCTTCGATATGGTGGTCCTCTACACCAGCACGCCCTCGCTTAAAAACGACATCCTGACCGTCCAGGGATTCAAGGCACTTAACCCCGACATGCTTGTCGGTTTTGTCGGACCCCATCCCTCCGTTCTTCCGGAGCTCACGATGAAGGCCGATCCCGTCATCGACTTCGTCGTGCGGGAGGAGTTCGACTATGCGATCCCGGAGATTGCCCGCGGAGCCCGTCTCGAAGATGTGGCCGGGATTCATTTCCGAAAAGACGGGCAGATTGTCGGTAACCCCGACCGTCCGGTCATCGAGGATCTCGACGTCCTTCCCTTTGCCTCCCGGGTCTATGCCCGGGACCTCAAGATCTCCGACTACGAGATCCCCTGGATGCGCTTTCCCTACATCTCGATCTACACCGGACGCGGATGCGGGAGCAAGTGTACCTTCTGCCTCTGGCCCCAGACCTTCTCCGGCAACGTCTACCGGGTGCGCTCCGTCGAGAATGTTCTCGAGGAGGTCGCCTATATCAAGAAGACCTTTCCCCAGATCAAGGAGCTCTTCTTTGACGACGACACGCTGACCGAGTATCGGGACCGCACCCGGGACCTTGCCCGGGGGCTCAAGTCCTTCGGTCTTTCCTGGGGCTGCAACTCCAAGGCCAATGTCGACCATGAGACCCTTCGCATCATGCGGGAGTCGGGATGCCGCGTCATGGTGGTGGGCTACGAGTCCGGAAACCAGACGATCCTTAACAACGTCAAGAAGGGGATCCGGGTGGAGCAGGCGGAGGAGTTCACCCGCGATGCGCACCAGCTCGGCATGACCATCCACGGAACCTTCATGGTGGGACTCCCCGGCGAGACCCCCCAGACCATCGACGAGACGATCGCCTTTGCGAGCCGCCTCAATATCGAGACACTCCAGGTCTCGCTGGCCTCGCCCTATCCGGGGACCCATTTTTACGATTATGCCCGGGAGAACGGCTACATGGTCGACCAGGAGATGGTCTCCGACGATGGCTTCCAGACGGTCAATGTGGCCTACCCCGAGATCAGTTCCCGGGAGATTTTCATGGCCGTTCCCAAGTTCTACAAGCAGTACTACTTCCGTCCGCGCTACATCCTGAAGGTCTTCCGCCGGGCTCTGTTCGATCTCTCCGAGATCAGGAAGATCGCCCGGGAGGCCCGGGAGTTTTTCCGTTTCATGGCGAAGCGCCGGGACGCCCAGAAGGCGCCCCAGGCCCCGTGAGAATCTGCCTCTCCCGATGACATCTGTCTCATTGATTGAACTCTGTGGCGGCCTGGCCCTTTTTGCAGGACTCCTGGGCGTCGTCTTCGACGGAGCCGCCCTGTACGGGGTGGACCGTCTCCTCCGGAGCCGCCGGGATGTCTGGATGCCGGACGGGGCTCTTCCTCCTGTCGTCATGATCAAGCCTGTCCGTGGTCTCGACCTCGGCGCCCGCGAAAACTACCGCTCCTTCGTGGAGCAGGACTATCCGAACTTCCGCATCCTCTTCACCGTCGACAACCCCGAGGATCCGGCGGTGGCCCTGATCCGGGAGCTTGTCCGGGACTTTCCCGACCGGGTCGAGCTTGTCGTGGTCTCCGAACGGACCGGTCAGAACCGCAAGATGAACAAGGTGGCGGCGGTGGCCCGGGAGCTCGGCTCGGTCCCCTATATTCTCGTCAACGACAGCGACATCCGGGTGGACCCCTCCTACCTTCGGGAGATCATGCGCCCCATGCTGGCCGATCCTGGGGTCGGAGCGGTGACCTGCATGCAGCGCGGGATCCCTGAGGGAGGGTTCCCCTCCCGGCTTGCCGCCCTCATGTTAAACAGCGAGGCGATCCCCCAGGGCCTTGTGGCCTACACACTCATGCCGATGTCCTACCTCTATGGGCCATCGATGCTCTTTTCTGCCGAGGCCCTCCGGGCCATCGGGGGCTTTGACGCGATGAAGGACTATCTCGCCGACGACTACCATCTCGGGAGACTCATCCACGAAAAGGGCTACAGGATCGTTCTCTCCTCTCTTGTTGTCGATTCCCGCATCCAGGACGACTCCCTCTCCGGGGTCGTCGCCCACGAGGTCCGGTGGGCGAGGACCTACTCCTCCCTGCGTCCCGTGAGCTATTCCCTGTCGATACTTTCGCGGCCATTCCCCTTCTGCGTCCTGGCGGTCCTTTCCGGAATCTGGGCGGGGCTTCCCGCGATCGCCTTCGGGGCGGTTGGTCTCTATGCCCTCCATGTGGCCCTTTCCGCCTATCTTCTCCGGGAGTTTGTCGGCGTGCCCCTCACTCACAAGGATGCCGGCCTCTGGATTGTCCGGGAGGGGCTTTCCCTTTATGCCTATCTGATGAGCTTCGGACGTTCGATCCTCTGGCGAGGCTACCGGTACCGGATCATGCCGGGAGGCACGCTTCGCTCCCTCGATCCCAAGGCCCATGCCGGAGCTGTCGTCTCCGACGGGCACTGATGTTCTCCTATAAGGCCCTTCTTGGCCTTTTCGTTGTGGCTCTCCTCCTCGAAGATGCAGGATTCATCCTCCTCTCCCGGGGAATGAAGGCGACCCGGGCCGACCCCGGAGAGAGAGGCCGGATCCGGGCGATCCTTCGCCACCCCGAGGTCCTTTTGGGGGTCTTTCTGCAGGCTCTTTACTATATTCTTCTTCTGGGGATCCTCCGGGATCTTCCGGTGAGCCAGGTCGTGCCGATGACGGGGTTGGGCTACGTCCTGACCGCCCTTCTGGCGAAGCTCTTCCTGAGGGAGAGGATCCCCCTCCTTCGATGGGGGGGGATCACCCTCATCACAGCAGGGGTTGTCCTGATCGCCCGCTCCGGGGGCTAGACCTGCCGTGCACCTGCTCCTCTCGACACTCCTCTTCCGATGGTACGTCTTTTTTTTCTGGACGGTGGGGCTTGTCGCCCTCTCCCGGGCGACGGGACCGCCGGGCGCCCTCCTTCGTTTTTTTGTCGCATGGGCCATCACTTATCTTTTCGAGTGGAACTCCTCCCGTCCGGGGGGCTGGTTCCCCTATGGGCATTACCGCTACCTTCCGACAACCCAAGGACGGGAGATGTGGCTCGGCCACCTGCCCCTCATGGATTCTCTCTCCCTGGCCTTTCTGGCGGTGGGAGCCCTGGGGGTTGTCGGACTCCCTGCGGGACTTTCGATCGCGGAGATCCTGTCGGCACCCCGCAGGCTCTGGATAGCTCTTTCGACTCTCTCCGTTCTCCTCTTCGTCATGATCGACATGGTGATCGATCCCGTCGCCCTTCGGGGGGGACGGTGGTTTCTGGGGCAGATCTACGACTATCCGCAGGGAGGGGCCTACTTCGGCGTGACGTTGTCGAACTTCGCCGGATGGGGGGTGACGGGGGCCGTGATCCTTTTTTTCTGGAGGATCCTGCCCCTTTCGGCCCGACAGGGAGCCGGGTCGCTCTCTCCCGTGGACAGATTTCTTCCTCCCTTTCTTTACGTCTCCGTCTATCTCTTCAATCTGTCGATCGCCCTTTATCTGCGAGAGTGGGGGATCGCCACCGCAGACCTTCTTCTGGCCGCAGGCGCGGGGACGCTTCTTCTCTGGATTCGCCGGAGGGTGGGCGAGGTCCGGAGATCTTGACCCGGCGCGCGACAAGCCTCTGAGATAGGGGCCCGTTCGAGAACAGGTTGCCCCCCCCCCGGACAGACCCCGGAAGGGGATGTTTGCCTCAAATCAGAGGAATCAATGGCAAGGGTAAAGCTAAACGGGCCTTTCGGGCGACCAGCGCGGGGTGAGGGGAGTTGAAACGGCATCCTTCGAGGGAATCCCCTCGTGCAAACCCCTGTCGTGAAGAGAGGGATTTCATTGACCCTTGGGGCGTCCGGCCGTATAATCGGGGCATGAAGACTCCCTCCACTACCGATACTTCTCCAATCGCCATCGTCGTGATCGGCCACGGAAGCCCCATGGAGGACGGCAATCGCCACTTCCGGGAGACCTTCCGGAAGCTTGTAGACTTCCTGCCGAGTGACTTTGTCGTCCGGGAGGCCTTCCTCGAGCATGCGGAGCCGTCTGTTCAGAAGGTTCTCTCCGAGCTCTCGGAGACAGGCGCCACCGTCCTGCTCTTTCCCTTTCTTCTCTTCGATGCAGGACATTCGAAGGGGGATCTCTGGGGATTCATGAAGGAGCTCGGGGAGAGCCGTCCGGATGTCCGGGTCGCCCGGGAGTGGGCGATCGGCACCGATCAGGCCCCGGTCGAGGTCCTGCAGGAGATCCTGCCCCCAGCCGATCCCGGGATCCGGGACCTTGTCGTGGTCGTGGGCCGCGGGAGCCTCGACCCCGCCGCCAATGCCTCGCTCTACTACCAGGGACGGCGTCTCTGGGAGAGGCGCCGGGGGCCAGAGTTCCGTTACGCCTTTATCGGTGTGACCGAGCCCCGCTTCCTCCCCTTCCTCGACGACCTCGATATCTCGGGCTACGACCGCCTTCTGGTGGTGCCCTACTTTCTCTTCGAGGGGGTCCTGATGGAGCGCATCCGGAAGGCCACAGCGGCCTTTGCGGAGAGATCCTCCCTTCCCCGGGGGGCCGTTGTGACCCCTCCCTTCGGAGACCATCCGATCCTTCTGTCGGCCATCGCCAAGCGGCTCGTCCGCCTGGCGAAGAATCGCCATACCGTCGTTCCCCGGTGGGTTCCGCTGGACCCTCCGATTCTCTCAACTTTCTAACGGAAGGCCCCTCATGGTGAAGGCCAGACCCCCCGTCAAAAACGATCTCTTCCTCAGGGCCTGCCGCCGCGAACGGCTCGACCGTCCTCCGATCTGGATCATGCGCCAGGCCGGCCGCTATATGCCCGAATATCAGGAGATCCGGAAGAAGACCTCCTTCCTCGGGCTTTGCAAGACTCCCGAACTCGCCGCCCAGGCGACGCTCCTTCCGATCGACCTTCTGGGGCTCGATGCCGCGATCCTTTTTTCGGATATCCTTATCCCCGTAGAGGCGATGGGGCTCGACCTCGAGTTCACCGAGCACAAGGGGCCCAGGTTTTCGAATCCCGTCCGGACCGATGCCGATATCGAACGGCTTTCAGTCCCGGACGCAAGGACGACGACCGGGTTCGTGGGAGATGCGGTCCGCCTCATCAACACCCGCCTCGATGGGCGAGTCCCCCTCCTGGGGTTTTCCGGGTCGCCCTTTACGCTGGCGACCTACATGGTCGAGGGCGAGACCTCGAAGGAGTTCACCAAGGTCAAGCGCCTGATCTTCGGGAACCCCAAAGGCTACCGCGCCCTCATGGAGAAGGTGACGCGGACGGTGATCGACTACCTCGAGATGCAGGTCGAGGCCGGTATCCACGCCTACCAGCTCTTCGACACCTGGGCGGGATCCCTCTGTGCCGAGCACTACCGGGAGTATGCTCTCCCCTACACGCAGGAGGTGGTCCGGGCCATGTCCCGCCACGGGATCCCCTCGATCCTTTATGTGAACGGCACGGCGGCCCTTCTTGAGCTTATGGACCAGGCCGGCACCGATGTCCTCTCCATCGACTGGCGTCTTCCCCTCGAGCGGGCGATCCCCCGGATCCATCCCGAGAAGGCGGTCCAGGGCAATCTCGATCCGGTTGTCCTTCTCACCACGGAGGAGGCCCTGTCGCGCGAGGTGCGCCGGGTCATGGCCGGGGTCGGGGACCGGCCCGGATACATCTTCAACCTAGGCCACGGCATCCTGCCGGAGACCCCCATGGAGATGGCCAGGGCGCTTGTCCGGATGGTCCAGAAGGGCCAGTAAGGGCCTCTCTGTCCGGTACTGCGGGGGTCAGTTGTGTGCGATTTGTTTGTCCATGGTGATTAATTCGTCTCCCAGACGTCTCTGAAAGGTCTTATACCGATGATCGAGAATGTGGATCTCTCCCTCCTGAAAAAGTACGACCGCCCCGGACCCCGCTATACGAGCTACCCCACCGCCCCGGTCTGGACCGAGGAGTTCGGGGAGGAGGAGGCCCGGGAGGCTCTCGCAGAGTCGAACCGCCGGCGTGCGCCCCTCTCCCTCTACTTTCATATCCCGTTCTGCGAGTCTCTCTGCTACTTCTGCGGGTGCAGCACAATCATCACCCGGGACAAGTCCCGGGCGGAGGAGTACAACGACTATCTCGCCCGGGAGATGGGGATCCTCTCCTCGGTCGTCGACCGCTCCCGCCGTGTCATCCAGCTCCACCTCGGGGGCGGGACCCCCTCCTCCCTGACCCCCTTCCAGACCCGGCGCCTCTTCGAGACCATCGACAGAAACTTCGACGTCGACTACGCAAAAGGCGAGATCTCGGTCGAGATCGATCCGCGATTTGCGAGCGATGCCTACCTCGAGGCCCTTCGCGAGGTCGGGGTAAACCGCATCAGCATGGGGGTCCAGGACTTCGATCCGAAGGTCCAGGAGGCGGTCCACCGCGTCCAGCCCGAGGCAGTGACAAAAAGGGTGGCTGAGCGCTGCCGGTCTCTTGGCTTCCACAGCCTCAATATCGATCTCATCTACGGCCTTCCCTACCAGACGGTCGAGAGCTTCTCCCGAACCCTCGACGAGGTGATCCGGCTCTCCCCCGAGCGCATTGCCGTCTTTAACTACGCCCATGTGCCCTGGCTGAAGAAGCACATGGTCCTGATCCGGGAGGAGACCCTCCCCGCCCCCGACGTCAAGTTCGCCCTTATCCGCCTCATAGGCGAGAAGCTTGGGGCCGCCGGCTACCGCTTTATCGGGATGGACCACTTTGCGCGGCCCGACGACGAACTCTCCCGGGCCCAGACGGAGAAGACCCTCTACCGGAACTTCCAGGGGTATACCACCAAGAAGGATGCCGAGCTCCTCGGTGTTGGAGTTACGGCCATCAGCATGCTCGACCGGGCCTACTTCCAGAATGCCCGGGCCCTCCCCGACTACGCCGCCCGCATCCTCTCCGGACGGCTCGGGACCTTCCGGGGCTTTCGATTGAGCGCCGATGACCGGATCCGGCGGGAGATCATCTCCCGGATCATGTGCGACCTCGAGATCGACAGGGCGACCTCTCTCACCCCCTTCGGGGAGTCCTTCGACCGCTACTTCGCCTCCGAGACCGCGACCCTCGAGGGGTTTGTTCCGGACGGCCTCCTTGAGATCACTCCTGAGAAGATCCGGATCACCGACCTCGGGCGCATCTTTCTCCGGAACATCGCCATGGTCTTCGACAGCTACCTCAAGGAGGCCCCCCGGGGCCCCCTCTTCTCCCGCACCCTGTAGGCTCCTCCGGGGTCGCCCTTTTCTGGGGTACACCCGGTAGACACCTGATAGACCCCGCGGTAGACACATGGTCCCCCCTTTGACGGGGGGGTCTTCCTGTCGTCATAGCCAATCCCCGGAAGGGAGACTGGCCGGATCGTTTCCCTGTGTCGAATGGGGGCTTGCGCCCCTCTCAAACGGGGTCTGTCCGTCCCGATCAGAGCGTCTTCCAGAACTCTTTCTGTCTTGTCCCCTCCTTTAGCGCCGATTCCATCGCTTCGACCGGAGCCCCTTGTCCCGTCCAGAGCTCAAATGAGAGGGCCCCCTGCAGGAGCAGCATCCCCAGACCGTTCTGGCAGGGCACCTGAAAAGGGGCTCCCGCCTCGAGAAAGGGCGTCCTTCCCGCAAGAGGAGCCGATCCCGGCCGGTGCGACGCATAGGAGAGGTCGTAGAGGATCGCGCCGTCGAGGGGCATCTCTGCAAGCGGGGGGAAGGGGTGGGCCGATCCCGTGTAGGCGGAGAGGGAGAGGGTGTTGACAAAAAGGGAGGGGGAGGTGCGAGGGAGCTCCGTGCGCCACTTCGGATCGTCGAGCGCTGCGGCCTCTATCCGGATCTTTCCGGTGGGGAGCAAGCCAAGAAGATCTTCCCCCCGCTTTTTTGTGCGATTGACGATGAGGATCCTCTCTGCTCCGAGCTTTGGGAGGGCCCAGAGCACGGCCTTAGCCGAGCCGCCGGCTCCGAAGACGACAACGGAGGAGGGGGTTGAGAGGCCGTTGGCCGCGAGGAATCGTTCTATTGCCCCCAGGAATCCCGGTCCGTCGGTATTCTCCCCCGTCAGGCGACCATTCCTTGAGACAACGGTATTGACCGCCCCGATCTGCCGCGCTGTTGGGGAGATGTCGTCGAGAAGAGGGAGGATCGCCTCCTTGTGGGGGATCGTCACGTTGAAGCCCGCCGCTCCGAGGGTCCTGAGCGCCTCCACTCCCCGGGAGAGGGCCTCTGGGGGGATGTCGAAGGGAAGATAGGCGGCGTCGATGCCGGCATTGTCGAGGGCGGCCTGCTGGAAGCGGGGAGAGAGGGAGTGTGCCACGGGGTGGCCGATGATGGCATAAAGCCTGCGCACGGAGGACTCCAGTCAGAGGTCTGTCAAAAAGATTCGTGGGGAGGCGATCTTGGTGAACCGGCTCTCTTTGTCGATCGCCCGTTCCCCAGGGAAGATCTTTCCCCGGCGTTTCGAAGGGAAGGGGAAGGGCCCCGGACTCAGGGAGAGATCCGGCACGCTCTAGAGATCTGGCACGACTCAGGGTGCCATCGGGGGGCGGTGGACGTCAAGGGGAATGTGGGGGCAGTTTGGCGAAAGACTCCGGAACAGTTTCGGTCGGCAATAATTGGCAATAATATGAGAGGGACGGGCAGGGAAAAGAGGCGAACAAGGCTCGGAACGGCACAATGCCGTCCCGAGAGGCATTTTGATGCGGGGAGAGTCTTCCTACTTGAGCCAGCTGGAGGCTTCGGCGCGGTAGGTCTTCTCCGCCTTGTGGACCGCGTCGGCGTAGGTTGCAGAGGCTTTTTTGAGAGATTCCGTGTAGTCCCGGAGGGCGGCGGCCATCTCTTCCTCGTGGATCGCGCGGGCCTTGGCGATGGCCAGGGCGAAGTTCCTGGCGGCACCCTTGATCTTGTCCTTGATATGGGCATCGAAGTGGGGGCTCTGGGCCACCTCTTCCTTGACGGTATTGATCCGGAGAGTCACCTCGTTGTTGGCCCGCTGCGTCTCGTTGTCGTAGGCGGCATCGGCCTTGGCCTTGGCGGAGTCGAACTTCTTTCGGGCGTCGGCCATGAGCTTGTGGTAGAGCGCCGCGGAGCGGGTCACGACGTGGTCGTAGTGCGAGACGGCTCTGGTCACGCCGGAGGTCTCTCCCTGGGCACGGGCCGGAAGGGATGTTGCGAGGGTGAGGCTTCCGGAGAAAAGGAAAATGGCAAGAAGAGAGATTTTTCTGCCAGAACGGCTGGAAGTGCCTGAACGTTGGGAGCGGAGAGAAAAGAGATGTGCGAAGGTATCATGTGTCATGGGCGCCTCGATTCTTTGTGAGTGTCATGATTTGACCGTCATCATCCTACCATAAAGTTTTGGACGTTGGGAGGTGGCGTCGGGGAGAATGGGGAAAAAGTCAGACCTCTTCGGGAGACCCTATCGGAGGGCAAGGAGAAGGGCTCGGGCCTCCAGAAGGCCGGGGAGGCTCTCTCCTTCGGCGATGCCGGCAACGGCCTCTTCGAGCAATCGGACCTCCTGGGGGGAGGTCCTGACGAGGGCGGTCGCCGCCCGGAGGCGGAAGAGGGCGTTTTTGTCCTGCCGGGAGATCTCTACCGCCCTCCGGAGGTCCTCCATAGCCTGCGGGTCTCTTCTGTCTTCCATGAGAGAGGCCTCTCCCCGGAGACGGAACAGATCGGCGCGAACGAGAAAGGCCCCGGTTTTCTCCTCCAGCGGGAGCGCCAGAGCGACGATCTCCCGGACCACCTCGGGGCGGCCGGCAAAGAGTGCGGCTTCCGCCTCCACGGCGAGAAAGACCGGAAGGATCCCCGGAAGGATGCGCGCGATCTTCTCCCGAATCTCCCGGCAAAGGGAGGGATCTTCCTGTTTTTCCCGCGCCCAGCAGGCAAAGATCTCCGCCAGGGCCCCCCATTGAAAGAACCCCCGCTCCCCTGCGAGCTTCCCCAACTCTTCCGCCGCATGTCGGACCGCCTGCTTTTCCCGGCTGTAAACCCATCCGAATATCTCCATGACCTTGGCGTGGCACAGGGAGTTTGTCTGACCGATCCGGATCGCCCGGTCGGAGGCCTGTCCCTGCCAGAGGCGTCCCTCTCCGGGATATCCCCGGAGAAGGCGGACGGTGCCCATGTAGGCCAGGGCCGTCACTCCCGCATCCTCCGCATAGGCTCCCATTGGAGCGCCAAATGCTCTTTCGCCGATCTGAGGGAGCAAAGAAAGTGCGGCGCGAAGATGGCTCTCTGCCTCCTCAAGCCTTCCGGCGAAGTAGGCGAGGTTCCCCATGGCGTAGCGCGCCCGGAGCCGCTCCTCCTCCGTTCCTTGCGTGTCGGCGAAGGTTCGGATGCGAAGGGCAATCTCCCGAGCGGTATCTGGCCCCTCGCCTCCGACAAGGGAGGCCCGGAGACCGTTCCAGACGGGGAATGTGGCACGGGTGATCTCCCCGTCCGAGACGAGCGTCCTCGCCTCCCGGTAGATCTTGCGATAGGCCTCGTGGGCGTATCCATAGATGACGGCGGCGAGGGGTCCCATGGCAACAAGGACCGGAAGGCGATCGATATCTCCCGGGGGAAGAAGGGCAAGAGCGTTTGAAAGGGCATTCCATGCCTCCATGACGGCTCCGATCGCCAGGGCGCGTTCCGAGGATTTCCGGTAGAAGGCGGCTGCGGCCCGACTCTCCCCGGCCAGTGCAAGGTGGCGTGCGATGTTTTCCGGAGAGCCCTCCGGTGTCTCGGAAAAAAGGGCTTCCAGGGTGCGGGCGATCTTTCGGTGCATGATCGTGGTGCTCTTGGGGGAGAGGGATCCCATGAGGTGTTCCCGGATCAGCGCATGTCGGAACTCGAGCCGTTCCGCATCGCCGGAGGAGGGGCGGAGGATCCCCCGCTTGAGAAGGACCGGTTCGTGGCGCCTGAGCGCCGCCGCTCCGACAATCCGGCTCAGAACTCTCCGCGAAAACTGCATGCCGAGACAGGCCGCCGTCGCCAGGGTCCGGGCTGCCTCCCCCAACGACTCGACGCGGGCCGAGAGAAAGGATTCGAGGGTGGAGGAAGGGAAAATCGCGGAGCGCTTTTCTGGAGACTCCTCCCCCTCCCGGGCGAGTTCGAGGAGAAAGAAGGGGTTGCCTCCCGATCTCCGGACAAGCCGCTTCTGTTCGGAAAGGAGGGCGGGAGCGGAGGTGACCCGGGAAAGAAGCTCCCGGCTCTTTCGGGGGGAGAGAGGCGAAAGAGGGATGTGCAGGTCCGGCTGCGGAAAGGTCCGCAAAAGATGCGAGGGGTCCCGTGATGTAAAGAGGAGCATCAGTCTGGGTGCGGGAGATGAGAGGGCGCTTTTTAGCAGAAGGGAGACGGTGGCGAAGTCGACCCAATGGAGATCCTCGATAGCAAGAATAAGAGGTCCCTGCTGACTTCTTTTAACAACTAGTTCTGAAACTAGTAGTTCTATTTTCTGGCGGATACGGCTGGGAGAATCCCGCGAGAGGGCTTTCGACCAAGGGCCCTCGCCTTCCAGAAAATGGAGGAAGAGGGAGCACTCCTCCCGGGTGGTCCGGCCGAGGCCTTTGAGATAGCGCTCCGTCCGGAGAATCACATCGGCCCGGGACAGGTCGGGGCCGATCTCGAGAAGGGAGCGGAAGAGACGCAGGGCAGGGGCCCAGGGGATCTCCCTGTCTTCGGGAAGGCACCGGAGCTCCCGAACGACAGTCTCTCCTCTTTCGGCCAGGACCCCGGAGACGAACTCCGAGAGAAAGCGGGATTTGCCGATCCCGGGCTCGCCGGTAATCCAGACGGTTTTTTTCTCACCCTTTTTGACCCGGCGCCAGCAGGCTTCGATGAGCCTCTCTTCTTTTCTCCTGCCGACAAAAGGAGCGGGGGGAAGGGAGGAGAGGCCGTCCGTCTCAGGGAAGGAAAGGGGGGTAGTTCGCTTCGGTCCGAGAACGTGAATCTCGATCGGTGCCTTTCCGTCCGGGGAGGGTCGGCTCAGGATCTCCTCCATCTTGAAGCTGGGAGTAAGTGCGGCAAAGAGGGAGGGAGGGACGGCGATCGCTCCGTCGGGAGCCGTTCCTGCAAGTGTGATGGCGGAGGTCGAGATCTGTCCCGTCACATCGGGGTTGCCGTCCTGGACGTCTGCCGTCGTTTGACCTTCGAGGATCCCCATGCGGAGGGTGAGAGGCCGTCGACCCGGCTTGTCGGGAGATATCATGGCAGCCTTGTCATGGCTTTCGAGGATTTCCCGGGCCGCCAGGGCGGCCTGGCGGGGGGCAAACTCCAGGGCCGTGGGGAAGCCAAAGTAGCAAAGAAATCCCGCCAGAAAACGAGGCGGGACCCATCCCCCATGCCTTAGCACGATTTCTTCCGCCGACTTTCTGAGGTTCCGGACAACAGAAAGACCTTCTTCGAGTGTTAGCTGGCTGTCCAGTGAGTAAATAATCGCCAAGACCACGATCTCCCGGACATCCCCCGTTGAGAGGGCCTTGCGCCGGGCTTTTGAAGGGAGAGGAGATGTCTCTCCCGCCGGGGGGCGTTCATACCGGGGCCTCTCCGAAAGGATCTCCCTGAGGCGATCGGCAACCCCCTCGTAGAAGAGGCGCCTTTCGGCGATCCAGCCTTCGAAGGGGGCCGAATCGGGAGGGATCTCGACACCTTCGAGGAATGGCCCCCGGTAAATGGCGATACGGGCCCGCAGATGCTGCGCACATTCCGGGCACTGGTCCGGCTCGTGGAGATAGCGGCAGTAGGCGGGGGGGGCCTCATTCGTGAAGGATTCGATGTCGAAGGAGGAGCGGACTCCGCGCGGCGGGAGGAAGCGTAGGGAACCGGATCTCTTTTCGAGAAGTGGGCCGAGCCCTCGTGTCTCGAGGGTGTAAAGGGCGCGAGAGAGGGCTGTCGACGCCTCCCTCTCTCCGAGCCCCGGCCAGAAGATCTTTGTCAGATGGCTCCTCCCAATCATCCCTCCCGAGACGGCAAGATAGACGAAAATGGCCAGGGGACGGTCAAGAAGTCGACCCTTGGGGATCCGTTCTCCGACCAGGATCTCCGGAGGGCCCAGAAGGTGGATCCGAAAGTCGGTCGTCAGATGGTTCAAGATTTTTCTGCGTTTTTTTAAGCGCGCGACCGGGTTTTTTGGGTCCATTTTTACTTTTCAGACTTTCTTTAAAGTGCATTATTTCATGGATTTTTTAATTTATGTTGTAGTAATGAATATTCTATAAAAAATATTTTAATGTGTCAATATGGACCATATTTTATTTAAATAATTAACAAATAAGTATACTTACTAGGGATAATATTAGTATTTTTTAAATGTGTTTATTTGACAGGGCTTTAGTCGTTAGATATATTTACCTTCGAAAAAATCCCCCCTCGGGAGGCTTCTGTGCCGGGAGGGTCGTTTGCGGATTTCCGGGAAGGGACGACTGAGAGGCTCTGGAGAGATTGGCCTCCGGGTGCCCTGCCGGATCGATTGAGATCAGGTCGAGGGGGAGCAGTGATTGTTGCTGTTAGTTCTTTTGAGAGCCAGAAATCATGCGGGAGAGAGGGCCTCTGTGGCGGATTTGACTGAGGGATAACGTATAAATAACGAATATTTGTTAGGATTTTTTACATTGCGGCCCCCCTGTTGCTTCGGGGAAAACCCGAAAGAGGCAGGCCCCCGAAAGACTTCTTTATCTTTATTCAGGGATTTCCGGAGAGGACAGGCCGCGAGTTTCTGCGCCCAATGATTTTTGACCGTCTATTGTAGTTATGCGGTGCTGTTATGCAGCGTGGTCATGTTTTTGTGTTAAGGAGCGCTTTCGGT
>Ga0078972_1010939_pt1 | contig 16572 bp, 16 predicted proteins | sample YelNatPaOPGAMG01_FD_67568 | JGI IMG/M metagenome (GOLD analysis project Ga0078972, IMG submission 67568) | Hot spring thermophilic microbial communities from Obsidian Pool, Yellowstone National Park, USA - OP-RAMG-01 (SPADES assembly) (version 2) | ecosystem: Environmental > Aquatic > Thermal...
ACTAAGAGATAAAATTAATATTTATTCAGAAAGTTACTCAGCAGTTTTTATATCCTGAATTATTTTATTAATATTTGCAGAAAAAAATGGGTCTGTTTTCATCATTGTTTTTATTTTATTGCAAGCATGAATCACTGTAGTATGATCTTTGCCTCCAAATGCTTCACCAATTTCAATAGTTGACTGCTCTGTCAAAATTCTTGCAAGATACATTGCAATTTGCCTCGGAAGAGCAACCTCATCAGTCCTTTTCTTTGAACGCATATCCTTTATATCAACATGATAATATTTTGAAACAACTTTTTGGATTTTTTCAATACTTATTGGTTCCTGCGTTTCTTCTCTTGTTATTATATCACTCAAGATTTCTTTTGCGGTATCAACAGTAAGAGGTGTTCCTGTTAATGATGAGAATGCAACTATTCTTATAAGTGAACCTTCAAGTTTCCTTATGTTTGTTTTAATCTGACTGGCAAGGAAAATTATCACATCGTCAGGAACATAGATTTTTTCTCCTTCTGCCTTTTTTCTGAGTATTGCAATTCTTGTTTCAAGGTCAGGTGGTTTTATGTCTGCAATAACCCCCCATTCAAACCTGCTTAAAAGTCGTTCTTCAATATTTGACAATTCTTTTGGAGCACGGTCGCTTGTTATAACAATTTGCTTTCTTGAGTCATATAAAGTATTGAAGGTATAGAAAAATTCTTCTTGTGAACGCTGTTTATCTGTTAAAAATTGTATGTCATCAATAAGAAGGCAATCCAGATTCCTAAACTTGTTTCTAAAAGATGCAGGTTTATCATATTTAAGAGAATCAATAAATTCGTTTATGAATCTTTCAGAAGTAAGATAAAGAACTTTTGCCTTTGGATTATTTTTAGTAATTTTGTTTCCTATTGCATGCAGAAGATGTGTTTTCCCAAGTCCTACCCCGCCATATATAAAAATTGGGTTGTATTCTTTTCCAGGATTATTTGCTGCTGCAAAACATGCTGCTTTAGCAAACCTGTTTGAGGGACCTTCTACAAATGTATCAAATGAATATTTTGGATTAAATGAACTTTCAATTATTGTAGGAGATTCTATACTTTTCTCAGGTTCTTGTTCTTGATTTTTTTCTTTTAATATTTCATCCAGATTTTGAAGATGTCTGTATTCAATTTCAGCTTTTTCTGATTTTGTAAGTTCACAGATAAGATTCAAAATACTTTTTTCATAGTGATTTTTTAACCACTCCGAGAAGAATTTGTTTGGTGCCTGAATTATAAGTTTGTTTTCTGAAAAATCCACAGGTGTCAGGGGTTTTATCCACAAATCAAACGATTCCTGTGTGAGTTGTTCTTTTATAAATTCAATTATTTTTTCCCAGATTTGTGTATGATTCATAAAATTAACATCTTTTGTGAGTTATCCACATAGTTATTAACAGGTGTGGATAATTAGCAACAGCGAAAGTTTTTACCTATTTTTGCCAGATTTTGTTATTTTGTATTTTTTAATTTTAGTGAGTAATCAGCACTGGGTTTTATTATATAAAATAAGTTCACCAAAGTCAATAGCAAAAGACAGAAACCTTTCAGGAGATATATTCTCTGGCCGTGAATCCGGTGATATTCCTGACTTTATCAGGATTTCTTTTAATTTGCTTTTTTTTATGTTAGATTTTAATGAGAGTATATTCAGTACGGTCTTTCTTCTATTTGAGAATAGCATTTTAACAAGTTTGAAAAAATTATCTGAAACATCAGGAAATTTAATTGGTTTTTTTGGTAAAAATTTTATAACCATTGAATCTACTTCCGGCACAGGGTAAAAACACCCTCTTTTTATCAAAAAAAGTTTTTCTGGGATAGAGTAAAACCAGGCCAGAAGTGTTAAGTGCCCGTAGCTTTTAGTCCCCGGGTCTGATAGAATCCTTTCCCCAACTTCTTTTTGAAAGGTAAAAATAGCGGACTCCCAGTTCCAACACCTGAACATTTTTTCCATTATTGCTGTTGCAGAACAAAAAGGTAGATTTGAAACAAACTTCAAAGATGTTTTGTAGGGTTTTATTTTTAAGAAGTCATTGTTGACTATTTTTAATTTTTTTTCATTTTGGAACTTTTTTCTCAAATATCCACATAAATCTTTATCTATCTCAACTGCAATTACCCTTTTTGCTTTTTTTAATATTAATTCTGTTAATATCCCTTTGCCAGGTCCTATTTCTAAAACTATATCATCTTTTGTAATATTTGCACTATTGACTATTTTTTGTGCAATATTTTTATCAGATAGAAAATTCTGACCAAATTTTTGTCTCATTAAATACACCCTTCCTTTCAGAATGACCCTAGGAGTCATCGGTAAAGTGAGGTTAAAAATTTAATTTATTTTCCTACGCAGAATTTTGAAAAAATTGTATCAAGAATTTCTTCAGTGGTTGTTTCCCCAATCAATTCGCCAAGAGAGTCAAGTGCTGACTTTATATATAAAGCAGAAAATTCTAATGATTCATTGTTAGAAATAGAATTTAAAGCATTAACTAAATTCTCAGATGCTTTTGTCAGTGCCTGCTCCTGACGAGCATTTCCAATGAATTCTGTCTCTATAGTATCAGGTGTGGATAATTCTGAATTAGAGCCAGTTGTCATTTGAACTATTTTATCTTCAAGTTTATCTATGTTTATTTTATAAAGAGCTGAACAGGTTATTGATTCAAAAAAATTATATTTTTTTAGTTTTTCAAAAATTTCTTTTGCGTCATTTTTTTTCAGGTCAATTTTATTTATAACAAGTATTGTTTTTTTGTTTTTTTTTGATAAGTTATCTGCTATTTTTATATCTTCTTCAGTAACTCCAGATGAGATATCCACAATAAAAAGTATTATATCAGATTTTGAAATAGCATTTAGAGTTTTTTCTTCAGAAAGTTTTTGAAGGAAATTTTCATCTTCTGAGGTTTTTGTAAGTCCAATTCCTGCTGTATCCATAATTGTTACCGGAATATCTCTAATACAGAATGTTTCTGAAACAACATCTCTTGTAGTTCCAGGTATATGGCTTACAATTGAACGGTCATCAGAAACTAAAGCATTCAAAAGAGATGACTTTCCTACATTTGGCTTTCCTATTATACAGACCTTGATTCCTTCTTTGTATATATTACCTTTTTTGAGCGCTTTTAATATTTCTTCAATTTTTTCAATATTTGTTTTTAGTATCTCTTCAGTTTCCTTGTTTGATATAAATTTTATGTCTTCTTCTGAATAATCAAGAGATACCTCAATATTTGAGATTAAGTTTATTAGTTCTTTTCTTATTTTTTTAATTTTTTCTGAAAGAACTCCTTTTAGTTGATTTGCAATTATATTGGCGGAATGGCTGGTCTTTGAACGGATAAGGTCACAGACCGCTTCTGCCTGTAATAGGTCAATTCTGCCATTTAAGAAGGCCCGTTCTGTGAATTCACCTGGCCGGGCAAGACGACCTCCATTTTTTATGCACAAATCAAGAATTTTTCTTAGGACAATGGGGCCACCATGGCCTGATATTTCAACAATATCTTCTCTTGTATATGTCTTTGGTGCTTTCATAACAGTTAGAAGTACCTCATCAACGATTTTGTCCTCTTCTTTTATCCAGCCATAATGTACAGTGTGAGTTGAATATTCTGAAGGTTTTTTTCCATCTTTAGAAAAAAAGATTTTATCTGCAATTGAAATTGAATCCGGACCTGAAAGTCGTACAATTCCTATACCACCTTCACCTGAAACAGGGGTTGAAATAGCAACAATTGTATCTTCAATATTATTTTTTATTGCCATAAAAAGATTAAGTGTTTATTGTTTAGATTATAAGATGGTACCTGCCGTAAGAATTTTTTTGATATGTTACTGTTTTGGTTTGATTATCACCCTGCGATTAGCACCCTCTCCTTCTGAGCAAGTTTCAAATTCTTTGCTATCTTTAAGAAAAAGATGAACAAATCTTCGCAATTTTGGATTCATTGGGTTGAGTATATAAGGTTTTTTTGTTTTTCTGACAATTCTTATTGCTTTGTTTATTATATCTTTTATTTTTTCCTCTTGTTTTAGATGATAGTTATTGATATCAAGGTTTATTCTTAAAGGCTTGCCCTGACTATTTTTATACTTGTTATTAATTATTGCCTGAATTATTGTATTAAGTGCTTGAAGGGTTTTTCCATTTTTTCCTATTAAAAGTGAGCCCGTCTTTTCATCAGTAAAATTTAAATTTAATTCAATAGCATCAACTTCAGGCCTGATTTCTATTTTATATTTTTGTTTTTTGATATCCATGAGTTCTATTATGTTTGTTATACATGTCCTCAAAAAATTTTCTATTTCAGCGTTTATTTGTATGTTTGACTGTTTTGGTTGTAATCTTACTTTCGCAGGTTTAGAACCCATAAGGCCAAAAAGACCCGATGTGCCCTCATCCAAAATCTTTATTTCAACTTTTTCTTTTGGAAGGCCAAGAAGTTTTAAGCCCTTCTGTATGGCTTCTTCAACTGTTTTACCTTCCGCTTCAATACCTGATGAAGAACTTGATTGTTTAATATTTTCTTTACTCACTTTTTTGACCTCCATTATATTTTAGATTCCTCAGATAAAGGTTGTCTTAAAATTATACTTTGAATTCCTATGCTTAGGACACTGTTGGTGAACCAGTAAAGAACAAGTCCACTTGGAAAATTCCAGAAAATCACAGTAAACATTGCAGGCATAAGATATGTAAATGTCTTTTGAGAAGGGTCTGAAGAACTTCCTGTGAGTTTTTGTTGAACGAACATTGAAATTCCCATGAGAAGAGGAAGGATTCTGACAGGTATACCAGCTAAATTAAAAAGCAGGTCAGGAGAAGATAAATCATTTATCCAGAGCAGAAAAGGAGCTTTTTTTAATTCATAGGTATTTCTAAGAGTTGTAAAAAGTGCCCAAAAGATTGGAAGTTGAATCAACATAGGCAAACAACCACCAAGAGGATTTACTTTTTGAGATTTATAAAGATACATAATTTCTGCATTTAATCGTTTAGGGTCGTTTTTATATTTTATTTGGAGTTCTTTAATTTTTGGTTGAAGAATTTTCATCTGTTTTGCAGATTTATAACTTTTCAATGTGAGAGGTAATGTAATCAATTGAATTATTATAGTTAAGATTATTATTGCGATTCCGTAATTTTTGGTTATATTATAGAAATATTTTAAACTGAAGAAAGCAAGTTTTGAAAGAGAACTGAAAAAGCCAAAATCAATAACATTTTCCAATCCGTACCCTAGTTTAGCAAGTTTAGAATAGAGTTTTGGTCCGATATAAAAATCAAAAGACAAAGTTTTTTTCTGCCCAGGTTCTAAGTTTAGATTTGAGGACAAATAGACCCCAATAAGATTCTCACTGCCTTCTTTTTTTGTGTCTACGCGGTCAATTTGACCATTATTTAAAACTAAAAAAACAAAATACTTGTTTCCAATCGCAACCCATTTGAAGCTGGAAGTGTAAGTTTGATTTTGTCTTAATTTCAGAATTTTTTGCGACCTGTTGTTTGTGGTGTAAATAAGTGCTCTTGTAAGTGAGTTTTCTTGTTTTCTTTCTAATAAACTTGTTCCACCAACTCCTGGACCAATTACAATGGGCAATTCAAAATTAATATCAGATTTTGATAAATTTTCAAAGGAAATATTAAGTTTACAAAAACCATCATCATTTATATGATACTCTTTTAGAATTTTTATGTCTGATAAATTAGTTGTAAAAATTATTGTATTTGATGTTTTTTTAACCAGTTTGAAATCTTTGTCAGAGAAGGTTGAAAAAACCCCTGGTATAAATGAGTTATCTAATGGCTGAAGGACAATGTCATCCCCATCAATAAGCCAGTTCTTGATTTTTGCTCCAATTGAATTGAATATTACTTTTGATGATTTTGTCTCAAGGACATAGTCAGTGCCAGTTAATTCTTCTTTGTGGACATCTGTTTTCTGAAAAAATTCTTTTTGAAAACTCTGAGGTATTTCGCTAATATTTATTGATTTTTTTGGTGTAGTCCAGTAAAACCACAATATTATTACAAGGGTTGATAAAATAGTTGCAAGAATTACTCTTTTTTCCATAACATTTTTTCAGGAACAGGGTCAAAGCCACCCTCGCTAAAAGGATGACATCTAAATATTCGCTTAATACCAAGCCAACAACCAACAATAAATCCAAATTTTTCAATTGCCTGAGCAGTATATTCAGAACAACTTGGAATAAATCTACACTTTGGATAGGGAAGAATATAATGAAAAAATGAACTGAAAAGTTTTACTATAGAGATAGAAAATTTTTTAGCCATTAAAAATTTCTGCTTTTTTGAGAAGATTTAAAAAAACCTGTTTGAGTTCTGAAAAACTTAGTTCTGTTGCACTTTTTTTTACATAAATAAGAATGTCGTGGTCTGGCGCAATCAAGTATTTATTCAACCTGAAAATTTCCCTGAGTCGTCTTTTAACTTTGTTTCTTTTTACTGCTTTTCCTGCTTTTCTTGGAACAATTATTCCAACTCTTATATTTGGGATTCCCTGGATTTTTCCGCGGTTTAAAACAAAAATTGTTAGATGGGCTGACCTGTAAACCTTTCCTCTGTTATAAATATTCTGGAAATCCTTTGTCCTGTGAAGTCGTTCTGATTTTTTGGACGAAAACTTTTTAACCCTGTTAGAAGGATTTTTATTGTTGTCAATGGACATAGTATGTTCGTCCATAAATTTATTTATTAAATTAAAGAAGAATATCTAACAGGATTAAGGTGTCAGACGCCATCTTCCCTTTTGTCTTCTGTTTTTCAGAACTTTTCTTCCGCCAGGGGTTGACATTCTGCTGAAAAACCCGTGAACTTTTTTCCTATGTCTTATGTTCGGTTGAAATGTATTTTTTGGCATAGTGTTATTTTATACAAAAAAAATATCAGAGTGTCAAGGAAAATTCATATTTGTGTATAATGATCGAGAACACCAGCGCAGATGGATTAAAAATGTAGTAAAATTATACCTGGCTAAGGCAAACATAGAAAACCAGTTTGTTTTGAACTAATTTGGTAAGTTGTTATTATAATGTAAAATGTCCTCTGTTGATAGGATTAGCCACAATAGTAAAAGTTTATCACAATCTTTCTTTTCATGGATTTAGTGAAGACTTTTATATTAGTCCTTCTTTACTCTTCTCCATATGGAAAAATTATGGTTCATATTATCCCAGGAAAATTCCATGCGAGCCTTTTATAATGGTCAATTTGTTCAGTGGTTCATTTATCGCAGAAACATATGACTAGAGGACATTTTGCTTTATAGTTGAGGGGACATTATGGCTTTATAATAACAGGAAAATTTTGGGATTACCAAAATTCTTGACAAACAAAGAAATTTTAGATAAAATTCCTCTACAAGAGGAAAAAATCTGGAGAGGTGGCCGAGTGGTTTAAGGCAGACGCCTGCTAAGCGTTTGTAGTGCCAAAAGCGCTACCCCGGGTTCAAATCCCGGCCTCTCCGTTAAACAAAGTCATTCACTATTTCACAACTTGCTTTTTCCTTTATTTTATACTACAATTTTACTGGTGCTTCACCAGGGGGAATTATGAATAAAAAAATTCTGTTTTTTGTGCTTTTTGTTTTTTCTGTTTTTAATCTTTACGCTGCCAAACAGGATGCATATGACAAATTAGCAAAAGAACTTTCAGAATCTGCAAGCCAATTAGAAAGACCAAAAGTTGCAATATTACCTTTTCCTTATGCAGATGGGAGAAAATCTTCAGGAGGGAATATAGTTTCTGAGCGTCTGACAACCCGAATAGTCAAACTAAAAAAATTGCAGGTCATAGAGAGACAGTTGCTTGATAAGGTTTTACAGGAACTTCATCTTGAAACAACAGGAGTTGTAGACGCAGAAACAACCAAGCAACTTGGAAAAGTTCTTGGTGTAGATGCTATAATAACAGGTTCTCTTCTTGATATTGAGAATAACAAAGTAGAAGTAAATGCAAGAGTTATAAAAACAGATACAGCAGAAGTAATCACTACTGCTTCTGTAGAAATTGAAAAAATCTGGACTGATGTTTCGCCAACTTTCCCTTCTGAACAACAAGTTCAGCCGCAACAACCCCAACAGCCACTATATCAACCGGTTGTAACACCTCCTGCACAACAAGTTAAAAAAGGTCCCACGGGAGGTTTTTTTGATATATTTATAGGACCGAGTAATGCAACAATGGATTTAAAATTTGAAAGTGACAGTTATTCTATAAGTGAAGTTGACCTTTCTCTCGACCTGAATGGTTCAGGCACTTTAGACCGCAATGTTACACACAGAAAAATAAATTTTGAAAAATTAGAAACAAAAAATGTGGTTATGCCAATAGGAATAAGAATCGGTGGATTTACTGGCAAAAGTCTAATTGGTTTTGATTTTTTACTCAGTTATCTTTCCAGAGAATTGAAAAAGCAAAACACTTCAGTGACATATGATGATTATAGCACATATGGATTTTCATTTTATAGAGATGGTTATATAAAAGTCAGTATGTTTGCAATGTCTATTGATCTATTACTCAGATTTTCTTCAAGACAATTTCAACCTTATATGGGTATAGGAATTGGTCTTTCTATAAACAATACATATTCACCTTATATTTATCAGTACAGGTCATGGGAATGGGAAAAACCACTCAATGAATTTTCGCTTGGATTTCTTTACAATATACCTCTCGGAATTAGATTCACATTAGATGAAAATACTTCTTTGTTTGCAGAATACCGCTACACTTATAACACCTTTGGCTTTGACAGAGGAACAAGCAATGAAACCAATAATATAAATCTTTCCATATCGCAATTCTTATTTGGTGTAGGATTTAATTTTTGATTCTTAAAAAGACAGATAGTTAGGTCCTGTACCAATTCTTGTCAGAAATTTCAAAAAATGATTAAGGTAGAATCACTAACAAAATATTACGGTGACAAACTTGCAGTTGACAATATTTCGTTTGAGATACCACAAGGACAAATAGTTGGATTTCTTGGTCCAAATGGTGCAGGGAAAACCACAACTATGAGAATTCTTACGGGCTATCTTTCAGCATCATCAGGAAAGGTCTCTATCTGTGGCTATGATGTCTCAGAAAATCAAATTGAAATTCAAAAAAGAATCGGCTATTTACCCGAAATGAATCCTCTTTATGAAGAGATGACACCTGTTGAATATCTTGAGTTTACTGGATGCATCAGAAATTTTTCTCATTCTGAAATTTCAAAAAGAATTAAAGAAGTTGTAAATATCTGTGGACTAAAAGATGTTCTTCATCAAAATATAGGAGAACTCTCAAGAGGTTATCGTCAGAGAGTTGGATTTGCTTCAGCAATATTTCACAATCCAAGTGTCTTGATTTTAGATGAACCCACAAGTGGACTTGACCCAAATCAAACAAGAGAAGTCAGGGAACTTATAAAAGAACTGAAAAAGGACAAAACTGTTATACTTTCTACACATATCTTATCTGAAGTTCAAGCAGTATGTGACCGCGTGCTTATAATAAACCGTGGAAAAATTGTTGCTGACGGAACAACATCTGAACTTGAAGAAATGGTTAAAGGAAAGGAAAAAATCTATATAGAAATAAAATCAGAACAGGATACATCTTTAATAGAGGAAAACCTGAAGGCACTTCCTTATTGCGAGAGTGTTTATTTAAAGGAACAAAAAGACAACATCAAAATTTTTGAAATAGAATCAAGTATTGACTTGAGAGAAGAAATTTTTAATCTTGCTATATCTTCTGGATGGAAATTGTTGGATTTGCACAGAGAAAAGATAACACTTGAAGAAATCTTTCGTCAGTTAACCTTATGAATACTTTAATAATTTTCAAGAAAGAAATCAGGACATATTTTAACTCTGCTATTGCTTATGTTGTGGTTGTGCTTTTTCTTGTAATATCTGGATATTTTTTCAGTACACCTATCTTTATCATCAATCAGGCAACAATCAGACACCTTATAGACCTATTCCCACTCCTGTTTTTATTTTTTATACCTGCAATTACAATGCGACTTTTTTCCGAAGAACAAAAAACAGGAACAATAGAAATTCTAATGACACTTCCACTGAAAGAATATGAAATTATTCTTGGAAAATATTTATCAAGTGTTTTTCTTGTTTCTTTATGTGTTCTTATGACTTTATTCTATTCGATATTATTATCATTCTTTGGCAAAATTGACATTGGACAGACAATTGCTTCATATTTTGGGGTAATTATGCTTGGAGCAACTTTTTGCGCTATTGGTATTTTTAGTTCAAGCATTACTAAAAATCAGATCATATCATTTATTGTTTCATTTGTAATTTGCTTTACTCTGTTTATACTTGGGAAAATAAAAATTTTTATTCCTTCAGCATTTATTTCATTGGTCGATTTTGTAGGAATAGATTCACATTTTGAAAATAGTGTAAGAGGTCTAATAGATACAAGGGACATAATATATTATCTGAGTTTAATTTTTCTGTTCTTATATATTACATTTTGCGTTCTAAAATCAAAAAAATGAAAAAGAAACTTGTTTTTTATTCATTTACAAGCGTACTGATTCTTGTCGTAATAATTATTTTTGTCAACTTAATCTCATCTTATTTATTTCTTCGTTTTGACTTCTCTGAAGGGAAAATTTATTCTCTTTCAAAAGCAAGCAAAAAAATTCTGGCTCGCATTCCTGATAGATTAATAATAAAAGCATATTTTACAAGAGACCTGCCAAGAGAATATGGCTTAAACAGAAAGTATATAGAAGACCTGCTTTCCGAATATAAAATATATTCAAGAGGAAAAATTAAATTTGAATTTATTGATCCTGCTTTGGATAAAGAAGCACTTTCAGAAGCAAAAGCAAGTGGAATTATACCTGTTCAATTCACACAAATTGAAAAAGATAAATATGAAGTAAAAGAAGGATATATGGGAATTGTATTTTTGTTTGGCTCTAAAAAAGAAGTCATTCCTGTTGTAAAATCAACAGAAGGATTAGAATATGATATAACTGATAAGATAAAAAAACTTATATCTGAAAAGACAAAAACAATTGGATTTACAACAGGACACAATGAAAACACTGAATTTGGTGAAATGGAACAATATATAGAAAGTCAATATAACATAAAAAGATTAGAAAAAAATGCTGGGAAAGAATCATTTGACCAATTAACATCTCTTGTCATAATTGGTCCAAAAAATAAATTTGAAGAAAAAGAAATCTCTAACATTGAAGAATTCTTAAAGAGTGGTAAGCCAGTTGCTTTCTTGATAGATAAATTCAATGTAAATATGCAGGCATTTTATGCTTACAAAATTGAAACCGGGCTTGAAAAACTTCTTGAAAATTATGGCATAAAAATTTTGCCAGGTTTTGTTCTTGACTGGCAGTGCCAAAAGATTGTTATTCGCACAGTTCAGGGCTTTTTCACAATACAAAATATTGTGGGCTACCCACTTTATCCTGTAACAACTGACATCAGTAGAACAAACCCAATGGTAAAAGACCTTGAAAGCATTTCTTTTCTCTATACAAGTCCTATTCAAATTGAAGAAAAAAAAGATTTTAGTTATGAGGTCATCATAAAATCATCAAAGAAAAGTTGGTATAAGGAAAATCTTTATCACTTAAATCCATACATTGATTATTCTCCTACTAAAAACGATAAAATTGGGCAATTTAATTTAGGTGTAATAGTCAAGCCAAATTTGCAAGGAGGGAGAGTGGTTGTAATTGGAAATTCTAATTTTGTCCAGAGAGAACAGGAATTTTTTATGAACTTAATTGACTATTTAATGCAGGATGAAGACCTTATTTCTATAAGGTCAAAAGGAGCAAGTTACAGACCACTGAGACAAACATCTTACGGATTAAGATTGATTTTTAAATATATAAGCATATTTTTTATGCCGGCAATTATTGTATGCTATGGTATTATCAGATGGAAGATCCGAAACATAGTAAAGGCAAACTATAAAAATATCTATGCGTAAAAATATTTTTATTCTTTGCACAGTTCTGGTTTTTTTGGTTGTTTTATACGGAATTATTAAAATTATACAACAGATTAAAAAACCTGCCAGGCCTCGTATTGAAATCAATCCTGAAAAAGTTACAAATTTCACAATTTCATCAGAAAAAGGAATTTATAGATTCAAGAAAGAATTTGATGAATGGAAAATAGAAGAATTTAAGTGTGATAAAAAACTTATAGAGCAGTTTTTTGAAAAAATTAAAAATCTGCGACTCATAGATATAATATCAGAAAACAAAGAAAGGTGGCAGGAATTTGAAGTCACAGAAACAAGCGGAATAAAAGTTGAATTTCCAAATGTTTCTTTCATTCTCGGAAAAATGGCGTATGACTGGAGTCATTACTATTTTAGGTTTACAAATAAAAATGAAATATGGCTTTCAAAGGGACTTGAAAGATATTTCCTTGATAAATCACTCAACGATTGGAGAGACAAGACAATTCTCTCAATAAATTCAGATGAAATTTCTGAAATTGAAATCAGTTCTCTAAAAAATAAGAAAAAAGGACTTGAAAAAATTCTGCTTTCAAAAACTTCTGACTACTGGTTAATGAATAAAAAAGAAAAAATTGAACAAGAAAAGTTAAACACTCTATTAAATACCTTAAGTTCTTTTTATGCCGATGATTTTTCCGACGAGAAACAATTAAAAAATATTGAATTGGTTGTTAAAATTAAAACTATTGATGGGAAAAACTACGAAATAAATGCTGGGGATAAGAAAGAAAATAAATATCTTGTCAAAACAAATATAACTGACACATTATTTGTTGTTTACGAATACAAAATAGAAAACTTCAATCTTCTTCAAAAGCAAAAACAGTAAATATATAAAGTTCTGTGTTTGGGTCACGCCAGGCATCGGGATTTAATCCTGCCTTCTGATAACAGAGTTCATTTAAGAAATCTTCTTTATTTGAAAAATGTTCCCAGACCTGAGGTAAAAAAAGGCCTGATCTTCCACCTCTTCTAACAACTACACCGTGAATATTTGGTTTTATCTCATCTGCTGATTTTACTTTCTTCAACGGTGAAAGGACAGAAATTTCTATTTTTATATCCTTCAGTTCCTGTTCAGTTACAGGACTGAATCTGTAGTCCTCAAATGCAGAAGCAATTGCCATCTGCTGAACTGCCTGATATAAAGGCAACTGTGGAACTGTTGTTCCTATACAACCTCTTAAATTGTGGTGTTTGTTAAGGGTGACAAAAACGGCTGAAGGTGTCTTAAGTTCAGGATCATCCGTCTCAAAAGGTGGAATTTTTTTTGATCTCAAGTATTCTCTTATAGTTCTTCTTGCAAGGTCAAGCAAAATTTTCTGATTTTTTTCAGATATTGAGAATTCAGACATTTTTTCTTCCCCCTTTTTTTGTGATGACTTATTTTCTGATTTTCCTAAAACAACTGCACAGTAGCCAACCACACGTGTCTTATCACCATATAAAGGAGTATCGCCTGAATTGGCATAATGCAAAACTTTTATAGTGTTAGCGCCAAGAAGTTTTGCTGAAAACATTCCTACAAGGACTGCCTGCTCGCCACAGAAAATACATGATAAATTTTTATAACCTTTTGACAACAATCTATCATTTGTGCTTTTAAGCAACTCAGGGTCAAATTTTTCAAGTGCCTTAAGGGCTTCTTTATCAACAAAATTTGCATCTTCATATTTTGGATAGTGAGACATATCAGTTGAAATAACAAAAAGAAATCTTTTGTCAGGAAAGGTCTTTATGACAGAAACAATTGCATTTGCAATTTCATTGCACTGTTTTGTCGAAAAACCGCTAACAAGAATAGGAACTATCTTAAATTTATTTTTCAGGACTGTCTGTAAAAATGGCAATTCAACCTCAAGTGAATGTTCATCTCTATGTGCTAAGTTGTTTATCTCAAACAATTCACTTTTCTTAGATAGTTCTGATATAAAATCTCTATCTGCTAAAACATCTCCAAGAGGTGTAGAAAATCCTTCTCCGTCATAAAGGGCTGATTTGGATAAATAATAATGATGACTCTGGCCAATTAAAATAACTGTATCGTATGTCTTGCCTTCAAGTGCCTTAAAACTATATGCAGCAACCTGACCGGAAAAAATATATCCGGCATGAGGAACAATTATTCCATATATTTCAGATGGTGCTTTCTCAACTACAGAAGAGCGAACATTTGAAAGAAATGTGTTAACCATATTTTGTAATGAGTTTTTATCAGCAGGATAAAACTGGCCGCTGACTGCTGGCTGTCTCATATTAGAAGAAAAACAGGCAGGTTCCAACAAACACAAAACGACTAAAACAAAAATAAAATTTTTTTTCACAAAAATAGTGTATAAAAAAATATAATGTATGTCAACAGCAGGCTGAAAGTGTCGCAATAGGGGTCCGGCAAAAACAACCATCAAATCACTTAAAACATTAAAATCCGCGGTGGAGTCCAAATCGTCGGGCAATACCCACAACCTTTGAGAACTCAAGAGAAGTTATTCTTCTGTTTAACTCAGGATAGGAAAATGCCTTAAACATAGGCCTGTACTGGTCCATTATATTTACATAAGTATCTTTTGAAATCTCTTCAGATATAAACCTTAAAATCTCCTGTGAACCAGCAAGATTGTCAGGTAAAACAAGATGCCTTATTATTAGCCCACGAACAGCTATCCCGTCTTCAACTTGAAGGTCTCCAACCTGGCGATGCATTTCTTTAATTGACTCTTTTGCTCTTTCAAAATAGTCAGACGCATTTGAATATTTCTTTGCAATTTCATTGTCAGAGTATTTTATATCAGGCATATAAATGTCAACTATACCTTCAAGTAATTTTATAACTTCAACATTTTCATAGCCACCACAGTTATAGACAATAGGTATTTTAAGACCCTGCTTTTTTGCAATTTTTATTGCCTTAACAATCTGCGGAACAAAATGTGTTGGAGTCACAAGATTTATGTTATGACAAAGTATCCCCTGCAAAAAGAGCATCTGTTTTGCAAGTTCATCAACTGTTATTTCTTTCCCATATCCCAGATGGCTTATATCATAGTTTTGACAATATACACAACCTAAATTGCAGTTTGTAAAAAAAATTGTGCCTGAACCATGTCTTCCAACAAGTTCTGGCTCTTCACCAAAATGTGGACCAACACTTGATATAACAGGATTTAGTCCTGATCTACAAACTCCTTTTTCGCCTTTAGTTCTATCAACTCCGCATTTTCTCGGACACAGTTCACACGACTTTAAAATTTCATACAGTTTTTCAACAGTTGTCATCTTCTCAACATGTCAGATGAAAACATCCAACAACTTTCTTATCTTGAGAAATCAACTCATTGAATTTTTTAACCGCATCTTTTGTCGAACAAATTATTAACTCAATATTTTTCTGCTCAAGAAATTTTTTTGTTTCTTCAAGAACAACCAAAACTCCATAAGCACCAGTGCCAACAACAATTATTTCTGGAGAATATTTTATAACTTCACTAACATCTTCAATACACAATTGATGACCTTCCTTTCTCCACCAATCTGGTATAACTCTGTCAGGGAATACAATAATGTCCGAACTATAAGTTTTTCCCTCAATTGTTATTTTGCCAAACTCATAATGTTCAATTTTCATAAATATATCACTCTCCTTCTTTTTCGTCTATAAAAAAACAATATCCAGAATACACCCGTCAAAAAACCACCTACATGAGCCCAGAATGCAACACCACCTGTCTGTCCAAAACCTGCTGTAAGAGAAAAGGTTCCACTCATCATCTGAACAAGAAACCAGAAACCTAAAAAGAAAAATGCAGGAATTGCAACTATTCTTGTAAAAAATCCAAAAAATACAAGTGTAAGAATTCTTGCATATGGATATAACAAAAAATATGCTCCAAGAACTCCTCCTATTGCACCTGATGCACCAATCATTGGGACTTTGCTGTTAAAAGAAAAAAATGCCTGTAATAAAGCAGCCACAATACCGCACAAAACATAAAATATTGGATAAACAAAATGACCAAGCCGATCTTCTACATTGTCACCAAATATATACAAAAATAACATGTTGCCAAAAAAGTGTGTCCAGCCACCATGTAGAAACATAGCAGAAAAAATAGTAAACCAATCATTCGGGAAAAGAGTAAAAAATCTTTTTGGAACAAACCCATAATTAGATATAAAATCTTCAAGTAAACCATAAGAAGCAATTTTTAACTCTAATATAAAGACAGCAGTATTTACAGCAATTAGCAAATAGTTCATAAAAGGAATAGTTCTGGATGGTATATTGTCTTTAAGTGGAATCATATTTTTCTAACCAAAAAACCGACAACCGAAAACTGAGAACCTTTACTCTATGTGTCGCACCGCCAAAATATATCTTTTCTTATCAAGCCCTGGCAAAGTGTATTCAAAATACTCACATTTTATTCTTTCGGATTTTTCAGTTGTCCAAAATAGTGACATCCCTTGATTTTTCAAAAA